>Ga0307929_1002813_pt1 | contig 10714 bp, 5 predicted proteins | sample AceLakmetage1330_FD_203160 | JGI IMG/M metagenome (GOLD analysis project Ga0307929, IMG submission 203160) | Saline water microbial communities from Ace Lake, Antarctica - #1330 | ecosystem: Environmental > Aquatic > Non-marine Saline and Alkaline > Saline | place: Antarctica: Ace Lake...
AAATTACATCCACTTGAATAAAGTGCAGCTATAAACAAACCTGTTATATCATGAGTAACTTCTTTGATAAAACAATCGTTTGCGCTTTGCTCATCTGAATCGAGTTGCGTGCAGGCCGTAAAGGTATAATCTCCTATCGCTGTTAAGTTCACGAGATAAGGCAGTGTAATTGCCACCTGTTCATTTGGCAGTAGTTCATCAGTGTATATGTAGGAATAACTTCCACTTAATGCCCCATTCCATTCAACAAAGATGGGGATGTTAGACTGAGGGTTTGTGCCATAGTTATCCAATCGGAGTTCAATTGGCGATAGTGAATCCAAATTTGCTCCGCCCCAGGGCTTCATTATATGACCAATTCCCACATCATTAGTAAATAGAACTGAACCCCCATCAAGGCCTTCATCAATTTCCAATGTTATAAAAAGAGGAGATTCCCCCTCATTTGTAATCGTTAAATTCTGCTCGGTTATTTGCGGAGAATTATCGTGGGTTTCGACAAAACTCTGAGGAGTTATACTTATTTGAGATAAATCGGTAATCCAAACTTCAACACTATTGGATGCCTCACTTTCGCCCTCCTCGTACAAAGCGGTAACTTTGTATTGATAAGTTCCGGTAATCAATCCAACATTCAAAAAACTCGTATCAACGACTGTAGAAATCACCTCACTATCACGGTAAATATTGTAGCCAATGGGAATCATATCTTCGGGAGCTTCCCAGGTGAGTTGTACGTTTACATCTTCCACCACTGAGGCTTGCAGGTTTTGGGGTACTTGGAGTTCCTCCGTGACATGCAATGTTACCGGCACTTCGATAATGGGATTGTTGGGATCGTTGGAAATGATAAGTAGCGTCTTATTGTAAATACCGAGTGGCAAATTATAGGAGTTGAAAATCAGATTTACGCTATCAGTTTGCTGAGGCGACACCAGGCCTTGCATAGGATATGCTGTAAGCCATTCCTCAGTAAGTGCATTACTTATATAAACCCCAAAATCACAACAATTACCGTAAGCTAAAGTTTCACAATCATCAAAAACTATTTGTTGCCAATTTGTCCTTGCCCTCATGGTACAGTAGCCGGGAGCAACGCTATCAGGGATGATTATATCAAAAACATAGGTAGTATCAGCAAATTCACAAAAACCATCATCAAGAATATGCTCAATCATGTACTCGTAATACAAATCGTTGTCGTAATCAATCCATACATCAAAATAGGTATCGTCGTATCCTGCTTTTACTTCAAGTTGATATTGTCCGGGGCCGAAAACATGGACTACATCTTTATATTCATGATACCAGGGCCAGGGTGATGGTGGCACAACTTCACATGGAATGTCAGGAATATCCACATTCGAAAGCTTCCAGGAAACCAATCCATCACCAAAATCACAACCACTTGTATATAATCCATCAACACAACCTGCCCTTCTTCTCACCTTTATTACACGTGCCAAGCAATCATTTTCGCTATTTTCATCTCCCATCAACCCACTACATGCATCAAATAAATAGGAGCCCACTTCAGGAAGATAAACCAAAGCTGAAAAAAACACAGTATCATATTCGCCGGGGAACAAAGTATCCAAATACATACTTGCAGCGTTGCCACTTACCACTCCCTCCCAGTTTACAGTAACCGGAATATTAGCTTGAGGCTTATTGCCATAGTTGTGGATTTTTGCGTACAATGAATAATTGGGCCCTTCATGATAATAAAACCCTTCTTTCCAAAGGTGCGTTACCCCAACATCAATATCATAGCTATTCTCACTAACCGTCTCATCAACTAATTCAATTGCATACTGCAAGTTTGAAGCACCTCCATTCGATATAAAAATTGTTTCTTCAGTAACCAGCGGTGGGCCATTATGATAAACTGTAACAGTCAAAGGGTTTACTGAAATTTCTGAAAGGTCATTAATGATAACATCGACGGAATTAGAAGAATCACTTTCACCTTCAGGATAGATGGCTGAAACAAAATAATTATAGCTCCCTGTAATCAACTCCGTATCCAAAAACAAGGTATCAGCAACTATTGAAACCACCTCACCATAACGGTAAATATTATAGCCGATAGGAAGCATGCTTTCGGGGGCATCCCAGATGAGCTGTACATTTACATCGTCCACCATTTCGGCTTGCAGGTTTTGGGGTGGCTGAAGTGGCGGGGTTAAAACCTCCAGGTAAACCATCACTTCTACAGGATAAATCCAAACATCATCTGATTCAACTAACATACATTCGCTATAAAAACCGGGTTGCAGTCCCAGGGCATCAACAAAAACATCAACTTCAATCGGGCTGTAAGGCCATAATTCTCCAGATTCAGGATATACCCACAGCCAATCGGAATCTGTGCTTTTAGCTTCATACTCACCAAAACAAGGAATGCTAATTTGATAATTTACCACCATATCCCCAATTAAAGTAAGGGTGATAAAATCTGACGCAGACTCTCCCTGAACAAGCGAAAACAAAAGTTCACCAGGCTCCACAACAATTTCGTAAGGGATCGGGTTTGGGGCAAGTTTATTTATAGTCTTGACCTCGGTAAGGAGTTTTGAGGTGTTGAGGGACTCAACAGCATGGATATTTTTTATGCCTGTGCTGAATATTACTAACAGAAATAAAACCATTGACCTGACAATGGATTGAACCGAGCCATGTAAAAAGGTTTTCATAGCATTACGTTTTTGTTGTTTGGAATGAAGCGATAAAAGTACGCAACTTAAAATGAAATATCAAGTTTAAGCAGATGTTTTTTTTTGGAGGGAGGGAAGGCAGAAGACGGAAGACAGAAGACGGAAGTCGGAAGACAGAAGACAGAAGACAGAAGACAGAAGTCGGAAGGCAGAAGACGGAAGACAGGTGACGGGTGACGGGTGCCGGAATTTGAATAAAAAGTGATTGGTGATTGGTGATTTGCTGCATTGCTCAAAAACCATTAATCTCAGAATTCCTGACCCGTCATAAATCCAATGTCGTGAGCTAAAAATATCTATGTAGATACTGCCTATGATTCTTCAACATGAGTTGACTCAAATCCTGGATTCGAGAAATAAGGTAATACGTCATGATTAATTACGAAGGTATTGAACTAAGTCATTGAAAAACAACTAACGGGTCAGGGGTTCTGAATCTAAAATCACAAATTATTTTTTCAACCTGTCATTACTCCTCATCAAATTTTATCTACAGCCACCTTATAGGTTGGGTCTTCCATCACATTCACATCAATAATTTGCTCGGCATTTTTAAGTAGCTTTTTGCAATCAGGGCTTAAATGTTTCAGATGGACTTTCTTGCCCACTTTCTCGTAGCGATCGGTAATTTTATTCAAGGCTTCAATGGCCGACATATCCGCCACCCGGCTCTCGGCAAAATCAATAATTACTTCATCAGGGTCATTTTGCACATCAAACTTTTCGCTAAACACGGTAGCGGAACCAAAAAACAAAGGCCCATATATTTCGTAATGTTTTACCCCATCTTCATCAATGTGCTTTCTTGCCCTGATTCGCTTAGCGCTGTCCCAGGCAAAAACCAAAGCCGCAATGATAACACCAACAATAACCGCCAATGCAAGGTTATGTAAAAACACAGTAACCAAAGTAACCAGCACCATCACAAAGATATCTGACCGTGGCATCCGCCTGAATGCACCGAAGCTTGCCCATTCAAAGGTTCCAATGGCAACCATAATCATCAATCCGGTGAGGGCAGCCATCGGCATCCTTTCAATCACACCTGATCCAAACATTATAAATACCAACAACATTACAGCAGCCACTATGCCCGAAAGCCTTGCCCTTGCACCATTGGAAATATTTATCAAGCTTTGTCCAATCATTGCACATCCGCCCATACCCGAAAACATGCCCGACAGCACATTGGCAGCACCCTGGGCAACAGCTTCTTTATTTCCCTGGCCACGCGTTTCGGTGATTTCGTCAACAATACTCAGCGTCAACAAACTCTCGATCAGGCCGACCGCCGCAATGATTGCGGCGTAGGGCAAGATCACCAAAATATTATCGATGGTAAAAGGCACCATCGGAAAATTAAAGGGTGGAAAACCTCCCTGGATTGAAGCTATATCCCCAACGGTTTTTGTATCAATCCCCCAAAAAGCAACAATACCGAACACCACCAGAATAGCCATTAAAGATGCAGGTACGGCCTTTGTAATTTTTGGCAAGCCCCAAATAATTACCATTGTAAGCAGCACCAGGCCAAGCAAAATATAAAGCGGAGTTCCTGTAAGCCAGTCACCAGAAACACCTTTAAACTGGTCTAACTGCGACATAAAAATAATAATGGCCAAGCCATTTACAAATCCAAAAATAACAGGATGGGGAACCAGGCGAATGAGTTTACCAAGGCGCAAAAACCCGGCAGTAGCCTGAAAAATACCAGCCAGGATAACGGCGGCAAAAATATATTCCGGGCCATGCGATTTTGCAAGGGAAACCACAACAATAGCCACGGCTCCCGTTGCGCCGGATATCATACCTGGCCGTCCACCAAAAATGGATGTTACCAGGCCAACAACGAATGCACTGTACAATCCCGTTAAGGGAGATAAACCGGCAATAATTGCAAAGGCCACAGCTTCGGGCACAAGCGCAAGCGCAACAGTAAGGCCGGATAAAACTTCGGTTTTATAATCAACTTTTATGGACTTATTAAAACAATCAAAATATTTTCTCATAAATTACTTTTAGGCCCCGCAAAGGCGGGATTTCGCTTCCTGTCTGCCGGCAGGTAGGCGTTCAACATTAATCCATTCACAAAGCCTTTCAGCTCCGTGAAAGAAATCATCAGATATACATGGTAAAAATCTACTTCAAGGGTTTGGAGGTGCGGAATTTTATAATGCAGAGGCCCTGGTTTTATTTAAGCGCGCAAAAGTACTCATCCATCACATTCACACATGTTAATAAACCAAAAAGCACCTAACAATGTTTGACGGTATGGAGCATATTAATTTGAAAATATGACAATGTGCTAATTTGTGCATTGCACCACTATGTGGAAAATTAAAACCCTTCGGGAAATTAAAACCGATAATTTGAAAACATCGTTAACATGTTAGCAATAGCGGCTTTATAAGAGCCTAATACAATTGAATCGAAACGCGCTTTAATTCATCAGTTTCTTTAATTCACTTTTGACGAAGGAGACATCTTGTTTACGGATTAAAAGCTGGGAAATCCCCGTTCCGGTAATTCTTATAAAAACGATTAGCTGATAGAAAGCTGAAAAGAAGTAGGAAATGCTGGCTGTGATCCCTGCTCCGATTATTCCCATTGTTGGGATGAGCGTAAAACCAAAAATCAGGGTAAGTACCAGGCCAATCCCCGAAGAAATGGTATTGTGATAATGCTTTCCGGTACCCGAAAAGAAATGGCTCAATATCATCGAGACTGACATGGAAAGAATACCAATTGCGAGGCTTTGAACTACTTTATTCAACCCGGTAAAATCCTTACCAAAAACAAACATAAAAAAGGAATCGGGCAGGAGGAGCAAAACCACCAGCATCAGAAAAGTAATAACAAAAACAAATTTCAGAAACCTGATGGTCAAATCCCGGGCGAAAATCAGGCTATCGTTATTGGATATTTTAGAATACTGAACCATTGCCACACTTTTACCCATCAGCCACAATCCTTCTGAAACTTTGTTGCCCACATCGAAAATCCCCAAACTGGCCTTTCCCAAATATTTTTCGATGATGTAATATCCCAGCCTATAATTCATCAATTGCAGCAAGTTGGCCAGTTGAACATAGGAGCCGTATTTAAATACTTGTATCAATACTTCATCAAATTTATCGAAATTGGTGATCTTAATAAATTTCTTTATCGCGATAAAGCTAACAACAAAAGTAAGGGTGTAAGCGGCGTACAAAGCATAAACATACGACAATACCTCCACCCTACCCAAACCATAAATAAACAATATCAAGGTTAGGATCAGTATAACAAATTGCAAAACCGAGATCAGGTTATACTGCTTTATTTTTTCTTTACCAAGAAGGAAAGTAAGGTTTGTAGCACCAAGTGCCTGAAACAGGCTAAGGAACAAAACATGCTTGGTGTAATCAACAGGAATGAGCTTAAAATACGAAAGAAAATAAGCACCAATTACTGACGATAAAAAAGCCCATGCATAGGCAGGGACGATCAGTTTAAAGGGGTCGTAACGCGGGATAAGGTAAACCAGCGCACCACCACCAACAAAATTGCTTATGAGTAAGATGATGGTGATACCAAGCACAATCAAAGCAATTTCTCCAACGCCTTCGCTGCCAAGCATACGGGCATTGATGACCACAATAGAGAATGTGATCATCGCGATAATGATTCGTGAGCCGGCTGTTCCTATAATTTTTTTAAGCACGATTGAAATTTCTATTGCATCTAAAATCTACTTCGTTTCGAATATCCATCCCCGGTTGAGCCAAGGCATGCCTTGGCTCTATCTCTCTATCCAATTTTTAATTTCTCTTTCATTTTATAGATAAAATTCCATTGGTTAAACCTAAACCGTTTTCCATCAAAAATCGTATAATCGCCTACCATCGAAATCGTATGGAACCCTATATTGAATTTTGAATTCTTTATTGGTCCAATATATTTGAGGGTTTCTTCTTTGAATGTTTTCTCTGTCAACTCCACAACTCTATTCAAAGCAATTCTTCCACCATAGGTCTTTGAACAATCCTGAGCAGGCCTAATTAATTCATCATTTCTAACAAATGGCGTCCCTGCCGGACGGGAAGTCCTGATGTCGGTTTTAACAGGGTTATTGCCATGGGGCAAATATGGCCCATCAAATTTATCAGCGTAGAATATATGCAGGCTTGCGTTAGATTGTTTCTTATCTGTTGCAAAAAGCCACCATTTATTATCATACTTGAAAACTGTTGGATCAACACCAGGAAAATTATCGAGTAATAGTTTATCAAAATGGAACACACCTAAAGCTATATCGTATTTGTAAAGCCTGACTTGTTTTGCATTTGCTGACTCGGGGATACAATAGAACTCCCCATTGATTTCAAAAATATAAGGGTACGACAAATGAAACCCTTCTTCGATAACTATAGTCGCTTCACTAAACTTTCCATCGGAATAAACGATTTGGGATATTTTTCCTAAGCGGGATTTGTAATCGTAATCTTCAAAAACAATATGCAATTCTTCACCAACCTGAAACGCGAAGGGATCGGCATAGTATTTACATTTAGGTGGCTGTGGTAGCCAGGTCAAACTATTGACATCAAAATTTTCAGCAAAAGAAGTTATGCCTGTTTTAGCAATCCCCACATTCCAATCTTCCGGCCTGAAGAGTTCCTGGTAATGGAAGCGGATTTTATTATTCAGGATACGAAACCAAAAGTTAAACATGGCCAGGTTAGAAGGTGCTTTATAAACTTTTGCACTCGTTTTGCTTTGAGCGCCTTCAGTATATGCAGCAACATTATTTTCGATATCCCTGCAAACCTGCAAGGGCCATTCAGCAGATGCAAAATAAAGCTGATCAATTTGTCCGGCATATGAATGATCAATTGTTCTGAAGAAGCCCTTTTTCAGGATAATCCCGCCATCCAATTTATCGGTAAGCCGCTGGAGGATCGTTCCTGTTACAGGGTCATTTTTAAGGATTTCCCAAAATCCAGGCGGACCACCACGGTATTTCTGCTCATCATCGTGGTGAAAAGACCAAACGCCATTTTTTGCTGAATGAAGTATTTCACCACGGATGATGTTAAACCCAAACCGGAGGATAAAATCGAGTTGATGTGATTTGATGGTTTGAATATCCGACTCAGAAAAATATTCAGAATAATTTTTTTTGGTGGTAAGGCAATGGATGGATCCGACCCCATCGTCGCCTTTCAAGGGCAAAAGAGTTTTCTTAACGCCCCCAACCCCAGCCCTTCCCCTACCTGCCATTCGCTCCGCTTCGGCAGGCGGAGGGGGGAAGGGAGTTTCCTTACTAATCAGATTTAGGATTGGGTTGATACTTTCGAGGTTCTTTGCTTTTGGCCGGAAGAAAAGTCGTTGATACAAATGATACAAGCCGGTACTGCTGAGGTAGCCTCCAATTTTTTGGGGGGTCGTTTTTTTTGGAACTTCATTTGCATCAACAATCAACAGATCACAAGTGTGCCCATCAGCTATTAACAAACGAATACATTCAACCTGCCATGCCTGCAATTCCTCGCCGGAGCACATTACACCAAAATGTAGCTTCCTGATATTTTTCTTTTGTTTATCCACCTAAAACCTGATTATAAATTACTTTCAATTGCTGCCCAACGGCATCGGTGCTAAACTTTTTACTCACCTCCAATTTAAGTTTCTGTGGGTCATAATTTTGAAAATTGACACTCATTTTGGAAACGGCATCTTTCAACTGTTGACGGTTTCCAACTTCAATCAATATCCCATTGCTTTCGTTAACAAATATTTCAGGCCCACCACAGCGTGTTGCCACCACAGGCTTACCGCCCAATAACGCTTCTGCCGCAACCACCGAAAACGTTTCCGTTACAGAATTCAGCACAAGGAAATCACATAAGCGGATAATCTTTAAAACATCCTCATTGGTTTTCCTACCCTGAAATTTTACAACATCCCCAAGCAAGCCCCTCGATTTTGCCAATTCCTCCAGCTTCTGCCTGTCGATTCCATCCCCGACAATCCAATATTCCAGATTTTGCGTATTCAATAAATCTGCCACAACTTCGATGACTTCGCTAATCTTTTTGATATCATCAACCAGGTCGGCTACCGAAAGCATTATTACCTTGCTCCTTTTTGAGCTGATAACCAAGTTACCTGAAACCTTTAGCATCTCAACCACATTTGGGACAATTTCAATTTTTTGTTCCGGTGTACCCATTTTCACAAAAGCTGATTTCAAGATTTCGGAAACAAGTAATATTCGCCCGGCCCTATTTAAAACAAACATTGTCAGTTTTCGGTAACTAAAATTCTTTTTGCCAAAAGCCCCTGTAATGTAACCCGACCAATGTTCGGAAATAATGTATTTGATTTTAAACTTCCGGGCATAATACCACGCCAGCAATCCAGTCCGTAATAATACATGCGCGTGGATTAAATCTGGTTGGCCTGCTACTTGGATAGATTTCAAACCTTTACGAAAACCTTTTAAATACCTGCTAAGATGTACCAGGGGTTTTAAATATTTACTTCCCTGATACTCGCGAAAATAGATCCTGAAAATATTCATTCCATTTTCCCGGGAAGGCTTAACTTCAATGAGCTTATCTTGCTTTGCTGATTTAACAAAAAGTACAATATTTCGGAATTCAGGCTGAAGTGCGACAATTTGTTTTTGTATAAAAACACCATTTTGGGGATCGGCAGGGTGAGGATACCACTTTGGAAGATGAAGAATTAATCTTTTATTTTTCGCTGTTTGCATTTGTTGTGCTTAATCCAAATCAGGTGTGGCGGCAAATTTAACAATTAAAGAGTTTCAAATGTATTTCGTCCACAATCAGTCATAATCTGAGCAATCTGTGGCTAAAAGATTATGGCCACTGATCCGTTTATGGCGAGACCAGTTTCGCTGATTTACTCAGATTTTAAAACTTCTTCGACAAAGCCAATTGCATTTTTTAAACGTGCGTCACCCAATCCGCTGACGATCCGGTAATTTAGATTTCTATCCTCCAGTTCATTTCGATACAAATCAAACAGGTATTTTCGGGATTCAGGATGCTCACGCAGGGGATCGGGCTCCCAGGGCAAGTCTGGCTCCATCAGCAAATACAAATCATACTCCTGCTTTTCTACAGCATCCAATATCCATTGATGGCATTTTCCATATTTTACCTCACACCAGATTTTGCAAACGATCATTTCGGTATCTGCAAATAACACTTTGCGTGCAATTTTCGCCAGTGCTTTTTCGGATTTCCATTGGCCACAAGCAATTTTCAGAATGTCGGAATAATTATAGAACCCTTCCTGCTGAAGCAGGTAAACCCTCGAAAACTCAGGTATCCAAACAGTTCGGTAGTGATCGGCTAAAAGTTGCGCTAAAAACGATTTCCCTGTCGATTCTGGCCCTGTGATGGCTATTCGTTTGATCTTATTGTTTTTACCCATTGAGAGATTAGCTATTCAACCCGAACCAAATACAGATTTGGGTGACTGGTGTTTTTTAATAAATCTTATTCTCCAATTCAAAATTTAGAATGTAAAATGTACATTTCACAACACTTCCAAACAAATCTTCATTTTGTTTTGGACATTTTATTTTCACATTTTCCCACGGAGAGGCATTAATTTCCAAATTTGTTCATCTTCAAATTTTCAAATTAGTTAGTTTCTTTCTCCACTCCAGAAACCTAATATCGCAATAAGCAAAAATACAGTAAACTGAAAGCTGGTTAACATCAGCCCTTTATGGAAATAAAGTGGAATTGAGATTATATCCCCGATGATCCAGAATATCCAGTTTTCGATTTTCTTGAGCGCCATCAACCACATGCCAACGATAAAAATTGCAGTAGTAGCCGAATCCCAGTTAGGGACTGTACTATCAGTGTAGTTGGTCAATACGAATTGGAAAATAAAAAAGAAAACAATAACCCCAACTATACTGATGATATGCTGTTTGGCCGAGTTTTTTGTAATCGGGATATAATGATCGG
>Ga0307929_1002816_pt1 | contig 10711 bp, 7 predicted proteins | sample AceLakmetage1330_FD_203160 | JGI IMG/M metagenome (GOLD analysis project Ga0307929, IMG submission 203160) | Saline water microbial communities from Ace Lake, Antarctica - #1330 | ecosystem: Environmental > Aquatic > Non-marine Saline and Alkaline > Saline | place: Antarctica: Ace Lake...
CAAAGGGTAATGCTGCCTCCGGCAGGATCGGCGAGTGCAGAGGAGTGCGATTAGGATCGGCGACGCTGACTTTCATGTCCGAAGCCCCTCCCGCAACTCGAAGATTTCCTAATTTGGAACCGCTGTTGACGCTTAGAGAACGGAACAGTAAGAGTTTCTCAATCAACGGTATGAAACGTAAGAAGGGAATCCATGGCACGCGGAACCGTCAGCAGCTTCAATCCTGACAAAGGCTACGGCAGCATCTGTCTTGATCAGAGTGAGACCGAGTTTTTCGTACACGAAAGCGCGGTCACGGTTCAAGCAACCCCGCTGCTCACAGAGGGGCAAGTTGTCTATTTTGAAATCCTCGAAGGCCCCCACGGCCCTCAAGCCATCGAAGTGCGCCCTATCAAGCCCTCAGCCCCAAAAGCCCCGCCCGCCGAATAAGGGTGGATGGACGGTAGTGGGGCGAGAACGACGCCAGCTATGGGATTAAGATTAGGTCGGGCATTCCTGCCCGACTCGGGAAATGGTCAGGCAGGAATGCCTGACCTACAGAGAATGTGCTGTAAGACAGGCATTCTTGCCTGTCTAAAACGAAATGAGCAGACGTGACGAATGCACAGACAATCAGCTTCTGTCGCCGACACCTGCCGCACTGGACTGTGGCCGACCGCTCCTATTTCGTCACCATTCGCCTGAAGGGCTCGTTGCCGCGCGCAGTTGCAGAGGAACTCAAGCGCGAGCGTGAAGCGCTCGCGGGTCGCAAGCATTCCAGCGGCGAAAGTGAGGAATTGCGCAAATCGCAATTTAAGCGTATCGAAGCTATCCTTGATTCTGTACAACACGGTCCCCGGTTTCTGGACATTGTCCCCGTTTCTAAAATCGTGTTTCGTGGGTTTAAGTGGCTAGAAGAAAGCAAAGGTTGGCTTGTTCATGCAGCAACTGTTATGCCCAATCATCTCCACCTTCTGATGCGGCACCCGGAGGGAAAGAACGGTCAATTGAATCGTGATCTAGACATCTTCAAGGGGTTCACGGCGCATGAAGTCAATAAACATCTTGATCGTGTTGGCAAGCCCTTCTGGATGGACGAGAACTTCGATCATTGGTGTCGCGACGATGCGAAACTGCGCGGCGCAGTACGCTACATCGTGATGAACCCCGTGAAAGCAGGATTAGTGGCGCAATGGCAAAACTGGCCTTGGACCACGGTAAGTCAGGCATTCTTGCCTGACCCTGGGAACAGTCAGGCAGGAATGCCTGACCTACAGAAAATAGCCATGAACACCCCGAACGAAAACAGACCGGAATACAGAGCGACCGAGGTCTAAAGGGAACCTTCCCGATCATACGCACGGCAAAGGCATGGTGAAAGCCATGCGTCCCGCGTGAAGAGCGAAAATGGGGTGCCTCTCGGAGATAGGCACCTACTGGGGTCTGTACACCAGATCTGCCCCCTCTTGCTGATCCTTACCACGCCGCACAAGTTGGGTGGCAATAGGACTTATGGAACCTATGGTCTACTTTCTCAGCTTCTTTTGCTTCCTCTTTGTTCAAAACTTCTCTTTCTCAATCGTCAATTCGCCGTCGATTTCTTGCAGGGGGCTTGGCTCTGTGATATCTTGCGATCTCCCGTGTATTTCTGGGATATTTTCCTGTTTTCAGGCCTTTTTCTGTGAGACCCCATGGCTGATAAGAAACAAGTTGTTTATGATGAGAGCAAGATCAAGACGCTCTCTTCGCTCGAGCATATCCGTATGCGGACGGGAATGTATATTGGTCGCACTGGAGATGGAAGTCAGTATGAGGACGGGGTTTACGTTCTCGTCAAGGAAGTGGTTGATAATGGTATTGATGAGTTCATTATGGGCCACGGGAAGCGTATCGCGATTAAGATTGAGGATGGCGTGGTGCGGGTGCGGGATTTTGGCCGCGGCATCCCGCTGGGTAAAGTCATTGATTGTGTGTCCCGCATCAATACGGGCGCAAAATACAATGATGATGTGTTCCAGTTCAGCGTGGGTCTGAATGGTGTCGGCACCAAGGCGGTCAATGCGCTGTCGGAGTCGTTCCTGGTGCGGAGTCATCGCGAGGGGGAGTTTGCCGAGGCGTCTTTTGAGCGCGGTGTACTCGTTAAGAAGCGCAAGGGAAAATCCAAGGATCGCAATGGTACGTATGTTGAGTTCAAGCCGGACCCCGAAATCTTTGGGAAGTATAAGTTTCTTGAGGAGCATCTTGCGCGGCGATTACGGTTTTATGCCTATCTGAATGCAGGACTCCAGATTGATTTCAATGACAAGGAGTACGTTTCCGAGGGCGGGCTGCTGGATCTGATCCAGGAGGAGAGCGCCTATGAGAAGATCTATCCTCCTTTCCATTACAGGGATAAGACGCTTAATTTTGCGTTTACGCATACGAATCGGTTTAGTGAAGAGTATTATTCTTTTGTTAATGGCCAGTACACGACCGATGGCGGCACGCATTTGAGCGCATTTCGTGAGGGGCTCCTCAAGGGCATCAATGAGTTTGGCAAGAGCAAGTTTGATGGCGATGATGTCCGCGAGGGGGTTTTCGGGGCGGTGGCGATTCGCCTGAAAGACCCCGTATTCGAGTCGCAGACGAAGAATAAACTGGGCAATACGGAGCTGCGTGGAACGCTGGTGACCCGTATTCGCGATATTGTGGTGGATTTGCTCCACCGCGATAAGAAGTCTGCCGAGAAGCTGATTGGCAAGATTGAGGATACGCAGAAGCTTCGCAAGGAACTCCAGTCGGTCAAAAAGATGGCGCGAGAGCGCTCAAAGGCGGTCACCATTCGGGTTCCGCAGCTCAAGGATTGCAAACGCCACCTCGATAAGAAGAAGGGAAAAGGCGAGGATTCGATGATCTTCATTACAGAGGGTCAGTCTGCCGCCGGGTCGATTGTGAGTTGCCGGAATGTCAACACGCAGGCCATTTTCACGTTAAAGGGCAAGCCGCTCAATTGCTGCGATGTGAATCGCGATACGCTCTATAAGAATGTTGAGATCTATAACCTGATGCGCAGCCTGAATATTGAGGAGAGCACCGACAATTTGCGGTATCAGCATGTGATTCTGGCGACGGATGCGGATGTCGATGGTCTTCACATCCGTAATCTTATGATTACGTTCTTCCTGCGCTTTTTTGAGCCGCTGGTGAGCCAGGGGCATCTCATGATTCTGGAAACGCCTCTGTTTCGGGTGCGCACGAAGAAGGAGACGATCTATTGCTATTCTGAGAAAGAGCGGGATGCGGCTTCGAATAAGTTGGGAAAGAGCTGCGAAATGACCCGTTTTAAGGGGCTTGGGGAGATTTCTCCGGCCGAGTTTAAGCAGTTCATCGGCAAGAACATCCGCATTCACCCAGTGGTTATCAGGGGTGAACATTCCATTGCCGAAGTGCTTAATTTTTATATGGGTAAGAATACGCCAGAGCGGCGCGATTACATCATGAATAATCTGGTTATTGATCAGGCCAACCTATGAGTGACGAACTCCCACAACAAGAATTTGGGTTTGATGCCTGGGCAGAGGCCAAGGTGAAGCCTAAGGCTGAGAAAAAGGGCAAGAAAAAGGCAAAGAAATCTGCTGCACCTGATGATGAGCCCTCCGAGATTGATATCGACGTTCATGAAGACCATGAACCCATGTGTGATGGAAATGGGCCGCTGCGGGCGATGATGGATGTTAATTTTCTCGAGTATGCTTCGTATGTGATTTGTGATCGGGCGATTCCTGCCATGGAAGATGGTCTGAAGCCTGTTCAACGGCGTATTCTCTGGTCGTTGCATGAGACCGACGATGGCCGTTTCACGAAGGTGGCCAATATTGTGGGACACTGCATGCAGTATCACCCCCATGGGGATGCTTCGATTGCGGATGCGCTCGTGAATTTGACGAATAAGCGGTATTTGATTGAGGGACAGGGGAACTTTGGCAATCTCTTCACGGGCGACCGTGCGGCGGCCTCGCGATATATTGAATGTCGTCTCACACCACTGGCTCGCAAAGAGATCTTTAATGATGATCTAACGGAGTTTGTCCCGAATTACGATGGTCGCAAGAAGGAGCCGGTCACACTGCCGAGTAAGCTTCCCCTATTGCTGATGCTTGGGGCAGAGGGCATTGCGGTAGGAATGTCAACGCGCGTGTTGCAGCACAACTTTCCAGAATTGCTAGAGGCTCAAATTGCGATTCTCCAGAAGAAGCCATTCAGTGTTCTGCCGGACTTTGAGCAGGGCGGTTTGATGGATGTTTCGGAGTATGAGGATGGCAATGGTAGAGTAAAACTGCGCGGCCGCCTCAAACCGACTGCAAATGGCCGATTGGTGATTACGGAAATTCCCTATGGAACCACGACCGAGTCATTAGTTGCATCCATTGAAGATGCGGTGCGCAAGAAGAAGGTGCCGGTTCGTTCGATTAATGATTTCACTTCAGAAAAAGTCGAGATCGAGTTGATCTTGAGTCCGGGAACAAAACCGGAACAGGCCATCAAAGCGCTTTATGCGTTTACGAACTGTGAGACGGCGGTCACGGGGCGTGTGGTGGTGATTCGCAAGAATCGTCCGATCGACTCAACGGTTTCTGAGATTCTCCGTGAAAACACGGCTCAACTTAAGGAAGTGCTTCGCCTGGAGCTGGAGCTCAGAAAGAAGAACCTGCTTGATGCGTTGCATAATAAGACGTTGGTTCAGATCTTTGTTGAGAAACGAATCTATAAAAGCATTGAGACGTGCAAAACGGCGGAGACTGTACGTGATGCCATTTTCGATGGGTTTAAGCCTTTCAAGAAGAAGCTTATAAGGGAAATCACCAAAGAAGATGTGGAGATGCTGTTGGGTGTTCGCATTCGCCGCATTTCGCTGTTTGATATCAACAAGAACCGCAAAGAAATTGAAGGTATTCTGGCGGAGATTACTCAAGTTGACAAGTATCTCGCCCAACTGACGCGCTATGTGGTGCGCTATCTGAAGGCGCTGCTCAAGGCTTATGGCAAGGAGTATGTGCGACGGACGGAGATCGCAACGTTCAAAAATATCGAAGTGCGTGAACTGACGGCCAAGGAGCTCAAAATCCAGTTTGATGCCGAGCGCGGTTACGTGGGACACGCTGTGAATGGCGAGCTGTTGTTCGAGTGCTCGTCCTATGACAAAATCATCGTTGCCTCAAAAGATGGCTGTTACCGGGTCGTGTCCCCCCCGGAAAAGTTCTATATCGAGGGGGAGATGATCTACTGCGCCAAGGCAGACCGGGAACGCGTTTATACCATTGTCTATACCGATACGGATTATGGCTTTACGTATATGAAGCGATTCACCACGGGTGGGTTTATCATGGACAAGGAGTATCGCTGTGCGCCGGAGGGGTCAAAAGTGCTATTGTTTGAGGATACGAACCCCGAGGAGATTTACCTTAAATATAAGCCGTCCAAGGGGCAGCGTATTCACCAACAGCTGTTTCATCCGACGGAGGTCCTTGTTAAGGGAGCGAAAGCCCGCGGCAACCAAATGACGGCCAAGAAGATTGCCAGAATTTCCACGACGCAAGCGCGTTGGTGGAAGGATGACGAGGAGAACAACCACCGCGGCCGGATGGTGTAGGGTTCTGGGTGCAAGCGGGGCGAGGAAAATTCGAGTAAGTTAGTCGGTTAAGCGCATCCGAGTAAGTGTGGGGGTTAAGAGTGCGACGAAGTGTACGGTTAAGAGTTTTAGAGGTGCGAAGCACAACACTTACTCGCATTCTTAAGCGCACACTTCTGCGATACGCTTACTCGGTTACCCTTAATCGAACGGCTTAATCGGTTGGGATTTGTGCAGGTGATGTTGTAACTGGGCAACGGATGAAGGTGAGTCTTAAATTATCATGCAATATGCCATTATCACCGTGCTAGCGTTTTTCGTTCTTATCTTGGTAGCAGTCGTTATGTGGCTGCTCTTGCGCGCTTCCCGTCAGATATCGGGAGACGGCGCTCTAACATTGCTTCAGAACCAAGTCAGCTCCAGTCTTGGGCAGTCGTCCCAGCAGATGGACGCCTTGCGCTCGAGCATGAGCGATGCCATTACCTCTCTTTCTCAGCATGTTGCGAGTACCATTGCAAACTCGAATAAGTCCATTAATGCGCGGTTGGATAACACGCATCAAGTGGTGGGGGATGTCCGCCAGCAGTTGGGGCAGCTTAAAGAATCGTCGCAGCAAATGCTCGAAATCGGAAAGGACATTTCCAGTTTGGAGATGATCCTGCGCCCGCCAAAGCTACGGGGCGGACTGGGGGAGCTTTTTCTGGCCGATCTGTTGGCTCAGATTTTGCCACCTAACCATTTTGAGTTACAACATCGCTTCAAAAGCGGAGAGACAGTTGATGCCGTTGTTTTGCTGCGTTTGGGCATGGTGCCGATAGATGCCAAGTTTCCGCTTGAGAACTTTCGCCGCATTTTGGAAGTGGAAACCGCCGAATTGCGAAAGGCCCCCAAGCGTGCATTCATCAGAGATGTGAAGGGGCACATTGATGCGATTTCGAAAAAATACATCAAAATGGATGAAAACACCTTTGATTTTGCCTTGATGTATATCCCGGCTGAGAATGTCTACTACGAGACCATCATCAAAGATGATGCGTTTGGTGGAGAGATGTCCCTCTTTACGTATGCCCTCCAGAAACGGGTGATCCCGGTTTCTCCCAACAGCTTCTATGCCTATTTGCAGACGATCATTCTGGGGCTTCAGGGAATGCGCATCGAGGAGCGTTCCCGCGAAGTGATAGAAAACCTTTCCCGCCTCAATAAGGAGTTTGAGCGGTTTTCGGAGGCGTTTCGCCTTGTGGGTCAGCATATGGACAATGCGGGGAAGAAGTATGCCGAGGCCGAGAAACGGTTTGGTGCTGTTGAGAACAAGCTCCAGCAGATTGATGGACTGGCCAAGGGCCTTGAGGATCATCCCGAAGCGGAGGCTGTTCCTGAGAGTGTCGAGAGTACCGGGTAGTGCGAAGACATCATCTCGTGTAAATAGGCTAGCAATACCAAGGTGGTCTTCTCGTATACTAAAGGTGTCATCCCGAGCGAAGTCGAGGGATCTTCCCCTCGCGTGCGGACGAGATTCCTCGACTTCGCTCGGAATGACAGGAATTTCTAGAATCTACTAATGCACTTCTGGTACATGACACTAAGTGTGGAACGAATTCTTTTTAGCTTATAATCTGCTTTGATTTGCGAGCTTGTTGGGGTTGTGATGGCGTGCTAGGTTCGAGACTTAAGAGGTTAGCATGCGCTGGGTTCTTTTCTTTACGATACGATTTTAACTAAAAATGGAGTATTCGATGAAAAAAGTTTTGATTCCAACGAAATTGGATGGGGTTGCAAAAGATATTCTAACGGCGAATGGCAGTTATAAAGTGGTGCAGGATGATGCCACACCGCTGGAGGCTCTGCTTGCTGAGCACAGCGACACGTTTGCGATGTTTGTGCGCAGCGAGAAGGTGACTGCCGAGGTGATTGATGCTCTTCCCAACCTGAAGGTTGTGGTGCGTGCGGGAGCTGGTTTCAACACGATTGATACCAAATATGCCCGTACCAAGGGTATTGATGTGATGAATACCCCTGGCGCAAATTCCAACGCCGTGGCCGAAGAGGTGGTCGCCATGATGTTGGCGGATGCTCGCCACGTGGTGCAGGCGGATGCATCGACCCGCGAAGGTAAATGGGAGAAGAAGCAGTTCATGGGGCGCGAACTGGCGGGTAAGACGGTAGGCATTGTGGGACTCGGTTATATCGGTCAGCTCGTGATCAAGCGGCTTTCTGGTTTCGATTGCACGTTCCTCGGCTATGATCCTGTGATTTCGGCTGAGCGTGCAGAACAGATTGGGGTTTCCCTGACGACGCTGGAGGATCTGTTTTCTACGTCGGATTACATCAGTCTCCACATTCCTGAGAATGAAGAAACGCGTGGATTCGTGGGCGAAAAACTATTGGGGCTTGTCAAAGAGGGGGCCACGATCGTGAATTGTGCCCGCGCGGGCATCATTGATGAGGAGGCGTTACGTCAGGCGAAGCCTGCCAAGAAGCTGCGTTTTTTGAATGATGTCTATGCCAAAGATGCAGCCGGCGATAAGTCCGTAATGGATATTGCCGACCTCATGTTGCCTCACTTGGGTGCCAGCACAGCTGAAGCTAATTTCAAAGCGGCGCAGCGTGCTGCCGAGCAGCTGATCGACTTCGAAGAGAAGGGCATCACGAGTTTTGTCGTAAACCGCGATATTCCAGAGGGGCTTAATGAGCATTACTGTGAGCTCGCCTATGCGTTGGCAAGACTGAGCCGTTGTATTGTGTCGCGCACCACCTCTCCAAAATTGATCGAAACCAGTTTCTACGGATCGCTGCAGCCTTTTGCCGAATGGTTGACGACACCCATTGTGGCGGGCATTTGCGATGACTGCGACCGCACGATGACACCGAGCGAATCACAGAAATTCCTGGAAGAGATGGGGATTGAATACTTCAACCGCGAGGTGGATCAGAATAAGAAGTTTGAGAACTCGATCACCGTTGATTTGACGGCCGCCGTGGATTCTGAGAATGATCGCCATGTCAGTGTGCGTGGAACCGTCGAAGAGGGCATTTTGCTCATTTCCCGAATTAACGAGTTTGATAAGCTTTACTTTGAACCTGTCGGCCCGACGCTCTTTTTCTTGTATGATGATCGCCCCGGTGTCATTGGAACCATTGGAAAGATGCTGGCCGAGGCGGGAGTCAACATTGAGGATATGCGCAATCCGCATGACGCGAAAACCAACCGCTCGCTGGCGATCTTGAAAGTCAATCAAGCCCTTGACGATTCTGTGATGAATACGATCAAGGATACGATTGAAGCGCGTTCCGCCTTCTGTATGAAGTTCTAGACGTAACGCGAGTCCCCGAGTAGGATTTTGGGTAACGGGATGAAACTCCGAGGTGTAGCCAGGTTGCGTCTGGGCATTCCGGGCCTGCGGCCCGGCCCGCCTGACGGGCGGGAATCCACCACCCACCTCCGTCCTTTCGCTTTTCCACATCTCGCGAAGAGTCAAAACCCTCCGCTGACAGATACTCTCCTTATGTGAGCGTATCTGTTCATGATTGAACCAACTCGTTGTCGGGTGAAAGCGCGCGCAGAAAGGATTCACAGGGGAGGCATAGTATCCCATCCATTAGAAGGCGCTCTGTTCCTCGATAAAGCAGGATGCAACGCGCCTCAGGAAAATCTTGCGAGAAACTTTTTAGGGCACGAAGATCTTTGCGATTGACCTTCGCCCCGTTCTTCACCTCGATGGCAACAAAACACGTTTCACCATAGAGGATAAAATCGACTTCACTGCCTGATTTGGTTCTCCAGTAGTAGATCTGGACCGAACGCGCCCCATAGTCGACCCACGCGCGTAAATGCTGAAAGACAAGGCCTTCCAGAGCATGGCCATCTATTTCGCTCGGCCTATCCAAGGGGCCTGCTGGTCGAAGGGATCGAAACACGCCGCAATCAAACAGGTAGAACTTCACATGGTTGACCAATTGGCGTTTTGCCCGCTTGGTAAAAACTGGTAAACGGTGTGCGATCAGTAAATCCTCGAGAATAGAGACGTAGCTCTCGACGGTCTTGCGGCTTACTTCGCACTCCCTGCTGACCTCTGATAGGTTCAACTGCGAGGCATGAGAGAAACTGATCGCCTGTAGGAATCTCGAAAAATCGGCAACATTCCGAACCAACGCCTCCATCTGAACTTCTTCACGAAGATAGAGGGCCATGTAGCTTCGCAGGACGGCAGCAGAATCTTCAGCAGACCACACGAGAGGCACCAGACCCGTTACCAGCGCCGTGTCTAGAGAGAACGCCCCTCCCAGTTCAGCCGCCAGAAAGGGATGACACGTCTTTAGTTGTGCACGCCCCGCTAGCAAGTCCACACCAGAACGTCTCAGCTTGCGCGCGCTGGAACCAGTCAGCACGAAGCGTAGATCCTTTCGGTGTTCCATGCAGCGATGAACGACGCTCAAGAGCGCTGGAACCTTCTGTACCTCATCAATCACCAGCGTTCGATGCTCACGTTGCGCCATGGCAAGATCGTAGAGATCATCCGGACGGGTCAAAAAACGCTGATAGGTGTCCTCTGACAGAAGATCCACCAGCAAGGCATCGGGTAACTGTAGGTTAAGCCATGTTGACTTTCCCGTACCCCGCGGTCCGAACAGAAAAAAGCTCCCCACCGGCATCCTGAGCAATCTGTCTACGGTCTCCATCGTATGCTGCCTCCATTATATCTCTTCTGGACATTAGACTACGCAAACGAAAACGTCGAATCAAGGAAATATTATACCATCGCCGCCATTTACGCAGCATAAATGGCATGTATAGTTTCATATATTAACCGATCATGGCCAGTGTGTGAGAAGTGAGAAGGGTCACAACATTCAACATATACAAGTTGACTTGCAGTGTTGGCGGTGGTTTGCTGCACCCATGACAAGGCCTTTGCGAGTCAACGTATCGGATGGTTGGTACCATTGCATGCATCGGGGGATCGAGCGGCGCACGATCTTCGAGGACGAGCGTGATCATCGTCGTTTTCTGGAACGTCTCGGGGAGGTGTGTGAACGGTTTCGCGTGCGGGTACACGCGTACTGTCTGCTTGGGAACCATTATCATCTTATCGTCCAGACCCCGGATGCGAACCTCAGCCGTGCTAT
>Ga0307929_1002817_pt1 | contig 10711 bp, 7 predicted proteins | sample AceLakmetage1330_FD_203160 | JGI IMG/M metagenome (GOLD analysis project Ga0307929, IMG submission 203160) | Saline water microbial communities from Ace Lake, Antarctica - #1330 | ecosystem: Environmental > Aquatic > Non-marine Saline and Alkaline > Saline | place: Antarctica: Ace Lake...
AGACCTGCACGAAACACGCCCGAGGTCGGGAAAACCGGGTTTGGTTCAAACGCCGCGAAGGTTGAAATGTTGATGATCGTACCGCCGCCCTGCTTTTGCATGATCGGCGTGACAAGCCGGGTCGGGCGCACGACATTCAGGAAATAAACCTCCATGCCCATATGCCAGTCGTCATCGGTCAACTCCAGCACCGGCGCGCGCGGGCCGTGGCCTGCGGAATTGACCAGAACATCAATCCGTCCCCAGGTGTCCATCGCCAGATCGACAAGTTTCTGCAAATCCTCAACCGCACGGTTGGAGCCGGTGATCCCGACCCCACCAAGCTCCGCCGCCAGCGCTTCGCCCTTGCCAGACGACGACAGGATCGCCACTTTATAGCCGTCCGCTGCCAGTTGCCGCGCGCTGTCAGCGCCCATGCCGCTGCCGCCTGCGGTCACAACCGCCACTTTCAAATCAGCCATCATAATCCCCGTTTCAAGTCAGAATGCGCCGCGCGCCAGTTCAGGTTTTCTTCTTGTCATCCACGACTTTCAGCAGCGCCAACCCACTTTCCCCCAGCCCGATCGCCGCGAACGGCCCGCCGTGGCACATCTGCCCGGGATCGGTTGGATCAGCCGGGCCTGCGGCTGCAAACTGACCTGCCGCATGGCTTTCCGCGTTGTCTTTGGGGCGATAGCCAAGAAAGCTGGCGGCAGCGTTATCAACCGGCGCGCGATCGTTGTCAGACACGCCATAAACCACCGTAAACCCGGTCACCGGCGTATCAATCGCGCGGGTCACAAGCTGGATCAGATCGTCATAGCTTAGCCAACTTCCAACCGCGCGCGGATTGCCCACTTGCGCGCAGGACAGTATCCGCAGGCACACTGCCTCAAGCTGGCGCTTGTCCCAGTAAAGCTGGGCCAGATCCTCAGCAAAGCATTTCGCTAGGCCATAAAATGTATCAGGCCGATGCGGCACATCGGTGCCAATAAACTGGGTTTTTGGGTACATCCCCACCGCATGGATCGAGCTTGCATAGACCACCCGACGCAGCTTGTTGCGATGTGCGGCCTCCCAGATATTGTAAGCGCCAATGATGTTTGGCCCCAGGATGGTGTCAAACGGCGCCTCATCCCCGACCGCGCCAAAATGTACGACCATATCGGCACCGGCCAGCAGATCGACCATCGCATCAAGATCCGCCAGGTCCGCCCTAACATAGCTTTCATTTGCATAAAGCGTGCCGACATCTGCTGCCAGATCGGTTGAAACCAACTGATCACACAGCTTTGAAAGCGGCTCCCGCAGGTAAGAGCCAAGACGCCCCGCCGCGCCGGTAAGTACAAGTTTCTTCATCAAACTGGCCTTTGGTTCAGTTTCGTTTTGCCCCCAAATGGTGGGCCCGCTGTCAGATCACAGCTTTTTCGACAAACCGCACGCCCTTTGCGATGCGGTCGTAGTTGAACGGCGTCATATCAAGGCTTCGGTATTCGCCATACGTCAGCAATTCCGCCGTTGCCCGGCCCATTGCCGGGGATTGCTGCAAGCCGTGGCCGGAAAACCCGTTCAGGAAGTAGAAGTTTTCCACCACATCATGCGCGCCCATGATCGCGTTCTGGTCAAACACATTATAAGCATAATGCCCGGCCCATTCATTCGTGACCTTGATCGCCTCAAACTGCGGAATACGTGTCGCCAGCAAGGGCCAGACATGGCTTTGCCACAGGTCGTGATCCATCGCGAAATCATCATAATCCACCGACGGGTCATGGGCCGCATGCCCCCCGGCCAGATAGTAATTCTCACTATCCTGACGGACATGGATGCCGGATGGGTCAATCGTCAGCGGTAGCGGTCGGTCCAGCGGTTTTTCGGCCTTGAAAATCCAGGTGAAGCGCTTGCGCGGCTCGACCGGCAGCTCAATCCCTACCATCCGGCTGGTGCGTACCGCGCGCGGCCCCGAGGCGTTCAGAACCTTGCCACAGGCCACCACCTCGCCTGAGGCCAGCGTCACCGATTGTACCTGCCGACCGGAGGCATCGCGCGTCATCGCGACAACCTCGTTCTGGATATATTCCACCCCATGTTCCCGGGCGGAGCGTCGCCACCAGTCAAAAACCGTGATCCCATCCCAATAGCCTTCGTCAACCGTGTTGAGGCTGCCAAGAACGATGTCATCAAGCTGGTAAAACGGAAAGGCCGCCTTGATCTCAGCCGGTGTCAGCAGTTTCGTGCCAGCCCCGGCGGCCACCTGCACCGCATGGCCCTCGCGCAAGCTGTCAGCAAAACCGGCATTATCCGCCAGATACAGATAGCCAAAATTCTGGATGCTCAGGTGCGGCACCCGCGCGTCACCGCCCATGTAATCTCTCAGGTTTTTCACAAAGTCCGCCGCGAATTGCGAAATCCGCACATTCAGTTCCGACGAAAACTGCTGGCGCATACAGCTGTTGGTGTGGGTGGTCGAACAGGCCTCATAGGTCAGATCTTTTTCGACAACCAGAACCCGCCCGTCAAAATCCTTGTTGGTCGACAAAAACCACGCGGTGGAGGAGCCCATCATCGCACCGCCAATAATCACCACATCATATTGGCGCTGCACAGGGGCCTGAAGTTTACCCTTCATGTTGCGATCTCTCCCGCCTTCACAGCCGCTGCCACGGCGCTGATTTCTGTGTCGCTAAGCCCATAATCCCGCCGTGCCGTTTCAGCCGAAATGTAGCCTCGCGCCAGATCGCGTTTCACCAGGTCCGGGTCACGATCCGCCGGGGAACCGTAGCCTGCGCCGCCGGGAAAGGCCAAGACCACTTTGCGCCCATGTGGCACAAACTGTTTGCCCTTGCCACGCATCTTTGCACCGTCATCACGCGCAATGGTGGTCGCCGCTCCGGCCTGCCCGCCGCGACGTCCCCGCGCCGGGTGATCCACCCGGTCAAACATCGCCTGGAAGTCAAATTCATGGCCTTCGGTCGCGCCAACTTCCATATGCTGGCCCAGACCACCGCGTGTTGCCCCGGCCCCGCCACTGTCGGCACGCAATTCCTTACGCCAGATGATCACCGGGCCTGCATGTTCCGTCGCCTCAATCGGCATGGTCATCACACCGCTTGGAAAGGCCGTCGCGTTCAGCCCGTCAAGGCCCGGCCGCGCGCCGGAACCGCCGGAATTGAAGGTCAGCACCTCAGACCTGCGCGCATCTTTGGGCGCTTTCGCATCCGTGCGCGGCCGCAGGCTGACCTGAAAATTACACAAACACCCAGCACCTTCGGCGGGCACAACGCCGGGCAATATTCTATCCAGCGCGTCGTAAACCGTGTCCGGCACAAAATGCCCGACGATATGGCGCAATGCGACGGGGGCCGGATGCAGTGCGTTCACAATCGTGTCTTCCGGCGCGATGGTTTCAAACGGCGCCAGCGAGGCAGCGTTGTTTGGAATTTCCGGCGCGATCGCGCATTTCAGCGCGTAACAGGCATAGGCCTTAGTATAGACCAGCGGGCAGTTTATGCCCTTTTTATCGAGCCCCGACGTGCCAGTGAAATCGGAGACGATCCGATCCTTCTCAATCGTCAGCTTCACTTTCAGGCGGATCGGCGTGTCAAACCCATCGACCGTCATTTCACCCTCAGCGGTCTGGCGTGGCAGGGCCGCGATCCGTTCCAACGTCGCCCTGCGGGAGTTTTCAAGGATAAATTCTGCGATCCCGTCCAACGTTTCCAGCGAAAATTCCTGCATCATTTCGATCAACCGACGGTGGCCGATCTCGTTACATGTCGCCAGCGCATAGATGTCACCGATCAACTGATCAGGTTCGCGCACGTTGCCGCGCACGATGCGGATCAGGGTCTCATCGACCTGGCCTTCCGCCGCGAATTTCATGATCGGGATATAAAGCCCTTCCTCATAAATGCTGGCCGCATCCGCGCCAAATCCACGCCCGCCGATATCCACGATATGCGCGGTGCAGGCAAAAAACCCGACCAGAAGATCGTTGTGAAACGATGGCGTGACCATCGTGATATCATGCAAATGCCCGGTGCCTTCCCAGGGGTCATTGGTGATATAAATATCGCCCTTCAGGATGTTCGGCCGCCCGATCCGGCGAATGAAATGCTGCACCGCATCAGCCATTGCATTGACATGCCCCGGCGTGCCTGTCACCGCCTGCGCCAACATTTGACCCTTGGTGTCATAGACCCCTGCGGACAGATCGCCTGCTTCCCGAACTGAAGTTGAAAAGGCTGTGCGAACAAGGGCTTGCGCCTGTTCCTCCACCACCGAAATCAGCCGGTTCCACATCACCTGATAGGACACATTTGAACGATCTTTGGTCATTTCGCCCCCGCTTTTGGCGCCCTGGCAACTATGTCGATACAGCCATCCGGCTGCCCCTGTGCAACCCGGCTGACCGGCACAATTATCGTGGTTTCGTCTTCGGTTATAACCGCTGGCCCCGCCACCGTCTGCCCGGCAGTCACCGAACTGCGCGGCACAATCGCCGCCGTCAAATACGTCCCTTGTGCCGGATCAAACAGCTGCCGCTGACCCGTCGCCCGCACCGCTTCCCCTGCCGGGGCTTCGGTCACGCGCGCGACTTTATCTGCAAGCGTCGTTGCGTTGACCGCCCAGACCGTGATTTCCACATCCATGCCCTGCACGATGCGGCCAAACAGCTTGGCATAATCTTCTTCAAACCGCGCCAAAAAGGCCGCCGCGTCCGGGTTTTCGGCCTGCGCTTGCGTCAGTGAAATCGGGATTTCCCAGCCCTGGCCAGAATACCGCATGTAGACCTTGTATTCCGACACGATCTTGGCCGTCGCGTCACAGGTGCGCACAAATCCCGTCGCCTCGGCATTCAGATCCAGCAACAGGCTGCGGATCTTGCCGGGATCAAACGCCGACAGGCGCATATAGACCGATCTGTTGGCCTCAAAACTAAAGGGCGCGCGTAAAAACCCGATGGCCGATCCAACCCCGGCCCCTGGTGGCACCAAAAGCCGCGCAACCCCCAGTTTTTCGCACAACCGCCCGGCATGAAGCGGCGCTGCCCCGCCAAAAGCGATCATGGTATATTCCGACAGGTCTTCGCCGTTTTCCACCGCATGCACCCGCGCGGCGTTGGCCATGTTTTCATCCACAACTTCCGCCAGCCCAAAGGCCGAGGTCGTCGCATTCATCTCCAACACATCGCCAAGAACAGAGGTCAGCGCCGCCTCAGACGCCGCCAGATGCAAAGGGATCGTGCCGCCTGCAAAGTTGTCCGCATCCAACCGGCCCAACACCAGATCGGCATCCGTTACCGCCGGTTTGTCCCCACCCCGCCCGTAACAGGCAGGCCCGGGCTCAGACCCGGCACTTTCCGGCCCAACCCGGATCTGGCGCAGCGCATCGACATGTGCCAGGGAGCCGCCGCCCGCCCCGATTTCAACCATGTCAATCACCGGGATCGAGATCGTCATCCCCGAGCCCTTTTTGAACCGATACGTCCGGGCCACTTCAAACACCCGGCTGGTTTTCGGCGTCTGGTTTTTGATCAGGCAGATCTTGGCGGTGGTGCCGCCCATGTCAAAAGACAGCACCTTGTCCAGCCCGTAGCGCGCGGCGATGTTGGCCGCAAAAACCGCCCCGCCCGCAGGCCCACTTTCCACCAGACGCACCGGGAATTCGGCGGCACTTTCAAGCGAAATGATGCCACCCCCGGAATGCATCAGAAAAATCTTGCACCCCACGCCTTCATCGCGCAACCGCCCTTCCAGACGGCCCAGATAGGATTTCATCAGGGGCTTGATATAGGCGTTGGCCACGACTGTATTGAAACGCTCATATTCGCGCATTTGTGGCGAGACTTCCGCCGACAGCGACACCATCGCACCCGGTATTTTCTCGGCCAGAACTTCGCGGATCAGACGTTCGTGACTGTCGTTGAGGTAGGAATGGATCAGCCCGACCGCAATGCTTTCATAGCCCGCAGCTGCGATCTGATCGACCAGCGCTTCTACCGCCGCCCGCTCAAGCGGGATCAGCACAGCGCCTTTCGCGTCGACCCGTTCGGACACGGTGTAACGCCTTTGTCGGGGCAACAGCGGCTCTGGCAATTCAAGGTTCAGGTCATATTGTTCAAACCGGCTTTCGGTGCGCATTTCGATCACATCGCGAAAGCCTTCGGTGGTGATCAGCGCGGTTTTCGCACCGCGGCGTTCAATCAGCGCATTGGTGGCCAGCGTGGTGCCGTGAATGATCTGGTCGATCTGACCGGGGGTGATCCCGGCCTTGGCGCAAACCTGCTGCAACCCATCAATGATCGCGTTTTCCGGGGCCTGATAAGTCGTCAGAACCTTGGTCGAAAAGCTGGCGCCCGCGACCTCCAGCACCACATCGGTGAAGGTGCCGCCGATATCCACACCAAGTCGCGCCAGTTCTGATGTCATGGGGTCCACCTTGCTACAGTTGGGGCTACAGTTGGGGCCGCAACTGGCCAACCTCCGCCGCAGGCTAGGTCAGCAATCACATAAATTCCAATTATTTATATCTATATGGATGATCACGCAAATCTATCCTACGGGCGCGCTGCATAAAAGTTAGCCACCACCTCGGAGGCGATTGCCGCAGCCTTGGCGACATGTCCTGCCACCCGTTCCGCCTGATAGCGCGCCGCGAACCGAAGTGGTGAGGCCGTCCAATTGACATCCAACCGCACCAGCCCGCCTGCGGCCAGTTCCTTTTCCACCAAAGCCTCCGGCAGTAAGGCCACGCCCAGCCCGTCAACCGCCATTTGCACACAAGACGCCAGGCTGTTTGACGACACAAACCGCGTGGTCGGCAGCCCTAAGCCGTCGGCATGGTCCGTCAGTTCCATATAGGCCTGGGTGTGGCGCGCATGGGTCAAAACCGTGTGGGGGATCAATTCGTCCAGTGTGTATTTGCCGGGCTGATCAGCAGGCCCATTGCGGGCAGCAACCCAGATGTAAGGAAATTTCCCAAGCTCAATCACCCCTCGCGCAGCCGTGGCAAAAGGAGCCGTCTGGATCGCCAGATCCAGCGCATGGGTGCCCAATTCCTTGTCCAGATTGCGCGACAGATCGACCGTCAATTCCACAGACAGCCTTGGATAGGCCTTTTTCAAAGCGCGCAGATAGGCGTGCAGCCAGGTGCAGGCGACAAGCTCGGTCACGCCAAGACGCAAGCGATCTTCAAGAAGGTCTGCCCTTTGGGCGACCTCGATCAAGGCCTCGGCCTCGCGCAGAACCTTACGCGCGACCAACAGGATCTCGCTGCCCTTTTCGGTAAACCGCACCGACCCAGCATCGCGCTGCATCAACACGCAGCCAAGCGTTGCCTCAAGCCCGGCAATCCGGGACGAGATATTCGGCTGCGTCGTCCCAAGCCGTTGGGCGGCCTTGCGAAAACTGCCCAGATCCGCCACCCAAACCAGCGCTTCCAGCTGTTTCAGGCTGAACGTATTTCCCAACATAGCGCAGTCATATCCCGCTTGATCCTGATGCGCCTTAGAATAAGTCCAAGGCAACAAAAAGCACAACAGCGATAAACATTCTTGATGGACAGCCTAGATCAACGGCCGCTTGCTGGTACTGCCATACCATCCGCCCAGCGCCGTCTCATAAGCCAGCGCCGCCTGAAAAACATCCTGATCGCAATAGGTTCGCCCGACGATCTGAATGCCAGTCGGCACGCCGGTACTGGCATGGCCCGACGGCACCGTCAGCACCGGACAACGGCTGAGGGTGTTGAACGGCGTGGTCATCACCCAGCCCAGAAACGGGTTGACCACGCGGCCATTGATCCTGACTTCGTCCTTGGTCTGATCATAGGTGGCAGGCACCGCCGGGATGCCCATCGTCGGGCAAATCAGCACGTTATAAGTTTCCAAAATCGGACCAAGGGTCTTGTACATCTCGCCCGCGACCTCAAGCGAGCCGACAAAATCCTGGGCCGTAGACTTCATCGATTTTTCGCATAACTCGCGGCAATAACTGGTCATCTCGTCGGCATGATCTTCCAGCAAACTTGACAAAGCACCGCCAAATAAATGGTCAAGATACGACAATGCTGCCTGCAGAATTTCCGGTGGCCATTGCAAATCAACCTCTTCCACCACGGCCCCAAGATCGCGAAAAACATCAAGTGCAGCTTCGGTATTAGCGCGCACTTCGGGATCAACCTCAAATGTGCAAAGATCGGGGGAATAGGCGATTTTCCAGCCTTTGATCGGCGCGTAGTCGCTTGGCAATACCAGCTTTGGCCGCAGAGTGGAAATATCGCGCGGCGTCGGGCCGCACATCACGTTTTGCAACCGGATCGCGTCTTTCACGCTGCGTGCCAGCGGTCCGGTATGGCAATAAAAGTCAAGGTTAAAGGGCGGGTCATCGGGGTTGCGGCCATAGGGCGGTTTATAGCCGACCAGACCACAGGCCGAGGCCGGAATACGGATCGACCCGCCAATGTCAGACCCCGTGCAAAGCGTCGACGTCCCCGCTGCCAATGACGCAGCAGAACCGCCGCTGGAGCCCCCCGGCGTGTACTCAGGGTTCCACGGATTGCGCGTCACCCCCCACAGCCGCGACCAGGTGATACCGGCGCTGGAAAACTCTGGCGTGGCGGTGCGGGCATGCACGATCCCGCCCTCCGCCAGAATACGTTCATTATTAACCGAGGTCTCGTCAGCGACGAAATCCTTGGTAATCAACGACCCGTTCGAGGTCGGCTTTCCCGCGATGTAGCTCTCGTCCTTGATGCCAATTGGCAGCCCGTCAAGCGACCCCAACGGCGCGCCTTTACTATAGCGCGCCTCGGATTTGCGGGCCAAATCCATCGCCTCGTCAAAATGGGTGTAGGTGAAGGGCTTCAGCTTGTCCTGGACCTGCCCCGCGCGATCAATCACCGCCTCCATCAACTCCACCGGTGATAAAGTCTTGGCCGTAAAAGCCGCAATCGCGTCTTCGGCTGTCAGATAGCAAAGATCGGAACTGTCCATGTCGTCATCCTTTTCAAGGTTTCCCAAGGGCAGAGGCAATCGCACGCAGCGCCCTTAAAGTATTGGTTTCATGTGTTTTGTTCATAAACTCAGGCCAGGTCGACAGCTTGACCGCGACCATGTCATATTCAGGCGAGATATAGATCATCTGGCCAAACACCCCCAAGGCCATTAGGGTTTCGCGGCCCTGCTCTTCAACCCAGAACTGGTTGCGGTAGCAGCCGTTGGGCAGCAATTCGCGCCCCGCGTCGTTAAACAATCCATGCGGTCCGTGCCGGGTATTGGCGACAAACGCAGGCGGCACGATCTGCTGGCCCGCCACCGCGCCACCGTTCAGATGCAGCAGCCCGAACCGTGCGAAATCCCGCAGGCAAGCGTTAAAGCCGCCATCGGCCAGCGCATATCCGCCGCGATCCACGGTAAATTCGGCATCCTCGTCCGGGGCCAGTTTTTGCCAAAGCTCGTCACTGACAAGATCGGCCAGACGTTTGCCAGCCGCGCGCTGCATCACATGCGCCAGAACGTCGGTCTGGATTGACTGATATTCAAACCGCGCGCCATGCGCGGCGTCCTGTTCGGTCAGGCCCAGGATCTGGTCCCAGATCGTTTGCGGCAAGCCCGCAGTCCCCGGCGGCATCGGTTTCCAGCCAGCGGCAATGTCCGTCATGGCGATATCACTGTCAGGATCGGTGTAGGTTTCGTTAAACCTGACCCCCGCCGTCATATCCAGCACATGCTGCAAGCGCGCGCCGTTCCAGGCGGTGCGCGCCAGTTCCGGCAGATAGGCCGTGACCGGTTGCATCGGGTCAAGAACACCGCGCCCGATCAGGATACCGGCAACCGTCGCAACCACTGATTTTGACACCGATTGCGCCAGATGCAGGGTTTGGGGCGTCATGTTGTTGAAATACCGTTCGGTCACGATCTTGCCGTCAACCAGCACAATAAACCCATCGGTATAGGTGTCGTCCAGCATGGTTTCGACGGTGGTTTCAACCCCGTCATTTGCGCAAAAAGTCAGATCCCCCAGGTCTTTCAAATTGGCCATCAGCGGGCTTGCAGGCCCACGATGGCCACGCACCGGCACGGTCGGCAATATTTGCCGGACGTTCTGAAAGCTCCAGCGATTAAACGGCGGGCTGTCCCAGTTTTGCAGGGTCGGACGCCAGTTCGGCGGCACCGGATTGCCCTGCATAATCGGCGCAGCGGTTTGGGAGTTTTTGTAAGAGGTCATGCCAGCACCATAGGAAAAAGCCCGGCCCCCAGCTGTTGCGGGGGCCAGGCCAAGTGTCCTATTTCTGAAGCTCGGTCCAGATTTTGGTGTAAAGGGCTGTCACGTCAGACGAACAGGTCGGAATGAACCGCCCTTGGCTGGCAAATTCCGCCGGAACCACCACTTCGGGTGCGGTTTTCATATCGTCTGGCATGAACGCGTCAGAGCCGTCGATACCGTTAGAATAGCGCGCAAAGGCCGAGATCATCGCGGCGTTTTCCGGGTCCATGATGAAGTTCTGGAACAGTTTCGCGTTCTCGACATTCTTGGCGTCTTTCAGAACCGCAACGGAGTCCATCCACAACGGATAGCCCTCTTTCGGGTAGCCATAAACCACATCCGGGTTTTTCAGCCGCGACCGGAAGGTGGAGCCGTTCCAATTAACCGACGCCATATAGTCGCCATTGGACAGCTTTTCGGTCGTGCCGTACGCGATGGAAATCCACTTCGGCTTGGCCGCCATC
>Ga0307929_1002820_pt1 | contig 10707 bp, 10 predicted proteins | sample AceLakmetage1330_FD_203160 | JGI IMG/M metagenome (GOLD analysis project Ga0307929, IMG submission 203160) | Saline water microbial communities from Ace Lake, Antarctica - #1330 | ecosystem: Environmental > Aquatic > Non-marine Saline and Alkaline > Saline | place: Antarctica: Ace Lake...
TCGGATAAAACGGCAGTTTCATTTGCATATTAGTTAGATTTTGTTGCAAAACTACGACATTTTGTTTTGCGAGCAAAGGCTCCTAAACTATCTGGAAATCAAGCACAGGTCAGGAGGTCTGAATTTAAGAAAGCGGGTGAACTTTGCCATAGGTTTATAAGCGGAACTAATTTTTGTAAGTGCCTGATTTACCATACTGGTTTTTCCCATCCCTCTATACCCTGTAACCAAATATGCCCCCGATTTATCTTCCTGATTGGATAATATGGTTACCAACCTGTTGATTATATTTTTGCGGCCAATGAACCGCTCATCGAGCTTCCCTATTTCAGACGGGCTGTGGAAATATGAATATCCGGGCAGTTCGATAAGTACTTTTTTAACTTTTGAATGAAAATCAGCGAATGCGTTTTTTTCTTTCATCTTTTTAATGGATTAATGATTAACTAAAACTACATCGAAACACTTTACCAAAAGTAGATATACCCGTGAGCAAATAGATTAAGATTTTTTGAATATTTATTAACAACCCGTCAATAATGAACAAATTTTTTTTTAGCAGCCCACCTTGTTATTGAGCATTGGTAAGATTGGGGGTGGACATATCAGTGTAATTGGATTTTAATGATACGACCAATGGGAGCAATATCATTGATGTAAATCATAATATTGGAAATAGTTTATGTCAAAAAATAGGAGGCAGTAAAATGCCTCCTATTTCTCTTATTTTTAACTTTTCGAGATTATATGCGGATAATGATTAATAAGAGGGGAATTCGTACAGACGCGCTCACGTATGTAAGGGATGCGCGTTTTGCAAATTCTGTATTATTTGAATATTGAATATCAAATTTCGAATATTGAAATTCTTACGATTAACGATTAACGATTAACAAATATCGATTAACCCTTATTCAATCCTTGTGCCTGGATAGCGGTAATTACCACGGTATTTACAATATCTTTTACAAGGCAGCCACGGCTGAGGTCGTTTACGGGTTTGTTTAAGCCCTGAAGCACCGGGCCGATGGCTACGGCGTTGGCGGCACGCTGCACGGCTTTATAGGTGTTGTTGCCGGTGTTGAGGTCGGGAAAGATAAACACGGTAGCCTTGCCGGCCACTTCGCTGCCGGGCATTTTCTGTTTTGCTACGCTAGGCTCGATGGCGGCATCGTACTGGATGGGGCCTTCAATTTTCAGGTCGGGACGGCGTTCGCGGGCTATGCGGGTAGCCAGGCGCACTTTTTCCACATCTTCGCCCTTGCCCGATTCGCCGGTAGAATACGAAAGCATGGCTATGCGCGGCTCGATGCCAAAGTTGATGGCTGTTTCGGCGGAGCTTATGGCGATGTCGGCAAGTTCGTCAGAGTTGGGGTTGGGATTTACGGCGCAATCGCCATACACCAGCACGCGGTCGTTGAAACACATAAGGAAGGAACTGGAAACGATGGAAACGCCGGGGCGGGTTTTGATAAACTCGAAGGCCGGGCGAATGGTATGCTGGGTGGTGTGTGCTGCTCCCGACACCATGCCATCGGCGTGCCCCTTGTGTACCATCATGGTACCCAAATAGCTCACATCGAACATCAGCTCGTAGGCCTGCTCTTTGGTGATGCCTTTGTGCTTGCGCAGCTTAAAATATTCGGCGGCATATTCGTGAACGAGGTCGTTGTCGTAAGGATCGATAATGTTAACGCCGTCCAGATTTAGTTGTAGTGATTTAGCCTGTTTCAAAATGGCTTCTTCGTTGCCTAGCAAGGTTATATCCACCACATTTCTCTTGAGCAATATCTCGCTGGCGCGCAAAATACGTTCATCTTCGGATTCGGGCAGCACGATATGTTTGCGGTCGGCACGCGCCCGCTCGAAGAGGCCATACTCAAACATCACCGGGGTTACTACTTGCGAGCGTGTTATGCGCAATATCTGCCCGAGAACATCCACAGCTACGTGCGCCTCGAAGTGGCTTAAAGCCGTAGTAAGCCGTCGTTCGTTTTCGGCGGTCAGCACCGGGTGTATTTTGCTAACGGCCATTGCCGTTTCGTAGGTATCTGTGTTTACGCCATAAACGGCCACTGGAAGCGGTTGCAGACCATCCATCAGCCGTTTAAGCTGCGGGCTGGGTTTCATGCCACCGGTAAGTAAAACACCCGAAATCCGGGGGAAGTTATCAGCAAGCAAGCTCACCAGCAGGCCAATGAGTATTTCGGTGCGGTCGCCGGGAGTGATTACCAATATCTGATCCGACACATGCTCGAGGATGTGCTCCAGGTTCATGGCCGCTACTTTAAAATCCTGTATGTCGTGATTCAAATTTTCATCCCCGCCATAAATATGGGTGGCCTTAAGCGAATGAATGATCTGACGCATTGTCAATTTTTGCAACACTTCTTTTTCGGGCAGGGCAAAATTGATTTCGCTGGGCTGGCCAAATTTTTCGAGTACTTCGATGGCGGCGGTCAAATTTTTCTCGTCCACGCGATTGATGCACGTGCCTATCTGGCTGCATTTTTCGTTAGCCAAAGTATCTTTAACAATGTGCAGGCTCTCGGCAATTTCGCTGATGGATTTGCCATGGCCATTGATAACGGCAAGGATGGGTGCCCCCAAATTGTTGGCAAAGCGGGCATTCATGTCAAACTCGAACGACATCAGGCTGCCCCTGAAATCGGTGCCTTCGATCAAAATAAAATCACAGGTTCTTTCCAGTTTTTTGTACTTATCCAATACGCGTGAAAGCAGGCTGTCCTGGTCGCCATCCTGCACCAGCTCAACGGCTTGGTTGCTGGTGATGCCGTACATGTCGTGATAGCTAAAGGGCAACTTGTAACGTTCGGAGATGAGCTTGATGTGCGAATCCACTTCCTCCTCACTTTTGACGATGGGTCTGAAAAAACCGATCTTTTCAACATGCCGAGAGAGTAATTCCATAAAACCCAGGGCGATGAGCGATTTTCCTGCTTTGGCCTCCGAGGCAGCGATATAAAGATTGATAGACATTTTCTACTGTTACTTTCCGTTATTTTTTTACTTCATTTCTTTTCTTGTGCAAAATAACACCGAAAATTTTAATCGCTCCCGGATTCTGTTTTATTTTTGTGTGAACACAGCTCATGGTATGATTTTGTAATGATACCCGGTTAATAATTAATGATGTAATATTGGAATAATCTCTATACGTTTGTATTAAGTTTACACTAAATTAGTGGAGGAAAAAATCATGGTATCACCCTTATTTAGCCATTTGCTTATTCCCTTTTTGATAGCCATGTTTATGGCAATAAATATGGGAGGCAGCGGCACGGCACCGTCTTTTTCGGCGGCTTATGGCACCGGACTCATACGCAAAACCCTAATCCCGGGACTCTTTGGAATTATGGTTTTTCTTGGAGCCATTATTGCTGGCAAAGGCACCGCCACTACTATTGGCAAGGGTCTGCTAGCACCCGAGCTTATGACCTTCGAAATAGTCTCGATTATTCTCTTTGCTGTAGCCATTTCGCTGTTTATCGCCAATCTGGCCGGAATCCCCCAGTCCACGAGCCAATCCACTGTGTTTGCAGTTTCGGCTGCGGCCTTTCATTTTCACAACTTCAACTCCGAAAAATTATTTCTTGAAATAGTTCCTGCCTGGTTTATCCTGCCGGTAATCTCGTTTTTCCTGTGTTTCTTTATAGGAAAATACATCTACAAGCCCATACGCAAAAGAGGCTATACCATAAGTAAAAAGGTAAACGAAAGCCCGGTACTCAAAAGCCTGATCATTATCATGTCGTTGTATGTGGCCTTTTCGATTGGGGCTAACAATGTGGCCAATGCTGCCGGCCCTATTGCCAGCATGACCCTCAACGAGCTGGGGATAAGTGCCGAGGGTAATTTTATTTTGATAATGATATTGTCCACACTTATTATCGCTCCCTGTTTTGGAATTGGCAGTTCGCTGTTCGGGCATAAGCTGGTGCGCAAAACCGGCAAAGAAATCATACTCTTCGGCAGGGTCGAAGCCGTTATCATCGCCTTTGTATCGGCAAGTCTGTTGCTGGCCGCCTCTTTAAGCAGAGGCATCCCCACTTCCTTGGTTCAGCTCAACGTGGCAGCCATTTTGGGTATCGGGGTAGCCAAGCTGGGATTCAAAAACATTTTTAAGCGCACCCAGGTCAATCAGTTTTTTGTGATGTGGATTATCTCTCCCATTGTGGCTGCTGTCCTCACGTTAGCATCGATTATCATTGCCGAAAGAACAGGGATTATTTAAAGCATTAACATTCTTTTAATATTTATTTTGAACCACTTAGGCAGAATTCTTCTATTTTTATCCACCCAAAAAAGCACTAATTAGGAAAATAAATCGGGTGGTTTTTTGGGATTCATCTTTAAAATATTTTCCTTATGAAAGATCTATTTCAAATTGCAGCCGCCGAGATTGGCGTTAAAGAAACTGCCGGAGACAAAGATACAGTGCGTATTGTGGATTACGCCAAGGAGGCAGGCTTCAAAAACATTACCGATGACGAAACCCCCTGGTGTAGCATTTTTGTAAACTGGGTTTGCCTAAAAGCCGGCTTGCAACGCACCCACAAGGCCAATGCCCGTAGTTGGCTCACCGTGGGCCTTCCGGTGAATGAGCCGGTACCGGGCGATGTGGTAATTTTTTGGCGCGAAAGCCCTAGCTCATGGAAGGGTCATGTGGGCATTTTTGTAGGATATTCAAAAAATCATCAGAAGATATTTACCCTGGGCGGTAATCAAAAAAACAGCGTTTCCATTCAGGGCTACGATGCGGATAAGGCGCTTGGTTTCAGGCGGCTTTCGATAGAAGGTAATTTACAAATCCCCTCGGGCGATCCTGCTTTGAAGTTAAACAGCCGTGGCGATGAAGTGAAAAAGCTGCAGATAGTACTCAACGATCTGGGCTATCATTGTGGTGCCACCGATGGAGTATTTGGGGCAAAAACTGAAGCCAAACTCAAAGCACTACAAAAAGACGAGGGCAAAACTGTCGATGGCATCTATGGCAAGGCCACAGCGGCAATAATCGAAAATATTTTTCAACGGTAAATATTCCATCCGAAAATCTAACCATCTAAAACAATATAAATTATGGCAAACGAAAGTGATAAAATTGGACAAAAAAAACTGAAATCCGGTTTTCAACAGTTGATGTCGAATATTGGTGAGGCCATTGCTGATGCGGCCTCACTGGAAGTATCCACCTTTACCGGCGACTTTACTTATACGGCCAACCAGCTGGTAAGCAACGATGTGGATAAGGCACGCATCAAAAATGTGCTCCGAAACATGACCCTCGAATCGGCCACCGAGCTGAAGCTGGTCGCTTATACCAACGTAAAAATCGATTCGGACGTAACCACCTTTGTAAAAAGCGACCTCTCGCAGGACGACAACGAATTATTGAAACTACACAAGGAGATGATCGAATCCTCGAAGGCCTCGCGGCAGGCAATGATAAATATGGTAAAAGACCTGGCTAAGATAGGATGATAAGCGGAACGGCGGCATATATTGTTACGCGGTTGGAGCAGGAGATGGAAAGGCTCCCCGACCCGCACAACGAAATTATCCAGCACCTGATCGAGCTGGCTTATATTCCGGTGCAAAAAGCCAATGCCATGCGCAGCGCGGATGTCTTTAAAGCCAAAGCGCAGTGCCTTGCCGATATCGCCGCCTCCTTGCTATTTGATTCTGCTTATCTTGAAAAGCTGCTCCTTATCGGAGAAGATTTTGCCCTGAAAACCCTGCTGCGAAAAATTTGCGACATCGACCAGGGACTTGTTATAAAAACACTTCCCCAGGGTGGCGAATCCGACCTCATCGCGCGAATGATTCATTACCGCCTTGATGTTTTTGGCTTGTGGCCCCGCGATGTGGCTACTCCTTTTTCATCATTTTCGCTTTATCAGCTCGGGCTTATCGCCGATTTTGCAAAATGCACAGCATTGCAGGCATTTAATTTTTTGGGCGATGTGGAGCAATTCACGCGCTATCTGCTACAAATCCATCCCCCCGAAAAGTTTATCCTCATATTTCAATCACCCAAAGTTTCGGATGAAACCAAAAACAAACTGGATCGCCGCCATGCTTTTAAGCGGCAACTGATCGAGGATTTTGGCGAGCGCAGCGACTTTATAAAATTCCTTGCTCATGAAATCCTGAAAAACAATCCCAAAAAGGTGGATGTGCTTTTTTTGCAAAAGCAGGCCAACGATCCTTTTAAGCAGTTTATGCTCCGGCTAATTCAGGTGCATCAGTGGCAGGACGGATTTTATGGCGGCCTGCTCGACAGCGATATTGGCGAGGTAAGCTTGAAAAGCATAACTGATGCCATCGGTTTTTACAATGCCACCGATAAGCGCGATATCAAGACTCACCGCGTGATTACTTATGTACACCGGGGCTATTTTGTTTTTAACAGCCTGTTCTTTTTACAGGAATATATGATCGAAGACGCAGGTATCGAAAATCAATCGCTCGAAGAAAAAGTACTTGCAGGTATAAGCACCCAACTCGAAACAGCTAATGAGGGAGACCGGGCTTCGTTTATGGCCAACATCGATCAGTTAAAAAAGGAATCCTATTTACATGCAGCCGAGCCTCCCCAGGAACGCAAGGGCTTGTTGCAACGCATTTATTTTGGAACAAAGCGGCTGCTAAGCAAGGCCTTTCGCTTTGTGCATAAAATATACGGCTGGGTTAAAGATAAAATTGTGGAGATGTGGGGCTTCCTGAAAAGCCTTTTTCGGAATTTCTTCGAGCAACTGCAAACGGGCATTCGCGCCTTTTTGGAGGGCATTGGATTTATGTTTGGAAACAAGACCATCGAAAGTGCCGAAGATACCGAAGCCATTGCCACAAAATTTAGTTTGGACAGCGATGCTGTATCGATAAGTACAAAGTCGATTGCAGCGGTGCATCACGGACATACACATAAGGTTCGCTACAAAATCCGCTCGCTGGAGTTCAGCCTGGCCGTAGTAGGGGGGATTTTAAAAATGGCCATTTCGATGGTAAATGTCCTTACCTGGCCTCTGCTTCTTTTTCGTATTATTAAAATTTTTCAGGATATATCGGCTTCGTATATGGAGCTGAGTAAAATAGAAATGAGTATTCAATAAATTATTAACATCAAATAAAATAATATTATGATCAACATCGACAACTTACTGCAAAAAATCGAAAGCCGTGTTCAGGATTTAACCGAACTGAAAATTCAAACGGTAATGGGCAAATTGGTAATCGACAACGACAAGCAAATAGAGTTTGTGCCCGGACAGGAAATCGAAGGCATCATTAGCAAAATTGATTTGCTGGATGGCGATATTACTACCCAAATCACCGAGAAGTTTTACCAAAAATATCCGGAGCTGGTTCAGTTTCATCAATCGCGCGAAGCTAAGGGGCACGAAATAATCGAGAACAATATCCTTGCGCTGACATCCATTGTAACGGCAATCAGAGAGATGATTTAAACCATGGCCAGTCAAAACAAATTCGTCATCAGCAAGCTGCTGGATGACCTGACGCATCTTGAGATTAACACCATCATCAAGAAAGGTATGACCTCGGCACCCCAGCCCGAAGAGATCGAGGAAGTGCTTTACGTGCTGCTTACCAACTATAAAGAAAAAACAGAAGTTATCATCAAGCGCAACGAACTGGATTTTAAAACAGACGAAGACAAAATTCATTCGTATGAGGAATTTTATAAGGTGCTTGATGATATGAACAAATTTATGGATAGTGAGGGCATACGAATCGATGAGGGCGACTATATTCTTTTTATGCGCATGAAATCGTTTTGTAATTATTTGTACTCCCGCCGGAATAGCATCAAATTTAAACCCGAGCCGAAGGTAAAGGAGGGCGAAACCATTTATACCATAAACCTGAAGAATTTCTGCGATTTCAAGCTGGAGATGGATACCCGTGACCGGGTGATGATAAAGCGGCTGTACGACCTGGGCACAGAGCGCATTGTAATGCAAACCCGATTCGGAATTGATGGCGATGTAGTAACGCGCATCGAGGAAAACTTTGCCAATCGCCCCAAACAAATCGTGCTCGACCTGCACGAGGAGCATACCAACCTAAGCATAAAATACTGGCAAAGCCTGGTGAGTGTTGCCAAGAGCCTGGTTACGGATCTCTTTGGTAAAAAATGATGAACTTAGGCTACTTCCCCTTTCTTAGAAAGCTGCTCACCACGGGGCGGTATCGGTGGGAAACTCCCGAAACTGCCACCGATGAAAAAATTGTGAGCACGCTTTATCTGGACGGGGATATGCTGTGCTACTATCCCGAAGATGAGGGCGGGCTTCCGCTGGATTTGCCCCACGAAATCCTGGATGCACATCTGCACAAAATCAATCGCGATATGCAAAGCCTCTTTGCCCTGGTCGATCATTTTATCGCAGGCCTGTCCGTGCTTATCGTTGTGCTTGCAATCGCGCTCCACCCCACAGCCTGGCTCGAGAGTGTGGTGGGGGGTTCTGCAATCGCCTTAATCATGTGCATTTTTCGTAAGTGGTTAAGGCCATTGGTAATAAAAATCACCGGGCGAATATTGGGTCGTTTGTTTCAGTTGGGGCGGGTATTTTTTAAAATTTGATATCGTTAGTTTTTACCACCGATTCGTTACTTCTCATAGGTCAAGAATTCTAAATGTCTGATTGTTTGAAGTATTTAAATCAATAATTTGGAATTTCTGATAAAACGGCTTTGCTCGTCATAGCTTTCTCTTATTTCTTTTAACCAATATTCAGGATATATATTGGCCAAGCAATTTTTTTTTCACTTTCTCAGTGAGTGCCTTTAAATACATTTTATCATAGTGTTCCAAAAAATGAGTTAGCCTTCTTTTTTTTAGTATTAAAAAAATACTTACTTTTGGAAGAAATTACCGGTGGCTATGAAAAAAAAAGTCATTCTCCGAAATAAGGCAGTATTTCTTCTGAGCATCCTGACCTGTCTGATGCTTTTGCCTCTAAATACAGAGGCTGAAGAACCCGATGATATTGAGCAGCTCAAAAAAGAACTCCGCCATACATCGGGGCAGGAAAAATTGAAAATATTATATGATATCGTAGGGTGTTATTACAAAATCTCTTATGATGAAACCTGTGTTTATCTGGCGCAGTACCTTGAGTTGGCCCAAGAAACGCATTCCCTAATTGACCAGGCCCGAGCCAATTCTTTTTATGCTACGATAGCTTTTAACCAGATCGAATATCACAAGGTTGTAAACTATACCCGGAAAGCCCTGAAATTGTATGGGGATCTGGGCGACTCGCTGAATATTTGCCGCCAATACGCAAAGCTAAGCCGGGTTTATGTAAGTTTGCGTGAGTCCGACAGTGCTTTGCAAACCATTGAAATAGCACTTAAATACTTCGAGAATCATGAGCATGGCCTCAATCTCCAAAGCACTAAAATCCAGTTGGGAAAAGCATACTATATCGGCGATAGATATACTGCTGCCCAGGAAGTTTTGCAGGAGGTGGTTAGCGAAACCAGAAACTTGAATCAACACACCTATCTTGCCTGGGCACTATACTGGCTGGGGGCATCCAATAGTAAGCTGGGGAATTTCCAGGAGGCCATAGCCAACTTTTCGGAAAGCGTTGAAAACAATAAAAGAGTCCAAAATATTATCGGTAAATTGGGGTCGATGCAGCAATTAGGCGATATGTTTTTGAAAATTGGTGAATTTGCCAATGCCTATCAGTTGTATTTTGACTGTTTTCAGCAAAAAGATATAGTGAGAGGCTATCAGGGTGAACGGCAATTTACTGCTGAATATCATATTAATTTAGGGAAGATATACCACAACACCCAAAGATACAGATCTGCGATTGAGCAATTTGATACCGCTATGCGATTGATTGCTCCATTTGATTTTTCGCCCACCCGGGGCATCATCCATAACCTGATAGGCCAAACCAGCCTGAGCATGAACGACCCGAAAGCGGCGCTGCTGCATTTTGAGCAATCCTACAAGTTTTATCAGGGAATTTCGAGCCGTTTTTATACGGCCATGACGCAAAATAATATTGCAGAAGTTTATATGTATTTGAACCAATACGATACAGCTTTTACTTATCTGCAAAAAGCAAAACTAACGAACGTAGAAATTCACAACAAATATGGTGAAGCACTTAACCGAAAAAACCTTGCAGCGTGTTATTATAATCAAGGAGAATTTAAGGAGGCTATGGATGAATTGAATGCCGGAATGTCCTACGCACTCCAAAGTAGTGTGGATAATTTGAAACTTGAATACTATTCGATTTATATTATGCTTTGCAATCAAACCACCGATTGCGAAATGGCACAAATGTATTTTAAAAAATTCCTGCAACTTTCCAACACCATTGCCAAGCAACATACCAAGAACCTAACCGAGTTTCAGCTCAGCACTTATACCAACGAATTGAATACCCAAACGGAATTTTTGAACCAGACCATCGAACTGCAAAATCTGGAAGTCAATCACAATGCCTTGCAATTTCAACGGCTTTTGCTTTTCACCATCGTTATTATTCTAATCTTATTTATAATAGGCATCTTATATTATTTTAATCTCAGACCTCCTGACTTGTGGTCAAACTAAATTGTCGCGATTTTATATATTAGCCTCATATCTGTTGCTGGAAATAGTGTTTCGCTATCGTTTAGCAGGGAGCAAATTTC
>Ga0307929_1002823_pt1 | contig 10705 bp, 6 predicted proteins | sample AceLakmetage1330_FD_203160 | JGI IMG/M metagenome (GOLD analysis project Ga0307929, IMG submission 203160) | Saline water microbial communities from Ace Lake, Antarctica - #1330 | ecosystem: Environmental > Aquatic > Non-marine Saline and Alkaline > Saline | place: Antarctica: Ace Lake...
CCTGGGGGGTGGGCTGTTGGGTGAAATTATACTTGGTCAGCAGTGTGCCTTGTTTTCTATGGGTCTTTGGGTCAAGGACGGTGGCCAGGCATTTGAGCAGGGCATTTTTTTTGATGGGTTTGGTAAGATAGGCGTCAAATCCCACATCACAGGCTTTTTGTGCATCTCCTCTCATGGCCGCAGAGGTGAGCATCACAAGCACCATGGGATCAAATCGTTGGTCTTTGCGGATTTGGAAACCCAGATCAATGCCGTTCATTCCGGGCATCATGAAATCCACCAATGCCAGATCAATGGGGTGTTCAAAAATGGCTATATTTAGAATTTCAAGGCTGGCCCGGGCACAATCGGCTTCAATGATCTGGCAATGATATGGGGCAAGATATTTGTTTATGACTTTACGATTGGTGGCATTGTCATCAATGATGAGGATGGTTTTATTCATAAGGGAACTGGCCATAGATGGCTGGGAGACAGCCGTATAGGTTTGGGTACTTTTCCCAAAGGGGATGGTGAACCAAAAGGTGGAGCCATGCCCCGGGGTTGAGGTTGCCCCCATGTGGCCATCCATGAGGCTGGTGAGCTGTTTTGAGATGGCAAGCCCCAGACCGGTACCGCCATATTTTCGGGTGGTGGATGCATCGGCCTGGGTGAATTTTTCAAACAGGGTGACTATTTTTTCTTCCGGGATGCCAATGCCGGTATCTTTTACGGTGAATTTAACCGTGGTGGTGTGGGAAGAAATCGCTTCCACCTTGGCCTGAATCAGCACCTCTCCTTCGTCCGTGAACTTCAGGGCGTTGCCCCCGAGATTCATCAATATTTGTCGTAATCGCCCGGGGTCACCCTTGACAAAGTCGGGAATATCATTGTCAATCATGCAGATGAATTCAATGCCTTTTTCATTGCTTTTGTGAGAGAGAATGTCGGCAACGCCTTCGATGATGCTGGCCAGGTTACAATCGATTTTTTCGATATCAATCTTACCCGCTTCTATTTTGGAGAAATCCAGAATATCATTCAGAATCACCAGCAGAGCATCGGCACTGGTGGCAATGGCATGGGCATATTCATTTTGCTCGGGATTGAGTTGGGTTTCACACAAAAGTTCTCCCATGCCGATGATGCCGTTCATGGGGGTCCTTATCTCATGGCTCATGTTGGCCAAAAATTCGCTTCTGGCCCGGGATGCCTCTTCTGCAGCGGTTTTGGCCCGTTTCAATTCCTGCTCTTTTTCTTTTATTTCAGAGATGTCAATGATGGCTTTGATGAGCATGTTTTCCCCGTAAAGTCTGGCGGGGATCACTGTTGTCAGTACCGGAATCAGTTGTCCGCCTTTCTGTCTGAGGACCATCTCCTGTTTTTCGGGATGAATGCCGGTTTTATCAATGGGGCATATGGGGGTTGCGTCCATGCAGAAGTGTTCGTAACAGGGTTGATTCAGGATGTCTGCTTCGGTTTTTCCACAGATGGCCAGGGCTTCCCGATTCGCGCTTTTTATTTTGTGTTGGGCATTGATGAGAATCATGCCAAAGGGGACTTTTTCAATGATGATTTCCAGGGCTTTAATGGAGTTCTGGAGGTGTTGACTGCTCTGTTCTACCTGGTTTGCCATATCTCTGAATGCCCGGCCGAGTTCTCTGATTTCACCGGTTCCTTTGGGGGTGATGGGGTATTCATGGTTTCCCCGGGAGATTTGGGCTGCTGCCTTGGCCAGATCCAGCAGGGGTTCGGTGATTCTTCGGGAGAGGACCAGCACCACCAAAAGAGTGACAAGGGAGATGAGAAGACCCAAGAGCGCTTGCATGCGCATCTGTTCATCGGCATTTTTTGTGGCAGCATTAAAGGGAATTCTAAGCCCAATGGACCAGACGGTTTCGGAGTTGTTGAAATGGACGGGGATGTGGGTGCCGATCTCCTTTTGTCCTTGAATCCTCATGGTTATGATCTGGGTGTGGTCCATTTTTCCGGCGTCCTGGAGGGGGGCAAGATCGATGTGGTGATGTTCAAGCTCCTTCTTTGGGGGGGCCAGGGGCGATTCGTTTAAGGTCCACACAATGGCACCACTGTCAGTGATAAGATCCATTTGGGAGATGTTAGCTGCCAGGGAGAAGTTATTTAAATTATCGGCGATGGGTTTACAAACCTCTTGGATGGACAATTCAACACAGGTGGTGCCCTGGAATTTTTCGTGCCGGATCACCGGGGTAACAATGGTGCAAAACAGGGAGTCCGTTATTTCCGATGGATCTTTGTAAGGATCTGAGATGACCGTTTTGCCCGAGGTTTTTGCCTGCCTGGCGCTGTTTATTACCTGGGGGATCTGGGAAGGGTCAAAAAAAGTGCTGCTGGTTTCTCCGGTGGGAGTGGTTTGCCAGAACTGAATGAGTTCGTCGTTGAGACGTCGCGTGTTTTTTTTCTCCGGGGGGATGATAAAAAGACTTTTGATGCCGGTGATGTGGGTGTGTGTTAACAGGTTATTAAGAAAAACAGTCTTTTGCCATTCGTGGTGGGTGGAGGCAATGTATTGCGCAAGAATTTGGCTTAGCTGAATGGCAGCCTGTATTTTCTCATGGATTTCCTGGCTGTTTTTCTTTAAAAAAAGCTGGGTCTCCTGCCGGGTGTTTGACAGGGTGGTTTCACGGATTTTCCAGGTGGCAATGCCTGTGATGATTCCAATGGACAGAGAAACAATCAAAAAGGCAGACAGCGCCAGTCGGGTGCGTATGGAATTGAAAAGATTCATAACGGTACCTGTGCCGGGACTTTGGGCAGTGGGTCTTCAATGACGGACATGGCTTTCCATTTTCCCCCGTAATAACGCACCATGACCAGGAAAAAAAGTATCACCAAGTACAGGGTGATACAGCTCCAGATAAAATAGAGTCCCATGTGCCAGAATGTGGTGCCTGCCCACACCGGCAAAAACAGGAATAATGTGCCTGTAACAACCATGCACCACATCACATACTGGGAATCTCCTGCCCCTTTGAGAACCCCGGTGTAGATGATGACAAGGGAGTCAAAAAAAAGATATAACGCCACAAATCGGAGAAGAACGGTGCCCATGTCAATGAGGGGAATTAGATTGATTCCGCTATTCTGGGGGAGAAACAGACGAATCAAGGGGTCCGGAACCAGTAGAAAGAGGAGAATCAAAAAGGCCAGATAAATCAAGGCGATGTGGCTGGTCGTGCGGGCCGCAGTTTCTGCTTCTTTGGGGTTTCCAGCCCCCATGGCCTGGCCCACCAGGGTGCTGACCCCCATGGAAAAGCCGAACATGGGCATGTAAGACAGGCCATTGATGGACATGACCATGTTGGTGACGGCCAGTTCATCTCTTCCCAGGCGGCCCACCATGAGGATAAAAAAGGTGAACACCAGGATATCCAGAAAAAATTGGACCCCACCGGGGATGCCAAATTTCATCAGGCGCATGAAAAGGGAGGGGATGAACTGCCTCTTTTCCCAGAGGTGAAATTTGTGGTTGTTGTCACGGGTAAAGACAAGGAAAATGAACGCTGTGGCCATGAATGTCCAGGCCGCCACCGTGGCAAGGGCCGCCCCTTGGATGCCCATTTCCGGAAAACCCCAGGCCCCGTTGATCAAGGCGTAGTCCAGGGGAATGTTAAAAAGGGTGCCCGCCATGTTGATCCCCATGACGGTGCGTGTCAGTCCCCGGCCCGTGAAAAAGGTGGAAAGGGTGGCACTTAAAAGACTGGCCCCGGTGCCCAGGCACAGAATTCGAAAGTAAATTACCTCCAGGGATTGTATGGCCGGGGCATGGCCAATGAGGGAGAACAGGGCGACAGAAAAAAAGGAGAGGAGGGCCATGAAAAGCGTTCCCCCCAGGGCAAAATAGATCCCCTGCCACAGGGATGCGCCCACACCGGCCAGGTCTTTTGCCCCGGTGTACTGGGCAATAAAGACGTTGACATATCCGGCCACGCCCAGAAAAAAAGCAGTGAATAAAAATGAGGTGATCCCGGCGGGTGTGGCAGCGGCCAGGGTGTTGAGGTCATAATTACCCAGAAAAACCCGATCGGTGAACTCCATCACCGTGGTGGCCCCCATGCTTAACACCAAGGGCAGACTGATGGTGAGGACTTTTTTATACGGATTCTGGGCCATGATTTTTTGCTTCCCGGGCTCGCTAACCTTGAAATTCAATATATTTCCTTACGCGTGAGTTTAAGTCTTTTTGAAACTTTGCGTGACATCTGAAAGGGCTCAGCACATTATAAACTTTCCAATATTTAAGCGAATATAACCCAGGAAGGCTCAAAAGGCTAACGTATATTTATCAGACCCTGACGTTTTTCCGCAAGGCTTTTTCAAGGAATATTGCCTGGCTTATGTTTTGTATGGTAATGTTGGCATTTATAGGTACCCATGTGATGAGAGCTGACACTTTATTTTGTCAGTTTTTGGGTTGGATGCAATCGGTTATAAGGCGTTTCTTCATTATCTCAATGCATTATTATCGATTTCGCATCAAAGGAATCTGTAAATTCTAAAATGACGGAGGTCTCATGAACAACATTACATTTAAAAAAATATCACCGGAAGCAAGGATACGGTTCTCTTTTTTTATTATGATTGCCGTGGTGACCGCATCAATTATAGGCATGTGGGTCCTGGGGGGATATGGGATGCAAACCCTGTCTTCTCTGAGAGCATTTGTCGGCGGAGAATCCATCTATTCAAAGGGACACCATGGCGGATCTTTTAACCTTCTGCTTTATGCACAAACCGGTAATGAACGCTACTATCAGGAGTTTCTTGAGCATATGCAGCTGCCATTGGCTGACAGAAAGGCCCGTTTGGAACTGGAAAAATCGAATCCGGATTTAAAATCAGCATTTGCAGCATTTAAAGAGGGCGGCAATAACCTGGACGACATCGACGGGATGATTGATGTGTTTTTGACGTTCCGACAGTTCGACCTTGTTGATCGAGCAATCAATGCCTGGGCCAGGTCAGATGAACAACTCATTAAACTGATGGCTATGGGTGATGAACTCGTCCGGTTTAGCCAATTGAAAGAGACATCTGCCAAAGAAAGAGATACAATCACAGCGCGTCTGGGTCTCCTCACCCATGAACTTCAACTGGCTGGAGAAGAATTCTCTAACCTCCTTGGGGATGTTTCCAGATGGGCAAAAGGGTTGTTTATAAAAGTAATTTTCGGTTTTGCCTTGATTGCAATTATTGTATGCCTGTTTGCGCTTCGAATTGTGAGTAAAATGATTTCCAATATGCAGCTGTCCGCCAAAAAACTTGAAACACAAAACTGGCTCAAATCAGGACAGACCGTTTTGAATGAAAAAACGAGGAACGATCAGGATCTCACTGAGCTTTCATCCATCGTGATCAGCACCATCTGTGAACATCTGGGTGCTGGGGTGGGTGCCTTTTATATATGCGAAGCGGAGAGCACATTATATTTGAAAATGATGGGCGGGTATGCCTTTGAAAAACGAAAAGGGCTGAAGAATAGCTATAACCTGGGTGAAGGTCTCGTAGGTCAGGCTGCCCTGGAGAAAAAACCCATCATCATTACCAACTGCCCTGAAGACTATATCCATATTAACTCTGGTCTTGGTAATTCAATACCCCGGAATATTCTGGCTTATCCCCTTGTTCATAACGATGAGGTAAAAGGGGTGATAGAATTGGGCTCATTTAAAGAGTTTACTGACCTGGAAATGGAGTACCTTCATCTTGCAGCAGAAACCGTCGCCATTGCTGTCGGCTCAGTCCAGGCCAGGAGGAAGGTGGCGAATTTGTTGGAAAAGACACAACAGCAGACCGAAGAGCTCACGGTCCAGCAGGAGGAACTTCGCGCCACCAACGAGGAGCTGGAAGAACATACGAAGAACCTTAAGAAGTCCGATCAGAGGCTTCAGGTACAGCAGGAGGAACTCAGGGCCACCAATGAGGAATTGACCGAACAAGCCCAGAGCCTGGAGGAACAAAAAGAGGAAATCGAAACCAAGAACCGGGAACTGGATGTCATCCGCCGGACAGCTGAAGAAAAAGCCAGGGAGCTTGAGATCACCGGAAAATACAAGTCGGAATTCCTGGCCAATATGTCCCATGAATTGAGAACACCATTAAACAGTGTTCTGCTCCTGTCAAAACTTCTCGGTGACAACAAAAAAGGAAATCTCACTGAAAAAGAGGTTGAATTTGCCCAGACGGTTCATTCCTCCGGCACGGATCTGTTGAACTTGATCAATGAAGTATTAGATCTCTCAAAAATTGAAGCTGGCAAGGTTGAACTGAACATTGAAGAATTTACCCTGGAGCGGTTTGCTGAAAAGATTCAAAGAACCTACGAAAAAATCACCGAAGAGAAGGGACTTGATTTCAAGATTGATATTCAACTGGATATCCCCTCCACCATTCATACCGATTTCCAGCGCCTGGAACAGATTGTCAAAAACCTGATCTCCAATTCGATTAAATTCACCGAAAAAGGAGGAATATCACTTACCATCGGCCGGCCGGTGAAAGAGGAGCCCCTGCCTGAAGGCGCTCCGGACTTGAGTCGGATGATCTCTTTTTCAGTAACGGATACTGGCATCGGTATTGAAAAAAATCAACAACGGATCATTTTCGAGGCCTTTCAACAGGCGGATGGATCAACAAGTCGGAAATACGGTGGAACCGGACTGGGCCTTTCAATTTCAAGGGAAATGGCAACCTATCTGGGTGGTAAAATAGGGCTTGAAAGCAAAAAAGGAAAGGGCAGCACCTTTACACTCGTTCTTCCGGAACGACTCACTTCAACGGCTGATGTCACAGAAAAGGCCTCCGGAACGGTAGCTTATAATGAAATCCCGGAAGAGACCGTCCTTGAACCAGCTGCTGCTGAGCTTTTGCCATCAAAAGACACTCAAATTGATGCCCTCCGGGATGACAGACACGACTGGTCCCAGGAGGATAAGTCCCTTCTTATTATCGAAGATGACCCCGTGTTCTTAAAAACCCTGAGGGATCTGGCCCAGGACAAAGGGTTTAAAGTTCTGGTGGCCGGGGATGGTGAAACCGGTCTTCACCTGGCGGATTATTATAAACCCAGTGCGATTATACTGGATGTCGGACTTCCCGGAATTGACGGGTGGAATGTAATGATCCGGCTCAAGGAATCTTCTGAAACCCGTCACATACCGGTTCATTTTATTTCTGGGACTGAAAAAGGCAAGGAAGCCATGAGAATGGGTGCCGTTGGCTATCTTCTCAAACCGGTCAATATGGAACAGATCAACCGGGTCTTTTCCACCCTTGAGGATCTGGTGGAATCCCCGGTAAAAAACCTGATGGTAGTGGGGGACAATGAGACTGAAAACAGACGTATCAAGGAGATGTTGCTTGAAAAAGACCTGGCAGTAGAGATCGTGAATACTGGCAGAGAGGCAACCCGGCGTCTAAAAGAAAAGAATTACCACTGCATCATCCTCGGTTTGACCCTTTCAGACATGGAAGGAACCGCCTTTCTGGATCAAATTCGGCAAGATGACACTATTTCCCATATTCCTGTTATTATTTACACTGGAAAGGAGTTGAGCAGTGACGAGAGAGTCTTTCTTGACAGCCATTCTGAAAGGATAATCACCAAAGATCCGAAATCCCTTGAAAGGCTCCTTGACGAAACGGCCCTGTTCCTCCACCGGCTTGAATCGAATTTGCCCGAAGATAAGCGCCGGATACTTGCAATGGCCCATGACAGGGAAGCCATTTTTAAGGACAAGAAAATTCTGATCGTTGACGATGATATAAGAAACGTATTTGCCCTTACCAGCATTCTTGAAAATAAGGGGATCAAGGTGGTTGCAGCTAAGGACGGACATGAAGGTGTCTCCAGAGTTAAGGAGAACGCTGACCTGAATTTGATCCTGATGGATATTATGATGCCCAGGATGGACGGGTATGAAGCCATAAGAAAGATCCGGGAAATGAAAGATTTCAAACATCTGCCCATTATTGCCCTGACCGCAAAAGCCATGCGGGGTGATCGTGCGAAATGTATTGAAGCTGGGGCAAGTGATTATCTATCCAAACCAGTGGATGATGATAAACTGTTTTCCCTTCTCAGGGTGTGGCTGTATTGATGTAAATGTTTGGCCAGCACCCCATCTTCACTCATTTGGGCCTGCTCACATAGCATTAGTATGCTACGCAGTCCCAACTAAGCGAATATGGGGCACTGGCCAAACATTTACTGTACCAAGTCGAATATTTACATATTGATGATGATTTTTCTTTTTATATGAAAGAGTAGGCGTGCCTAACATTTTTTCATGCTTCGTTGTGGGCAGGCCGAGGCCAGAATACGGTCTGCCCGTGGCAGTTATTGCCATGATCTGGCAGGAACGCATTCTTCAGAATTTGGGGAAACTGTCGAAATGGACACCATGACCATAGGGGCGTTGTTTGTAGCGTCTGTGGATCATATTCTGGGCCCGGACGGCATAGCCAACTTTTTGCACCAGATGGCAGAATAAAAATGTGAATGACAGGTGGAAAATAAAAGGACGCACAGTATGGAAGATACAGACAAAATAAGCGTTTTGATCGTAGACGACAGAAAAGAAAATCTTCTGGCTATGGAAGGATGCCTTGAAGATTTTGGTTTAAACCTTGTGACAGCAATGTCTGGAGATGAGGCGCTCGAAAGAATGCTTGAAGAGGATTTTGCTCTGGTTTTACTGGATGTACAGATGCCGGGGATTGATGGTTTTGAAACAGCCAGTTTGATGCGAGGAACTGAGCGCACCAAAAAGGTTCCCATTATTTTTGTAACGGCCATCAGCAAAGAAAATAAGCACATTTTTAAAGGGTATGAAACAGGGGCTGTGGATTATCTGTTCAAACCCATAGATACCCAGATGTTAAAAAGCAAAGTTACCGTGTTTGTCCAGCTTCACCGACAAAAAAACGAGCTGAAGAAGACCATAAATGAACTCCGCCGTGCAAATGAAAAAATAAAACAGCTATCCATCCGTGATGGACTTACTGGGTGTTTCAATCGAGGATATCTTAATGAGCAATTGCCCAAAGAGATCAAACAGTCCATTCGTTATAAGACCGTGATGTCTCTGGTCATGACGGATATTGATCACTTTAAAATGGTTAATGACACCCATGGACATCAATGTGGTGATTTTGTGCTCAAAACCTTTGTTGATATACTCCATGCCCGGACCCGAAAAGATGTTGATTGGATTTTCCGCTATGGGGGGGAGGAGTTTGTTCTGGTCCTGCCCGCGACCGACTTGGCTGGTGCAGCCATGACAGCTGAAAAATTGCGTAAGGCCATCGAAGATACACCGATACCCTATAAAGGTCAGGACATAACCATCCGTGCCAGTTTTGGAATTTCCACTCTGGAAACCTTTGACATTGAACCTGAACAAGCCGCAGAAAAGCTATTGTCTATTGCTGATAAGGGGTTGTATGCTGCCAAAAACCAGGGGCGAAACCGTGTGGTAACAGGCAAATGGGAAGAGATGTCATAAAATGTTGCCAGATTTGAGGCCACAAACGGATCGAGCCAGCTGATTTGGTATAACGGCCATGTCCATCAGGGCATGGGTGTTATATGAAACTCCGTCCTTAACGTTGAAACCAATTCGTCCCATGATTCCTGATATGTTCTTTTAGCTTCTCGTTGTCAATATGTGTGTGAAGCAACAAATCCACACGTTGGGGCATAGGCAATGTTTCAATGGCAGCGGCCATGCGCGTCTGATCGGTCAACGTCAGTCTGTCTCCAAACAGTACCAGATCCACATCCGAAGCCGGGGTATGGGTCTGCATGGCCCGGGAGCCGAAGAGCACTACCCGCTCCACCCGCTCATTGGCAGAGAGGATATCAATAATCGCCCGGCGATATTTGTCTTTCAGCCCGTCTTTCATTCAAAGTCCGCCTCAGGTTTCAACCGCTCATAAAGCCGGGTCAGGATGTGGCTGTACCGCTTCTCTATATGATCCAGAACCGTCAAAGCCGTTGTCTCATTATAGGTATGGCTCAGCAGGTTACGCGCATCCAGCGCATCCAGCCAAACTTCCGTTTCCGGTTCGGAAATAAAATCTACCTCAAAGGCACGTCGAATGACGGAACGGGGTGTTTTTTCATCATATCCCTCATAGAACAGGCGATCCTTCATGGTTTTCCATGCCAGTTCAAAGGTATACTCAAAACGCTGGACGATCCCCTCCTGCTCCAATTTCGAATACGCCAAAACAGATTTTAAACTCAGTGCTTCCTGGAGGAGGAGCAACGCTTTTTCAAAATTTTCAAATCTCTGTTTCCACCGAATTGCATCGCTGTTACTCATATTATTTTCCTATAGCCTTAATCCCTATGCCTGATTCCGCCGATAAAATCTACCTTGTTGGATATGCTTTCTTTACCGCTAAATAATGGAAGTTTATTTTAATGAAAACTACCATGACCAGCGAAGAGAATGCAATCGATTTTTCCTGTGTCAACAGCGGCTTGGGGCATCACCGAATAGGCCGCATCTGCCGGATACTGGGCAATGGTAACGCCGCCGTTGCATTTAATGGTTGAAATCCCGAAAGCCCCGTCACTGCTGGCACCGGTCAGTATAATCCCCATGAGCGTATCCGTCCAGGCCAGCGCAGCACTTTCAAAGAGCACATCAATGGAGGGTCTGGAATAGTTGACCTTGGG
>Ga0307929_1002824_pt1 | contig 10698 bp, 8 predicted proteins | sample AceLakmetage1330_FD_203160 | JGI IMG/M metagenome (GOLD analysis project Ga0307929, IMG submission 203160) | Saline water microbial communities from Ace Lake, Antarctica - #1330 | ecosystem: Environmental > Aquatic > Non-marine Saline and Alkaline > Saline | place: Antarctica: Ace Lake...
GGTCAAAGGATGTAGGGCTTGTCATTGTGGAGGCAACCACGGTGCGGTCTGACGGTCGTATAGTCCCGGGTAGTCTGGGTCTGTGGGAGGATGGTCAGGTAGCCGGCATGGCACATCTTGCCGATTCCATCAAGAAATCAGGCGCTGCGGCAGTCGTGCAGATCAACCACGCCGGGGCCCGGTGTTTTCCCGGGGGCGGGGAAATGCAAGGGGCTTCACCTTCAGGGTTTGCCTTCAGACCTGATGTGGCACCTCTTATCCTGAGCCTGGCGCAGATCGATCGCATGGTCTCAGACTTTGCGGATGCCGCGGGCCGTGCGGCGGATGCCGGATTTGACGGCGTAGAAATCCACGGCGCCCATCTCTATCTGATCAGCCAATTCCTGTCTCCACTCACCAATCAACGAAATGACCGGTATGGGGGTGATGCCGGTGGCCGGGCAACCTTCGCAATTGAAGTGATCAGGGCCGCAAGGGAAAGGCTCGGAAGGGATTATCCCATACTCTTTCGCCTTAATGCCGTAGAGAAGGTGGAGGATGGGCAGACGCTGGAGGATGCACTTGCCGTGAGCCGAATCTTAGCCGATGAGGGTATAGACGCCTTAGATGTCTCGTTAATTTCACAGGGGTCCTGGCGGGAAGTAGATGGCCGACGTTTCCTTGTCCCTGCTTCCGCCTTTCCTGAGGAAGAGCCTGCCGGGGCAAATGTCCCGCTTACTGCGAGGATCAGGGAAGCGGCAGGCCTTCCGGTAATTGCGGTCGGTAAACTTGGGGATGGGGATGTGGCCGCCGAATCGGTTCATGATTCCCTGGTAGATGTGGTCGCCATAGGCCGCCAGATGATTGCCGATCCCGATTCGGCAGGCAAGATCCTCGCGGGGAAGGCTAATGAGATTATCCCTTGTGATGAGTGCATGACCTGTTTCGCCTCTCTCAGAGAGGGCAAACCCGTGGTCTGCAAAGTGAACCGGAATCTCCCCGGGGTTTCTCCTTCTCCTTGAGAGGCTGACCGCAAATGCCGCTTTTGCGTTCTGCCCATCTCAGGAGGGGCTTTCTGATCCCTCCTTTATTAACGTTAATCCCGTCGCTTTATGGATATTCTACAGACTGCATGTTTCAGATCTATTCAGAAATAGAACTCTCTGGATTAAGAGGGAGTTGCCAGTTTTCAATTTTCATTTCAACCCATTGCAAGACTTTTTCAGCAATTTGCATTGCATTTGAATAGTCGTCTTCATTAACCGGTTCATAGTCTCCCGGATAACGCGTTTCAACAGCATACCCGTTAATATTTTGGCGACCTGCAAGTCTTTCGGCACTTCTACCTTCGCTTTTTCCAACAGCTCAATAAGGTAGGCGATATCATGGGTTTTCGGAAAAAGGATTTCGTGAAGAATACAAACCGACTTTAACGCCTTTTCCACGGTTTGTTGGGCATCATAACAAAGGTCTTCATAAAGTATGTTAGGTGAAACTCTTCCCGCTCTTGTGCGGGCCATATTACTCTTTGACCTTTCTAACCACTGATTCGCTCTTTCAAGGCTTTTCATAAACCGTCCTTCCGCTCTTGTCGGCTTCACAGTAAATCAAATACGGGTCTGTCTTCAACTGCTCATATTTATCCAAATCAGCAACGATCACGTCTACAGGAGCTCCGATATCTTTGAAATTCAAATATATCTCATGAGTTAACGAACGTTGTCTTTTTGCGCCTCTTTTCAAAACAAGAAGGTCGTAATCGCTTCCGATTCTGTCATCTCCCTTTGCATGTGAGCCAAATAAGATAATTCTGTCAGGTTGGGCAACCTGGACAATTATTTTTATTGCCTTTTCTAATGAATCATTCATCAAATGACCCCTCCTTCCCGCAAAAGCCAAAGATTCTCACTTAAGAAAACGTGGCCCACTAACCAGTCTCAAATGCCTCTGAGGATTCTTTTTTACCCGATTTTTTTGGTTTCCCTAACCGGGAGACCCAGCAAGGCCTTTGCAAGTCTGATCCTTTTTTGCAATTCACCTTCGAAGACCATTTTCGCCTTTCCATGCATTAAATGTCAATGCATCATCCGCTCTCATACTCAGCCATTTTTCAGGCAAAGAGATGTAACTGGGTCATATTCCCCGTAGAAGCACCATAGGGTTCGACCGGGCTCCGCGATCTTTCCGTGAAAGCCCGTAACCAAAAATGAAAAGTGACAATCCCATTCCAATAAGTGAAACATCGATCCAATGTTCTGTCCCCATGAAATATCGCTTTTTCTTCCGTAATTCGTGTACGTTACACGAGTTACTTAATTACCAATGGACGTTCCGCAGCCCATTTACTGGCAACCATGGGTGCATAAATGCCTGGTTGGAAGCGCAGGTAGGAGACAACCGGAAATCAATAATAATGAATTTTAAATATATTTGGTTGACCTGTATCCCTTTTGATCATATTCTACATTAAATATGAGGAGATAAAATTGACTGATTACGAAGTTTTCCCCAACGCCCCGATAACAGAAGCAGTATTAGACATAAAAGTTCAGTTGCAAGAGGCCGTGGCTCTTAATGATATGAGAGAATTCCACACTGCCATTAAGGCCCGTTTTCCTGATGAATCTGAGAAAAGGATTTTCCATGCCAACTTAAGGATGGGAAAAGATGCAACTCTTACTCAAGGTCAAAACCAAGCCGTAGGATACTTATTCCGATCTCAGCAGGATAAGAAGGCTGTACAATACAGTTTTGATGGCTTTGCATTCAACAAGTTCAACCCATACGAAAAATGGTCCACATTCAAATCGGAAGCTATGGAATTATGGGAACCCTATCTTACAAAGATCAAACCAAAAAAAGTTGTGCGAATTGCATTACGTTATATCAACCGTATTGAAGTGCCGCTTACAATGAAGGGCTTCAGCGATTATATCTTGACAGGTCCTGAGATAGCACCAAAGATCCCACAAAAAATATCCAACTTTCTAACGAGAATAGAGTTATTAAATAATGAAATACCGGCAACTGCTGTTATTACACAGACGATGGATAAACCTACCAAATCACAAAAATTACCCCTAATTCTTGATATAGATGTTTTTAGTCAGGTTGAATATGGCAAGAATATGAATAAAATATGGGATGACTTTGAGAAAATACGAATTTTCAAGAATGAGATTTTTTTCAATAGCATAACCGACAAGACAAAGGAGCTCCTTAGATGAGTGATTTAGCACCGTCATTTGAAATGATGAACATTGAAGAAGATAATTCCACTATTGGACCAGATTTCATGTTGGTTAAAAGACATATTGAAGATCTGGCCACCCACTATTTTAAACCACTCACAAGACAGTGGACCAATCCGCCCATTAGGTTTTTTAATCTAAGATCGCAATGGGAAAAAGATACTGCAATGCTGTCATCCATAACTGAGATAGCAATGCACCCTTCTTATCAGCAGATTATTGGAATGGGGCCAAGTGTTATCCCCTTGATTTTAAATGAAATGACTATAAAGCCTGGACACTGGTTTTGGGCTCTAAAATCGATAACTGGCGAAGATCCAGTGCAACCGAAACAAAGAGGAAGGATCAGGGAGATGGTAGACGCATGGATTCAGTGGGGAAAGGAGCAAAACTATCTGGCATGACTGAATTCGCGATTAGAAAATCCTTCCCTAATTTAACAGGTCAAAACTTTACTATCACGAGCCCAGAAACTCCAGAATACAATTGCATTGCATGGGCTGCCGGGGATATGGAAGCATGGTGGTGGCCTGATGCAAACAACCAGTATTACTGGCCTGAAGAAGTGCCAAGAAACGAGTCTTTGAGAGCTTTCAAATATCTCTTTGAGAACTTGGGCTACCAAGAATGCGAAACTGCTAACTATGAAGAAGGTTACGAAAAAATAGGGATCTATAGGGACATGCAGAATAAGACAACACATGCGTCAAGGCAATTGAGATCGGGGGTTTGGACAAGTAAATTAGGGTCGATTGAGGATATTGAACATCCTTTCCGTGGACTTGATAGTAGTGATTATGGTTCAGTTTTTCTTATAATGAAGCGACCTAACCAATCTTAAATGAATTGCAGCCCAGCAAAAAAAAATGACTCCCCAACCGCCTTTGGGCGGTTTTTTTATGGGTACCCCTCAGCATTCAATCCATTTATTCGATTTAGAGATGGGGTAAAGGCCGCGAATTTCCAGAAGCTCTAAAAGGGAACTCCGGAAGTGTCCATCTCAGCCTATCTCAACTTCCTTCAATCCCAACCTGTCTACCACTTCTCAAGGAGTATTCTTCTCTTCTCATCTTCATTCAAGACTATAGCACAGGTTTCCCAATCAATATCTGCGACCCGGTTGTATTTTTCATCAAATGGGTGTTTAGGGTGGACCGATTCTATGAGTTTTTTGGCTTCTCTGATCTCACCATTTGCAACGTCGATCCAGACATCTTCTAAAACATCAGGGATCTGCCCAAACAAGCCGAAGATATCTTCCATTCGGCTGGATAATAGATCATGGACACGGTCTTCAACGGACCCCTGATAACGCATGTTGTAAACATATACTTCGTCGCGCACCTGGCCGATCCGTTGAATACGCCCCTTCCTCTGTTCCAACCGTGTTGGATTCCAAGGGAGGTCAAGGTTAATGAGGGTCCCGAGTCGCTGTAAATTCAACCCTTCGCTGGCTGCGTCCGTCCCAAGAAGTAAGCGGATATCACCTTTGCCAATTCTCTGCTTTATTTCATCACGTGAGGTTTTCTTGAAGTCTCCATTTAGCATTACTCCTGAATTTGCACCGCCAGCATAGACACCGATGGCTTCATCTTTAAGTTCATCAGAAAGCTGTTGGGCCAACCACCAGATAGAATCAAAATACTGTGAAAAAACAATGCAGCCCAGTTCAAGCCAGCCTTTGGAAATCAGATATTCCAACACCTTTTGATATTTCGGATCACGGTCCTGATTTGCTTCAAGGGCCTTGAGGCAGCGGTTAAGTTCATCCCTTTCCGCAGCGGTAAGGTCCTTCATGCTGCCGCCAGGGGTCCCATAATCAACCGGGGCGTCATCATCTTCCTCAAAGAGGGCGGCATTGACAATCCGGCTTTCGTCTCCCCACTCGGACAGCATCTTTTCGGTCGTCTGTCGCCCGGCATATATTGTACTCCCGATCCTTCTTAACAGCAGGGTTTTCAAGAATCCTGCCCCCTTAGCTCTTTGGCTCAACAAGCTGCAAAACGATTCTGCCGCCAGGTAGGCATCATTGAGATAGAGAGGCAGAGGGATAGCGTCTTCCGGGCCTTCGCCAAAGAGTGTCACTTTGACCGGTTTAAGGTATGATTCCCCTGTTGCGGGATCAATTATCTGTTCGAGGAAGTTCCGGGTTCTTCTGACAATATGCCGAAGGAAGGGATTGTGTTCCCTCCCGAATCCAGGGATAACGCTCTTGAGTCGAGTGATTTCAGCGGGCCGCAAATATTCAAGACTATCGCCATCGGCGACGTGATCGTCATCTTTTAGCCCCAACGTTTTCCGTAGATTCCTGAAAGCAAGACTTTCAGATGCTGGAGGAATTGGGTTTCTGATCCATCGCCAGGCATCTCCAAGTCCACTGGGAATTTCCTGTTCACCCATCACGACCGGTATGGTTCTGTCCGGTTTTGTCCATTCGCTCCATTCTGTCCCCAGCACCATATCGTTGCTTATAGCAAGTATACGCAGGAGATCCCAGGCCTCGATGGGATGAAGCTGAACCGGGGTCGCGGTTGCCAGGAGAAGACTCTTGGTTCGGGAACTGATCTCCCGGAGAAAACGCATCAAATTGTTAGGATCGGCTTTTTCATAAATACTCTGGTTACTGACTTTACGCCGTCGTGCCCTGTGCGATTCGTCAACGATGACGCATTCAAATGTCATTGATTTGAGGTGTTCGGCAATTTCAGATCTTGAGGTAATCAGACCCTGAGAGACAATACCCACTTTCCGGGGACATTTCTTGATTGATTCCGGACCGTGCGCTGGATGGATAATCCCCTGTTCATCGATCCATTCTTTCCCTGACCAGACAGCTGAGGGCATCGCTAACAGTTCATGGAGTTCGCCTTGCCATTGTAAGGCGAGTTGTTTCGGAACGATGATCAAGCATGGTTTTTCTCCATGAAGCGCCATCAGCATGGCACTCAAAGCGAGCTGAATGGTTTTGCCCAATCCCACCTGGTCAGCCAGGACAAAACGGGCGCTCCCCTGTAAATGGGCATCATAGGCCAGCTTGATAAAATATTTCTGATGCGCCCACAGACCGTACTCTTTACGATATACCGGTGTTTCAACAACTCCTGAAGCCGGATCACTTTCAGGATTGTTCTTCCAGTCTGTTATGGAAACTTCTCGGCGGTTTGCCAGTCTTTTAATGTCAGCGACAACGAAACCACTCAGAGGTATAGCCGTCGGGTGAAACCAGAGAGCGTCGAATTCTTCCTGAACCCATTTAATTGCCTCATCGGAATCATCTTCCCACACCAGTTCATAATTGAGCTTCCATGCCGCAAGGCTTTCATTGGTACTGCCCATGAAACATGTCTTTCGACCATCCTTGTATCGAATAATCCCGGCCTTGCCGTGAATGAGCCCAAATGCTTGGTCCGGCAATACCTTGACTGCCATTTTGCCGGATGCCAGCAGATCGTAGAGACGCCCAAAACGGTCTTTTGCCTTTTCCGGGAGTTTTTCAGGTTCTCCGGCGCACCATGATTTGCGCAAGGCCTGTTGGGCCGCCTTTGCCGTGAGCACATCACGTTCTTCAATATCTGAATTACAGACAACCCGGATCTTTCCATCCAGGCTCTTTAGATGTTCACCGGCTACCTCAAGGAGGGATGACCGAAAGTACCCGGCAATTCGGTCGTAAGATACAGCGTCTTTCAGCCGTTCATTGATAAAAGAAGCATCGAGTTTTTGCCGTCTGGAGGAGAATCTTCTGATCATTCCATCTTATCCTATAATAGGGTTCCAGCATGATCGTTTTCCACTGCTCCGGCTAACCGCTGAGCAGCGTCGGCATCTTTTTCCCAATGCGGCATGTGGGAGATGTGGGTCAGGGCAGCAAGGTGATTGAGCACTGCAACCATCTGTTTGCGCTGCTGCCAGTAGGTGGGGACTTCATTGCGCAGCCAGTTCAACCCCTGCCTGGCGTCATCGGTGCGCACAACCTCATGGATGGCAAAGAGGATATTGCGCAGGGTGGTGGCACCAAACTCGCCGGTGCCCAGGTTTGTCTTCTTGAACTCGGAACCGGTCTTGAATCGGACCGCATTTGCTTTGGCCTGGTAATAGAGTCCGGTGTAATCCCGCACGCCAAACCCCTTGGCCAGTTCCTGGTAGGCACCGGACCGCGCTTCCATGTTCTTTTCCAGCTCAATGCCTTTCAGATAAAGTCGTTCCGGGGCGGCAAGGACTTTCCAGTAGCGGGTTTCAAGCCCTTTGGGGACCAGGTGGTCGGATGCGATTTCCACGGCCCGGTTGATGACCTGCTCAAAGGCGGATGTTTCACCGGGCTGCTTCTGCCGGAAGAGTTCGTGCCGGATGTCGTGCCCTTCGATTTCACTGTAGCTTGTGAGTACCCGAAGGGCCGCGGCATAGGCGGCCAGCTGGTAGTCAGTATCTGAAAAATTGGGATCTTCCTTGTCGTCCAGGGCCAGCATTTGGTCAAGCTGACGGCGGACTTCATCCTCTATTTCCGGGTAGAGTTCATCGAGAAAAGCGATTTCGTTGGTGGTGCGCTTGCGGAGGATGAGGAGGACTGTGCCCTGAACGTAGTTCCCTTTTTTGATTCCTACAACCGTTTCTGTCGAGATAGTCCACGCGGCTGTAACCCTCAGTCCTGCAGCCCAAAGAATCATCGCTAAATCTGCCCACACAGAGGCATTTTGATGGGTGAACATAACGAGTTGTTGGCCGTTTGTTGGCATGCGATTAACAATATTGACGTAAATATCTACCATCGTTTGCTTAAAATCCTCTCCTGAACCTTTAACTGCAAGCATCCACCTACCATCGGTTTGCCATTCAGGAAAAGCTTTGGTAATCAACTTTTCTTGCCAAGACAAAAAAAAGTCTGCGAGTTCATGATAATTGATAGCATCTGCATAAGGGGGATCTGTGATCCAAAGATCTGCAGCCTCTTTTATAAGTCTGGCATCTCGAACCTCAACAGTAGATGAGCTGGATATGGGATTTGTTGATGATATCTTTTCTAAATACACCTCAAGCGAAACTAAACTACGAGAAGCATAATTATATAAAGTATTAAGTGCTTGGTTGTAAAAACTCTGATTAACGCCGCCAATTCCTCCCGATTTTTGTATGTGTGAAACCCACCTCAACAATTTTGAATTCCAGTCTGCGCATGAGCCAATCCCTAATAATCCATAGACACTTTCATAGGGGCTTTGCTCTCGGTGGTAAAAGGTCCTCGACAGAAGTCCATTCACCAACAACTGCCGCGGATTAAACAAATGATGCCAATGGGTCCAGCCTCGTGTTCGGATTGGCTCCTCTGTCTTGACGCCCCCCCGCTCAATTGCCCTGCTCGGAATAAACCCTTTCTCCTGCCATTGTGAAAACCGTTCCTTCAACAACGCCAGTACCATGTCTTCCCGGCGCATGTCATCATCATTCACTGCACAGTAATGACGACGGGTTTTTTCCACCAGTTTACCCTGGCGATTCTCTTCCCAATATGTTTCCACCCACCGGACACAGTAAAGCCGCTCCTGAAAGACATCATCCGGTCGGGGAACCAGATCCTCATTTTCCCAGAGCCGCAACCCATAAACCGTTTCCCCATCCACTCTCCGATCACCGCGGATGGATGCTATGGAAAAGGTCTCACCGGTTTCCGGGCAGACCATACGACCGTTCTGAACCGTCCCTTGTTTCGCTCTGGCAAAGGTCTCCTTGTCGGCCCCTGTGACAATCTCGATATCATATCCCTGCCGAGCATCGTTTCGTTTCAATACCGCGCAGACCATATATTTTTCACTGATGATCCAAGATGGCGCAAGGGGCAGCATCAAACCGGTGGCCGGGCACCGTGCTTCCACACAATACAAATAGGCATCGGCCCTCCAGCCCCTGTCATTATGCTCAATCCCCCATCCTGTTATCTGTTTGTCAGCCGCCTCAAAAGCGGCCTTCTGGGTCTCTTGGACCTGTTTTTGAACCTCTTCACCTCCTCCGATGAGATGAATGGCGGCCCAGGTGAGCAGGGCGGCCACAGGGTTGAGATCAGAACCGTAGGCCTCACACCCGAGCCGAGCCGCCTCAAAGGGGATGGAGCCTCCCCCGCAGAAGGCATCCCCCACTCTGAGTACATGACCGAAACGGCGTTTTCCCAGTTCAGCCACAAGCTCCTGTAAACTCGCGGCATCAGTGTCAAGATTTTCGTTGATGTTCTGCCATGCCTTTTTATCCGGTCCCTCAATCTGTTCGGGACGGTCGCAATAGGTGAGTTTTTCATCGTAGGACATGCGGTCAAAAACTTTACGAATGACAGCTTCTTTTTCAGCAGGGCTCAGGCCTTTTGACCAGGAACGCTTTGGCTCTCCAAATTCATCAATAATCAGCTCATCCCACTCGTCTTTACTCAAATGACTCTGCAACACCTTTGCCGGAATGGACTTTGATCTCCTGCGCCACAGGCCGTCATCATCCATTGTCATGATTTTCAGGAAGATTTCCCGATCCTTTTTCGGGTCGTCAGATACCGGCATCAACATCCCGATAATGGCAGCCCGCACCAGCACCAGGGGTTTGCGACCCCACCACTTTCCAAGGCTGGTCAGGGTCTGGCTGGCCCCGGCCTTCCGCTCTTTATAGCTCTCCTTGGAGACTTTGGAGACCGGAAATTGCTCTTCTATGAAAACACGATCATCCATCTATTCTCCCTTAAGATCAAACAGGGAATAGGAACCATTTCTTCCTAAAAACGATAAATCAAACTCGCTTCTTCGTTTTTTTAATGCGGTATCCGATATGGGGTTTTCAGTCAATGCAAACCGTACGGCCTTTCGCCAGCCTTTCCCCCGCCCATTGACAGCGTGGCCCGTTGAGGCATTGGTCATGGTATAAAGCCACCAGCGTTCTTCAGGCACTAACCCCAACCAGTTTCTGACTGCCGTGCTGATTAATACAGGGTCGCAGTCTTCAATAGCCCACGCCAGCAACACCAGCTCTTTTCCTAATGAACGTTCAACAGGAACCTGCCCCATCTTTATCCATTTAGCGGTTTTGACCCCGAGGGACCTGAGCCGTCTATTGAATTCCGCTTTTGTTTCCTCGGCAATTTCATCCCATACGTCTCGGCGTAAAATAACCCTCACCTGAGCATCTTCATCATTTAATGAAACGTCAATCTGTTTGTCTTTTCCAGACTCCAGCCACTCAAAATGCTCGGAAATCAGCACCTCGGCCTTTTTGGCCCTGGAAGTCGGGATGGTCACAAGAAAGCAGTGTTCACTCAGTTCCGGAATAAACCCAAAACCGAGGATTTTTTTCTGTTTGGTATCCTTTTTAAGTTGTTGACTCATTGAATTACCTCACCAAGCCTCAGTTTTGACTTGGCATCCGCGATCCAATCAAGGAGAAACTGGCCCCTTTCAAACTCAATTCTCTCTATGCTTAAAAATATCTGACTCCCGGACAT
>Ga0307929_1002825_pt1 | contig 10693 bp, 10 predicted proteins | sample AceLakmetage1330_FD_203160 | JGI IMG/M metagenome (GOLD analysis project Ga0307929, IMG submission 203160) | Saline water microbial communities from Ace Lake, Antarctica - #1330 | ecosystem: Environmental > Aquatic > Non-marine Saline and Alkaline > Saline | place: Antarctica: Ace Lake...
GAAACGGCTGCAAACTCAGAAGAAATCGTAGGAGAAATTGACACCCGCAAGAATGCGGGATATTAACGGGAAAAGTGTTGCACTTTTGGGCCGCCGCCCGCCGCACTTTTCAACCGGCGTTTACACGCAAGAGGTGGATACGTTTCGGGGTCTTTCTTGGTCAGGGCAACGCACTGCCTCAGCGTCTTCCCTTTGTATGATTCCTTCCGAATCATATTGGCGGGCATGTGGGGCAGACAATTCTGAACATAGTCAATCAGATCAGCCTTGGTGTACTTCGTGATGTCACTCTTGTTTTTTGTCCACTCCCTAAGGTGTCGCACCTCCGCCCGAATTTTCTCATTGGTAGCCTCGACGCGCTTCTTCGATTTGATCAAAAGCTCGGCGATCTTCAGCAAGTCGGTTTCTTCACCATTTGCTGGAGCCGTAACCTGTGTCGAGCCTCGCGAGGAAGTCGAGCTCCGATCCCGTGCCGAAGTCGATGTTTCCCTATTCAGAAAGCTTTTTGAAATATCCCTGAACTCAACAGCATCCCTAACATCGTCTTTTATCTCGATTGGCCGTCCCAGTTCCTGCTCAACAGCAGCAACGACGTCTAATAGCATTTTCTCTAGCGATCGGTTTCTTTTACGCGCTTGCCCCGGACTCAACTCGGGAAGCGGCCAGGTCAGCTCAAGCTCGGGAAGCGGGATGGATAACTGGGATGGGTTTTGTCGAACCGTATGGGCTGTGTACCAGCAGCGTTCAGCAAACGTGCTCAGTTGCTCGTCTGTGGAACATTCAAGGATCTCCGGTAGCTTCCTGAGCATCAGAGCCTGATAGCTGGACTCATATTCATTCACCGCCAAGGTGTTTGAATCAGGAACAGCAGTGGTCGATGTTGACGGAACTAGCCCTCGAACTTCCTTAAAGACGTTTTTCCATTTCTTCCGGAGAGGCTCGGCTCGCACCTCCGCTTCTTGCCATTTTTTCGTGCGAAGGGATTCAACAATTTCCTTTTTCCCACACGCCGCGATGCAATCCTGCGGGACGGCAATGCGGAAGTGATACGTTTCTCCCTGCTGTATTATGTTCTTCATATTCACCACAACAATCATCTATTACTCCCATTTTTTGGAGTAAAAATCTGTAGTAAAATGGCTTATTCCTTAGGAAAACACAAGTTTTCTAGGAAACTTGAAGAGGTGAGCGGGTGAACGGGATCGAACCGTCACAACTAGCTTGGAAGGCTAGGGCTCTACCATTGAGCTACACCCGCAGTAGAAGGCGGAGAAGTTACTAAATCCGCCCAGAGAATCAAGCTCTTATGCACCAAGATCTAACAAAAATCGCGCCGCACCACGTTTTTTGATCTTCACTTCCAGCGCGCGAGCCACTTCGCGTGTTTCGGTTTTTTGACAGAACACCTCCTGCCAGTCATCTGCACAGCGGGTCCAATGTTTCTTTTCGCGCAGATGCTCACGGAGACGTTTTCCGCGATACATGCTCTGGCCTGTGTAATAGCGGCTCTGAGATTCAGAATGGAGGATGTAGACGTAAATCATAGTCTCAACCAGTCCCGCCGCAGGCGGGATAAACTTGGAAGCTTGCCGCGCCAAATAGCGCGGGCTAGGGCTCTACCATTGAGCTACACCCGCGTAAGAAGGCGGAGAAGTTACTAAACCCGTGTGAAGAATCAAGCTCTTATGCACCGATATCTACAAAAACAGTTCTACTCCGCGTCGATGGCGCCGCGGCCTATGCGCCTGCGCTCGTTTTCGGAGAGATAGCGTTTGCGCAAGCGGATGTTGTTCGGAGTGACCTCGACCAGCTCGTCGGGCGCAATGTATTCTAGCGCTTCTTCGAGACTCTTCTTCTGAGCGGGGAAAATTTTCATCGCACGGTCGGTTCCGGAGGAGCGGACGTTGGTTAGCTGCTTGGTTTTCTGTACGTTCACGGGCAGGTCTTTGTCGAGACAGTGTTCCGCCACAACCATTCCCTCATAGCAGTCTTCGCCGGGATCAATGAAGAAAATACCGCGCTGCTGCAGCGCATCGATGGCATACCCTACCGAGGCGCCGTTGCCCATGCTAACAAGTACGCCGTTGCTACGGGTTTCAATCGGGCCGGCGTACGGGCCGTAGTGCACGAAGCGGTGCGAAACAATCGCCTCGCCCGCCGAGGCGGTCATCAGCTTGCTTCGAATTCCGATCAACCCGCGCGTCGGAACGTGGAAGACGATGTTCTTGCGCACACCGTGCTGGTCCATACGAACCATTTCGCCGCGGCGCTTGCCAATTAACTCGATGGCTTTACCTGAAAATTCATCGGGCACATCTACAGTGAGAATTTCGATGGGCTCCTCTTTTTTCCCGTGGTGTTCACGGAAAATCACACGGGGCTGAGCGATGGTGAGCTCGAAGCCCTCGCGGCGCATGGTTTCGATGAGGATGGAAAGGTGCAACACGCCGCGGCCACTGACAATAAACGCATCGCCGGTGGTTTCTTCGACACGCAAGGCCACGTCGCGCTCGCACTCTTTGAGCAAGCGTTCGCGAATATGGCGACTGGTGACGTATTTCCCGTCTTTACCGAAGAGCGGCGAGTCGTTGACGCGGAAGGTCATCGAAAGGGTCGGCTCGTCGAGCGCGATGAGCGGAAGCGCGTCAGGGTGCTCGCGGTCGGCAATGGTGTCGCCGATGTCGATATCCACTATGCCAGTGATCGCACAAAGGTCGCCGCACGGAATGGAGTCTTTTTTGACGCGGCCGAGCCCTTCAAAGGTGTGTAACTCCTTGAGCTGAACGGGAGTCACTGTGCCATCGCGTTTAATAATAGACAGCGGAGTCTTTAGATCCAAGTCACCACGATAAACGCGGCCGATGCCGATTCGTCCGGTGTAATCGGAGTAGTCGAGCGTGGTCGCCTGCATCTGTACGGTCCCCTCGTGAACGGGCGGGCCGGGGATATGCTCGATGATGGCATCCATCAGCGGCAAAATAGAATCACGCGGGCCATCGATTTCTTTATCGGCCCAACCATCGCGCCCGCTGGCGTAAAGCATCGGGAAGTCGAGCTGATCGTCGTTGGCTTCGAGCTCCGCAAACAGGTCGAAGACCATATCGTGCACGACGTCGCATCGCGCGTCGGGCTTGTCCGCCTTGTTCACCACCACGACCGCTTTGAGATTCAGCTCCAAAGCTTTATCGAGCACAAAGCGTGTCTGTGGCATCGGGCCCTCGGCAGCATCAACTAGAAGCAGTACGCCGTCGGCGAGGTTCAGAACGCGCTCAACCTGTCCGCCGAAATCGCTATGGCCGGGCGTGTCGATGACATTGATTTTTACACCTTTATATTCGACGCTGATGTTCTTCGACAAAATGGTGATGCCGCGCTCGCGCTCGAGGTCGTTGCTGTCGAGCATACAGTCCTGGAACTCTTCGTTATCGCGAAGCAGGTGCGATTTTTTAATGATCTGATCGACCAGCGTCGTCTTGCCGTGGTCGACATGCGCGATGATCGCGACATTGCGGATTTTTTCGTTTTTCATAAATTCTCCAAACTATTGTTGTTCCGATGCTTCCTCCTTCGCCAAGGCTTCGGCGGGACAGGTCGGGGCGGAACCAAAAGGACGCGTGAATGTACGCACCTGCTCGGAAAAAGCAATCCCGCGCGCAGGAAATCTCAGTTTCCCAACCCTTGGAACCGGCAACGCCGGATTTCAGGGCTTCGCCGTGCTCGGGCAACAAACTTTTCCAACGTTTGGAACTTTTTCTTTCGGGGTTTCCAAACCTTGGAAACTTTTATCCCGCATCACTGAAAAAAGTGACAAGCGGGGTGGCCGGTTTTTTCGAAGTAGCGTTGATGAACCTCTTCCGCGCGATAAAACGTCGCGGCGGGCACGATTTCGGTGGCGATGGGCTTTCTATATTTTCCGGAGGCCCCCAGCACCGCTTTCGATTCTTCGGCGATCGTTTTTTGTTCCAAGGATTGGAAAAAGATGGCCGAGCGATACTGCGTTCCGAAGTCCGGCCCCTGCCGGTTGACCTGCGTCGGGTTGTGCACCCGCCAGAAGAGTTCGACGAGCTCTTTATAGGAAACAACCGAGGGGTCGAAGGTGATCTCCACCGCTTCAGCGTGCCCCGTGCGTCCAGAGCAGAGCTCTTTATAGGTCGGGTTCTCTGTTTGACCGCCAATATAGCCGGACTGCGCGTCAATCACGCCGTCGATGGTTCGAAAGGCCGATTCCACGCCCCAGAAGCATCCGGCGGCGAACGTTGCTTTTTCGGTGAGCATACCCTCTCCCCTTCCCTCCGGAGCCAATGCGGCAACCGTGGCAATTAACATCATGTTCAGCAATCGTTTCATGGTCTCAGGTCTTAGGGTCGAAGGTCAAAAGTCGACATTTGGATCTTTGACTTTCGATGGACTATTATAACACAGCCAGCGCAGCGTCGTAGTCCGGCTCCTGCGCAATCTCCGGAATCTGCTCGGTATAGAGAATCGTACCGCCTTCATCGATTACAACGACCGCGCGTGACAGTAGCCCCGCGAGCGGGCCGTCCGCGATGGTCACGCCGTAGTGCTCGCCGAATGCCGCGCGGAAGCTCGAGGCCGTCTCTACATTTTCAATTCCCTCCGCTCCGCAGAAGCGGCCCTGCGCAAACGGCAGGTCGGCTGACACGCAAAGAACGGTGGTGTTTTCCAGCCCACCCGCTTTTCCGTTGAAGGCATGCACGGAGGCCGCACAAACCCCGGTATCAATGCTCGGGAAAATATTGAGCACGAGGCGTTGCCCTTTGTAGTCGGTCGAAATCGTCTCTGAGAGATCCTGTTTCACCAATGTGAAGTCCGGTGCGATGCTTCCAGTAGCGGGCAAGTCGCCCAGCGTTTTGATCGGTGAGCCTTTAAATGTAATTTCTGCCATGGTTTTTTCCTCTTTGTTTGAATCTAATCTCAATATGGATTTAAACAAAGAAGGTTGATTTTACAAGCAGGAACACGTTCAATGTCCGGCCCTATGAAAAACGAAGCCAAAAAAAGAACCATCGCCATCGTCGGACGCCCCAATGTTGGGAAGTCCGCGCTGTTTAATCGCATTGTCGGACGCCGCGTTTCAATCGTCCACGAAGAGTGCGGTGTCACACGCGATCGCGTCGTCTGCGAAACCGAATGGGACGAGCAATATTTTGAACTGATCGATACCGGTGGACTCGGCACGATCGACTCGCGCGCCGACGAGGATATCATCGTCAACCGGACCAACGAGCAGGTTGCCGTCGCCATTGAAGATGCCGCCGTCATCATCTTTGTCACCGACATCACTGCCGGCGTGGTTCCGATGGACGAAGAAGTCGCCCGCCTGCTCCACCAGGCCGACCGCCCCGTCTTCATTGCCGCCAATAAGGCGGACAACGATAACCTGACCGACGATGCCGTTGCCTTTGAAACCCTCGGCTTCCCCGTCTTCCCGGTCTCCGCCCTGCACAACCGCGGGCTCGGCTTTCTGATGGACGACGTCCTGCCCATCCTACCCAAAGGCGAAAACCCGACCGACCGTTCGCCACTGCGCGTCGCCGTCGTCGGCCGCCCGAACTCTGGAAAATCCTCCTATATCAACCGCCTGCTCAACGGCGAACGCGTTATCGTCTCCGAAACTCCCGGCACCACGCGCGACAGCATTGAAATCCCCTTCACCATCGGCTCCGGCCCGCAAGCGCGTCACTATCAACTGATCGATACCGCCGGCGTCAACCGCCGGAAGCGTAAAGGCAATGCCGTCGAGCACTACAGCAACATGCGCGCAGAAAAAAGTATCGAAGACGCCGACGTCGTCATCCTGCTCATGGATGCCACCGAAGGGCCGAAGCTGCAGGATAAAAAACTGGCCGCCAAAATCATGGATGCCAAAAAAGGTTGCATCCTGATGGTCAACAAGTGGGATTTGGCGGAAGACGTTCAAGAGGTCACGCAGACGCAGTACGAACCCGCGCTCCGCAAAGAAATGATGTTTCTAAACTTCGCGCCGCTCCTTTTTGTTTCGGCTGAATCCGGCTACAACATCCGCAAAAGCATCGAAACCATCGACTACGTCGCCGGGCAGATCCAGATGAAGCTCACCACCGGAGTTCTCAACCGTGTCATGCAGGATGCCATTAAGCGCAACCCGCCGCCGATCGTCAAGGGCCGCCCGCTCAAGGTCTACTACACCACGCAGTCCGGCGTGCAACCCATTCGCCTTAAACTGTTTGTGAACAATACTCTACGTGCGACGGCTACCTACAAACGTTACCTCGTCAACCAGCTTCGCAAAGCCTTCGGCCTCGAAGGCGCACCCATTGACTTGAAGCTCGTCCCCCGCCCCCGCCCCGACCTCGGCAAAAAACTCGCCGCCCGCAGATAGAGGAATGTAGCGCAAGCAGCTTGTCCCCCGAAGCCTCTGGCGAAGGATGGATCTCGCTTACTTTAGGAAAACGAGCGAGACGCTCGTTCTACCTTGAAAATCCGAACTTACAAACCGAGTTTTCAAGGTAGCGCGATCAAAAACCGCTAACAAGTCTGCATTCCGGCCACGACCTGCTCAAAAAAGTCATGGGACCAAACCGTAATCGCATCGGGCCTTTTCAAAAAAGGCTCGATATCTTTTTTTGCAGCAACCACGTCTAGCGAATCAATCCGGGTAGAAACCAATTGAAGAAGAGATTCTTTGGAAAGGTTTTCCGAGCCGCTCCAATGATGGGTCTGTCTCATTCTTTCTTCTAGATGCTTCAAATCGACAGGAGTTTTTCTGGCGATGTACCAAACGAGGTCGTACCAATCGCGACCCTTCACGCGCTGGCCCCATTGACGGAAAAGAAGCGCGTGTAGCTTACCCGCAAAAAGCGACGGGAGGGTATATGCACGTACGGCAAAAGGGATCGGTTGCAGCAAATAGCGACCTTCTGTTTCAAACTGAGGCGGGGGATTTGTATCTACCTCGACCTTAATCCGCAAAACCTGATTACGATGCAGCCCGGATACCACCCGTTCCGAGGCATTGATCTGTAGAAACTGCTCAACCGTACCGGCTTTAAGAAATGCGGACTCAATCGCGGAGCGTGCCGTCTTTTGTTTCACCTGCACCTGTACAGGAAACCCCCATGCCGACAGCTCCTTCTCAATAAATGCACAATAGGGAGCGAGGTCAAATTGGGGGTCAGGTTGCAAGAGCGAAAAATCCATATCCTCTGAAAAACGGTCTAACCCATGCAGAATTCGAAGCGCCGTGCCGCCATAGAAAGCGGCCCTCTCAAAAAACTTTCCTCGCCAAAGTCCAAGCAATGCCAATTCCTGAAGAATTTCGCGAAGAGCGTTCTCCGTTTCTCCTGCGCTTTGGCATTCATAACGACCCAGCATTTGTTGTATCGCTTCGTTCATGCCCGCTTCTCCCCTGATTTTACCCATGCCGCCAAAAGCGCAACCTTCTTGGATCGTAACGTATCGGCAAGCTCGCACAAACCCTCGGCATTGAGCTGCAAAAGCGTATCCCGCTCCATGCGCAGGGCTTCGGTCAAATAGACCTCCAGCTCCCGCTGCGATTGAAAGACGCCGCTTCGATCCGCGCGAAGCTTATCGGCCAGAGCCCGTTCGGGCGTCGCCATCAAAAAAGAGACTCCGCCCTCTGTCATCTGACGCATCCCCACAGAAAGATCGGGGGTCGGGCGATAAATAAAGAGGCCGATGGGTGTTTCAAATCGGCGTGATCGACCCGTGGTCACAGAGGTCAGCGCTTCAACCCGCTCGGGAATCAACCCATGATACGCCAGCGCAGTTTCCAGAGACACACACGATGGGCCGTACATCAGGTTTGCCAGTAATTCGCGGCAAAAAGGGCGGCGGCGATATGGGGAGCCAAATACATAAAGCCCCTTCTTAACGCGAATGATCTCGCCAGATCGAAGGAGCGACGTCACGCGCTTGCGCGGCTCTGCATAATTGGATAGCACATCCATCAGAGTTTGATAATCAAACTCCTCGCCCTCAACTCTGTCTCGCAACCTCAACATGATCATGATTTGGACATAGTATGTGGCAAAAAGCAACACATACTATGCACAAAAAGGCTAGTTTGGCCCAAACCCCTTTTAGCCTCGAAGGTGTGCCGGTTGACTTGATGCTCGTCCCCCGCCCCCGCCCCGACCTCGGCAAAAAACTCGCCGCCCGCAGATAGCATCATCTGCAAGGTGATCTTTTTCCTGGGGGAGTCCGAGTCATTGTCTGAATTTTGGAGGGCGGCGCGCCGGCGCCGCTGGAGATGGTTTCGACAGAGCGATCCCCTCCTGAAAAGAACAGTCGAAATTTCGGCGCGGAAGCGCACCCTGCTGATTTAAAAGTAGCTCCCCGCTTCGGCCTCCAAGAGGAAGTTCAACTCGATAGTTATGAGTAGCCTTTCATCACCAAAACTAACAGCGCAATACCCAGTGTCAAAAACAGAGCTATATTGAGGCCAATAAATAGCATTATTGCAGTTCTACATAATTTTCTTGTGGTTTGTACTAATGCTATTGTTTTGAGGTCTTTGACACCATCCCCTCCTGCGTAAAACCATTTGCAGAAGAGGAACTGGCTACGAGTATCTAAAGCGCGGTTAACTACAGAGGGGCTGAAAAATTTAAACGATCCTAGTTTGCCAAGAGAACCCCATAAATCTAGGTTTGTGACCTTGATATGACGAGCCAACCTAACGGTAAAAAATGCGTAGCAGATACCAATGGCCCCAAATATGATGAACAGGGTGAGCAGGAAATATCCCCAACATAGCAAGATGGTTTGTAACCATGGTGTACCCATTTCTTCTCCTAATCGTGCATGAAGTTCCCGCCTTCAAGGCGTTGTTGATCCGGTAGCGATAAAATACGTTTTGATCCCAAAACGTACTTTAACTATAGCGGCTAAAAAAGACCCGAAAAAATCACTCCTAGCAAGGTGCAAAGGCCGCAGAGCTTCTCATTCTATAGCCTTTTTTAACTGTAGCCGTTGTGAGCAGGCAAGATGCCTGCGATACGTACTGCAGGCCTCCCGCCTGCTTTTGAAACCCGGCTATGCCTTTATTGAATTTGATCTAATTCGAAAACCCTCTCCGTTCTCTTCGTCTTGAGCGAGGAACGAGCGGGCGAGAACTCCATTTTCCAATGCTTGGGAAAATCAGCCTTAAAAACTGCACCCCTTGGAACCCTCCATGCCAGTCGGACCATCTGCAAGCCCGACCCTTCGGGCCGACCTCCAGACCTTGGAACTTTCCGCCCAAAAACTTCCAATGATCGGGAAAGTCTTGAGCTCATGTAGTTCGCGATAAACCTTCTGTGTTTTCCGCGTATTCTGTGGGTGTAATTCTTTTATCAACAACGATAACCAATACCAGTATACAAAAATAAATCTTACCGTTTGGCCTTCAGCCACACCGATAAGATTGAAATATCGGCCGGATTGACGCCGGAGATGCGGGCGGCCTGACCGAGGGTTTCGGGCAGTATTTTCTTCAGCTTTTCGCGAGACTCAAAACGTAGCGCGACGATCGCATCGTAGTCGAATCCTTTCGGGATGCGCACCTTTTCCAAGGTTTGGAAACTGGCGATACGCCCCTGCTCGCGTTTGATGTATCCTTCGTACTTCACCGAGATTTCAACCTGCTCAATCACATTTCCTGGCAGATCCAGATTCGCGCCCGGAAGCGTCCGGTAGCTTTCGCTGGGTCGACGCAGCATCTGCACCAAAGAAGCGCCTTTGTGGAAGATTTTTTCCAGCCGAACGATTTCCTGGTCGATTTGCTCTTTCAGCGCGGTAGTTTCTGCCAGATCCGCCTCTGGAACGATTCCAAGCTCTTTGGCGCGGTCAAACAGGCGGAAGTTCACATTATCCTGCCGAAGCGTCAGACGATGCTCGGCCCGCGAGGTAAACATGCGATAGGGCTCGTCAGTCCCCTTTGTGACCAAATCATCAATTAAAACGCCGATATAGGCCTCTGTACGATCCAAAACAAAGGCATTGAGCCCCAAGACCTTACGGGCGGCGTTGACTCCAGCCACAAATCCCTGTCCGGCGGCTTCCTCGTAACCCGTCGTTCCGTTGATTTGCCCTGCAAAATAGAGGTTTTCAACCTTTTTGGTCTCCAGCGTATGGAAAAGCTGGGTTGGCTGCGCATAATCATACTCAATCGCATAACCCGGGCGAATAAACTCTGCTTTTTCCAATCCGGGGATGGAGTGGATCATTTTTACCTGAAGATCCTCGGGAAGGCTGTTCGAGGTCCCATTGGGATAAATCCGAACATTATTGCGTCCTTCCGGTTCAATAAAGACGTGGTGCGACGTCCGCTCCGGGAATTTAACGATTTTATCCTCAATCGACGGACAGTAGCGAACCCCCGTTCCTTCGATCAAACCACTGTATAATGAGCTTTTGTTGAGGTTTTCAGCGATAATCTGGTGGGTTTGCTCGTTCGTATGCGTTAAATAGCAGGGAATCTGGGGCAGATTCACCGAAAGAAGCATGTTTCGATCAAATGCCGCTACTCCGTCCGAAAAATGGTCCGTCGCCCATTTGTTCCACGTGGAACAACGACTTTCCTCTCCCACCTGCACTCCCATGGGGTTTGAGGAAGAGGATTCCGGCATATTTTCAAATCTCTGCGGATTTAATCCGTCAGGAAGCATTGTTCCACGTGGAACATCTGCAA
>Ga0307929_1002827_pt1 | contig 10691 bp, 12 predicted proteins | sample AceLakmetage1330_FD_203160 | JGI IMG/M metagenome (GOLD analysis project Ga0307929, IMG submission 203160) | Saline water microbial communities from Ace Lake, Antarctica - #1330 | ecosystem: Environmental > Aquatic > Non-marine Saline and Alkaline > Saline | place: Antarctica: Ace Lake...
CTCATAGCCATCCAGCTCGATCGAGGGCAGATTGAAGGCCCGCGTCGCATCGCGCACGATTGAAAACTGCGGCACCAGATCCTCGGGCGCCGGGGGGCGGTTGGCCTTGTAAAGATCGTAAATATCGTTGCGAAAAGTCTTGCCTTTGGCGTCGAAAATCACCGCCACATGGGTTGGCGCATCAGCGCCTTTCTGATCTTCGACAAACTTGAACAGCATATTGCAAAATCCGGCCACAGCCCCCACCGGCAACCCGTCAGACTTGCGCGTCAGGGGTGGCAACGCGTGATACGCGCGAAAGATAAACCCCGAGCCATCAATCAGATGCAAATGATGGCCTTTGCCGAATTTCTGGTTTTCCATGATCTCTGCCGCGCTATACTGCCATCATTGGCTTAAGGATTTTTATATGAATAGATCCACTATTTCGAGCGTCTTTCTGACTGCATTGCTGCTTTCCGTCCCGGCACATGCGCAAGGCGAAGCGCCGTGCACAATCAAAACTGGCAAAAAGTCCTCCTGCGCACCGATCATCGGCTGCATTCCGGCAACCGGCGTTTTCTTTTCCGGCCGCGCACTTGGCTGGAACAAAGGCATATTGGCAGGCACAACCAGCGACGGTGCGGTCTGCACCGGTGATTGGGTCAGCCGCAATGCCTTGGGTCTGGGGGCATCCAACATCTTCTGTGACAACGGTGTGAATGCCAAGGTCTTTTTCTTTTATCAAGACAGCCTGACAGGGACAGCAACCGGGCACGGGATAACCAATTCCGGCAACAAAATCCAGGTTTGGGCCGGTCAGAACATCAAGGCCTATATTTCAAAGGAAACCGGGCAAGTTGATCCAAAGCTGCTATGTGGCACGACCGAAATCCCGATCAGTTGACACGCCTGCCCTGACTTTGGGCCTCAATGCTGCGCCGAGGCGCCCTTTTCCAGCACGAAACGCTTGTCGCAATAGGGGCATTCGACCCAGCCGGTATCTTCGGGGATAAACAGCCAGACGCGCGGATGACCGCCCACACCGCCGTCACAAGCGATCTTGGATTTCTGAACGGTTTCGATTTCTGGCGCATCGGGTGTCATCGGGGGCTCCGTCAAAATTGAAGGGGTCAAAACTGGGTGGGGTCGAATTGACCCCGGACTGCGCGACATGATAGCGAACATGGGCGCGTGGGCAAGGGGCCGATGGGCGCAAACAGGACGCCAATGACCGATTTTGCCATTCAGATTTCAGGCTTGCGAAAAACCTATGCCGCAACCCGCCGTGCCGAGCCGAAAGAGGCGCTGAAAGGCGTTGACCTTAATATCCCGAAAGGCTCGATCTTTGGGCTGCTGGGGCCAAATGGCGCGGGCAAATCCACCCTGATCAACATCATGGCCGGGCTGGTGATCAAATCGGCGGGGCAGGTCCGAATCTGGGGCTTTGATCAGGACATCAATCCGCGCCAATCCCGCGCCTCAATCGGGATCGTGCCGCAGGAACTGAACCTGGACGCCTTCCTGACCCCAAGAGAATCGCTTGACCTTCAGGCCGGGCTTTATGGTGTGCCAAAGGCCCAGCGCCGCACCGATGAAATCCTGGCGGCCGTTGGCCTGGCCGACAAGGCGGGCGCCTATGCGCGCTCGTTGTCAGGGGGCATGCGGCGGCGGCTGCTGCTGGGCAAGGCAATGGTGCATTCGCCCCAGGTTCTGGTGCTGGACGAACCCACCGCCGGGGTGGATATAGAGCTGCGCCGGATGCTGTGGGACCACATACGGGAGTTGAACGCCAAGGGCGTCACCATCATCCTGACCACGCATTATCTGGAAGAAGCCGAAGAGATGTGCGACGAAATCGCTATCATCAATCACGGCCAGATCGTCGCCCAGGACAGCACCAGCAATCTGGTCGCGTCAATCGACGCCAAAACCCTGGTGGTCACACCGAAAACCCCGGTGTCCAAACCCCCGGACCTGCCGCGCAACGTGCGCTTTGAACAGCGCGACGACGGCAGCCTGGCCATGACCTATTCCAAGTCGGCAATCGCGGTGGGCGATATCCTGAAAGCCTTAAGCGACAGCGGCGTTCAGATCCTTGACGTCGCCAGTGAAGAGCCTGATTTGGAAGACGTGTTCGTCTCGCTGACATCAAACAACGCTTAGGCGCGCCTCAAGGGCTTGCGCCTATTCTGGTCGCGGCTTCTGCAGCATCCGACCCAGCCAGCGCCCGCCCAGGATATGCACATGCAAATGCTGCACGTCCTGCACGCCGTTATCGCCGGAATTCGCGATCATCCTGTAGCCATCGCCGCCTTCGCCGGGTTTCACGCCCAAAAGGCGACAAACCTCGCCACTGGCGGCATCGGCGAAATGATCATAGCAGACATAAGGGCCCTTTGGGATCACCAGCACATGATCGGGCGCTTGTGGCGTGATGTCGTTGAACGCCAGGGAATGCGCGGTTTCAAGGACGGTGGCATTGGGGATTTCGCCGCGCAGGATCTTGGCGAAAATGTTCTGGTCGTCGTAGTCATAGGCCATCGCTTACTCCGCGAATAAATGGTCGGTGGCGGCAATTTCGCCTGCTGTGTTTTCGGGGATGTCCAGAAACGCCGATATCGGAATCGCGTTTTCGTCATCGCTGCTTTGCTCGCTGATGCGGTAGTAATTCGGAAATCCGGCATCCTGCAAGGCATCACGTTCGGTGCCAAATTCCTGCCGAATGGTCGGCACCAGTTGCGACAGCATTTCAGGTGCGCTGTTGTCGCTGGCAAGCCCCGTGCGCTTGGCGTGACCGATCAGGTATTCTTCACTGTAATCGCATTCGATTTCCAGTATCCGGGTGGTGCAGCGATCCGAATGAAAGTCGTGCAGAAGGTCCAGGTTGTTAGGATCAAGACAGATCACCAGACGGTTGGTGTCATAATAATCGTACAGCATCCGCATCATTGCCCGTCGGTGTCGCGTGCGTTTTTCCATCGAGTTTTCGATCCCGCCCAGATGCGGCAACCCGGCGTCAACCTCGTCAAACACAAACTCCACCCCGTGCAGATTGGTCGCCCGGCGGATCGCTTCAAGCAGACGCTTGGCGACATGCCACTTCTTGCAGACCAAAATCAGCAACTCGCGTTCACGTCCGAGGGTGCTTTCCCGCTCCCAAAAACGTGGTGCGAAGCGTCGGCCGTAGCGACCCTGCTGGGTCAGGTATTGGTGAAGTTTGCGCCCCTCGTTTGAAACGTTGAAGGTATCCCGCCCACCGGCGTATAGCGCGCCGAGACGCTTTTTAAGCTCCAACGCTTCGGACGAGATTTTGCGTGCGAACATGAAATCCTGCGCCAGCAGCATGTCATACTGATCGTTGTAAAACGTCACCGGCATGCCGTAATCCGAAAACATCAGAAAAGTCAGCGTGCGCGAGTCGATCTCGCGGTGTGGCACAAGATGGCGCACCAGGGTTTGAAAGAAGGTTTCATCCGGGATCCAGGTCGTGCGGAAAAACCGCACCACATCGCGGCGCTTTTTGACAAGTTCCAGGATCATCTCAATCGTGCGTCGACGCAAACACCACCATTGTGAGCCAACCATCACCGACAGATCGTCAGGGATTTTCCGCTTCAGCCCCAGCCGTTTCTGGGTGTTCAACGCTGCATAGAACAACGTCTTATGCTTGCGTTCGTTGATGTAGTGACGATAGACCAGCCGCTCTTCACGCATGCCGGTCTTGATCCAGTCGCTGTTGAAATAATCAAACGCTTCGATGAAATCTATGTCGTTTTGATCCAGAAACTCATGCACATATTCAGCTGATTTGATCGGCATGCAATCGCCCGACACCATGTAAAAATGCGTGGCACGCGGGAAGGATTGTTCGGCCACGGTCAGCGCATTGAGGGTGGCCTGAACCAACGACCACTCCCCCCAACCGCATTTTTCACGCGCGGCAAAAACAACATTGTCATTATCCGCCAATGCTGTTGTTATCTGCACAAAATCGGTGTCACGCGCACGGCCATCAAAATGTACGGCCACGCAATCGCCGCCTGCTGTTAGTTGGCTCGCAAGCGAAACAATAGCGTCCGGGTCTTTGTGGCACAGTAATATATATGCTATCTGGGCCATACAGGGCTGCGTTTCCTCATCGTTTCTTTTTTCTTGCCACCATAAAGCCAAAGTTTCGTTGAAAAAACACCTTTTCTTTGGTCTTTAAGGATCAGAACCAAGCAAACCGACACAGCCTTGCAAAAAGGTTGGGGATAAGGGGCAGAAAATGGGCTTTCCAGGAACCTGGATGACCGAAAGTGAAACGCTTGTATATCGGGTGATTCCGAAATGCGCTTGTTCTACCATTGGGCAGGTGATGCATTACATCGACCACGGCACTTATTTTGACGGTGATATCCACGATTCAAACGGTGGCATTCACAAATGGGCGCTGGAACACAGCCAGCCCCGGCTTGAAGCGGTGATCCGCGACGGCTCGGCCTATACGTTCACGTGCGTGCGCAATCCTTATACCCGGGTGTTGTCAGCGTTTTTCGATAAAATCTGCGGCATTCAACGCAATGGCAAACGCTATCGCGGCAAGCTTGTGCCGCTGTTGATCCAGAAATACGGGATCGAGGTTGAAGGGGATTTTGATCAAATCGCCAGTTTCCGCCGGTTCTTGCTGTTTGTCCGCGACACCATCAAATTTCGCCGTCCGATGGACCCGGATATCCACTGGTCTGCGGTGGCGGGCCACGCCTCGACCCTGGTGCATGGGGGCGCGCGTTACGACAAGATCATCTCGACCGAAGATTTCAAGACCGGCATGCAGCAGGTTCTGGACAGTATTGAGTGCAAACATACCCTCGATCTGAACACCATGCCGCGCTTCAACGAAAGCGAAGGCCACGGCCCCAAACGCGCCCACCCGGTCGAGGATTATTTCGATGATCTGTCGATGCACATGATTTACGAGATCTATCACAAGGATTTTGAGCTGTTCCAATACGACCGGTTCGATCCGTCCAACAAGATGCCAATCGGTGAAATTGATCTGGACGAAGTGCACGCCAAACTTGGCGACTGAATTCGCGCGGCAGCTCCTAACTTCTGGCCTTGGCGCGCCGCCGTTCGCGCCAGATCACCACCATGCCGCCCGCAACAATCAGCAAGACGCCAGGGAAAAGTGTATCAACCGGTGCTTCACCAAATATCAGCCAGCCCACGGCCAAGGCTGACAGGATGCCGAAATAGTTGAAAGGCGCAAGAAAGCTGGGGCTGATCAGGCGCATCGACACCATCAGGCACAAAACTCCGGTGCCGCCAAACAAGCCCATCGCCACGATCAGGCCCAAATCGTTCACGCTGTGAATGCCGGAAAACCCGCTTGTCAGCAGGGCCAGCACCGTCGCCCCAATCGCCGCTGACAGGGCGGAATATAGATAAAGCAAAGCGTTTGAAACCTCGCGGTCGATCAGACGCACCGTTACGCTTGAGGCCGCATAAAGCGCCGCCGCAACCAACGGCAACAGCGCGATCAGCGAAAACGCGTCACTGCCCGGCCTGACGATCCAGACAGCGCCGGCAAATCCCAAAACCACCGCCACCCAGCGCCAGAAACCAACTCGTTCGCCCAGGATCGGAACCGAAAACGCGACCACAAACAGCGACATCGTATAGGTCAGGGTGGCAACTGTGGCGAATTCAAGCCGCCCCAGTGACAGGTAGTAAGCAAGCTGCGCCAAGGCCACGAAACCACCGCGCATAACCGCAAGTGGCCATTGCCGGATCAACAATTTGCGCGGTGACAGGCGGATCTCACCCGTCAGGGACAGCATGATCAAGCTGGGGATCATGCCAAGCAGATTGCGATAGGCCGACAATTCCTGGGCCGAGTATTTCGGCAGCAGTGTCTTGACGATCGCACCCATAAAATCCAGCAGAACGATGCCTGTCAGCAGGATCAGCACCGCCTGTACAGGGATGGACAGGCGCGCAAAAACCGTCATGCGCCGTGTCTGGCCGATATGTCAGACAAGCCCATGTTCCCGGAACAGCTCCATCAGGTCGGTTTCTGGCCGTGCGCCGATATGGCTGATAACCTCAGCCGCGGCAATGCAGCCCATCCGACCACAGGTCAGCATGTCAAACCCGGCGGTCAGACCATACAGAAACCCGCTGGCAAACAAATCTCCGGCCCCGGTCGCATCGACAATATCAACCGGTTGCGCATGCGCATGTTCAAGCCCGCCGCCGTTCAGGATATAGGCCCCGTCTTCGGACGCAGTGCAGACAACGATCTCGACCTCATTCGCGGCCAGTTTCAGCGACTGCTCCAAGCTGTCGGCAGGATACATCGCCTGCATTTCATGAACATTGCAAAACAGCAGATCGACATGGTCCGAGATCATCTCGTGGAAATCATCGCGGTGCCGTTCGACACAAAACGGATCAGACAGGGTCAAAGACACCCGCCCACCAGCGTTTTTACAGGCCGTCACGGCCTTGGCAAAGGCCGCCTTACTTTTGGCCCCGTCAAAGCGATATCCTTCCAGATACAGCCACTCTGCCTCGGCCATCATCGCGGTGTCTATATCGTCCGGACCAAGGCTTTCGGAAACGCCCAGATAGGTGTTCAGCGACCGCTCGCTATCTGATGTCACCAGAACCATGCAGCGCCCGGTTTCGTGGCTGTCGATCTTGGGTGCGAACGGGGTTTGATAAACCGCCCCTTGGGCGCGCAGATCATGGGCGAAAATCGCACCAAGCTGATCGTCCTTGACCTTGCCGACATAGGCGGTGCGCCCGCCAAGGGCCGCGATACCCGCAATCGTGTTGGCCGCCGAGCCGCCCGAGATTTCCTGCGCCGGCCCCATATGGTCGTAAAGCTCCACCGCGCGCTGCATATCAATCAGCTGCATGATGCCCTTTTCAACGCCGTTTTCCGCTAGAAATTCGTCTTTCACATGGCTCAGAATATCGACCATTGCATTGCCGATACCTACGACCTGGTATTTCTTTTTCATAAGTTCTTATCCTCAGAATTACATAAATCCGCGATGATGCAATTGGCGCAAACAGGCTTGCGCGCCTTGCAGATATAGCGCCCATGCAGGATCATCCAGTGATGCGCATGGTGCTGAAACTCAGCCGGGATGTGGTCCTCAATCGCCCGTTCAACCGCGACCACATCTTTGCCCGGGGCCACGCCCGTGCGATTGCCGAACCGGAAAATATGGGTATCAACCGCCTGGGCTGGTTGTTTGAACCACATATTCAGAACCACATTCGCGGTTTTGCGGCCCACCCCCGGCAGGCTTATCAAAGCCGCGCGGGATGACGGAACCTCACCGCCATAGTCGTCAACCAAAATCCGGCTCAGCTTGATTACGTTCTGCGCTTTTTGGCGAAACAGGCCGATGGTTTTGACATGCGCGATTACGCCGTCAAGCCCAAGATTCAGCATCTTCTGGGGGGTGTCCGCGACCGCAAACAGCCCCCGCGTTGCCTTGTTGACCCCGACATCGGTTGCCTGGGCCGACAGCGCCACCGCGACCACTAAAGTGAAGGCATTGACATGCTCAAGCTCCCCCTTTGGTTCGGGTTCACTTTCGCGAAACCGGCGGAAGATCTCATAAATCGTGTGGTAATCAAGCTGCTTGGTCATTGTGGAAGTGTTTGGCATGCAGCGGCAAGGTTGCCAAGGGCGATTTCCAGCAGGATTCGGGTGGAAAGCAGGCGGTACTTGCACCATCTTCAAACCAACAGGAGGCCCAGAATGTCCGACAACCCCTATCACTATGACCTGATCGCGCGCGCGCTGCGATATATTGACGACAACGTTGACGCCCAGCCAAGCCTAGACGACATCGCCAGCGCCACCGGCCTCAGCCCTGCGCATTTCCAGCGTCTGTTCAGCCAATGGGTCGGCGTCAGCCCCAAGCGCTACCAGCAATATCTGATGCTCGATCACGCCCGGGACTTGCTGCAAAACCGCTTCACAGTGTTGGATACAGCGCTTGAAACCGGGCTTTCCGGGGCCTCGCGCCTGCATGACTTGTTCCTGCGCTGGGAAGCGATGAGCCCGGGCGAATACGCCGCCCGTGGCAAAGGTTTGACCATCAGTTTTGGCTGGTTTGACAGCCCCTTTGGCGAGATGCTGGTGATGGGCACGGATCGCGGCATTTGCGGCATGGCCTTTACTGCCGAATGCGGCCGTGACGTTGCGATGATCGACATGACCGCCCGCTGGCCCGAGGCCCTGTTTCAGGAAAACCCGTTCCTGCTGGCAGGCTGGGTCGCTGCCGCCCTTGGCGATGGGGAGGAGGCCAAGTTGCATCTGATCGGCGCGCCGTTTCAGATCAAGGTTTGGGAGGCGCTTTTGAATATCCCGTCGGGCCATGTCTCGACCTATTCCGAGATCGCCCGTACCATCGGCAACCCCAAAGCGGTGCGCGCAGTTGGTACCGCTGTTGGCCGCAACCCCGTCAGTTGGCTGATCCCCTGTCACCGGGCCTTGCGAAAATCCGGCGGACTTGGCGGCTATCACTGGGGCCTGCCGATCAAACGCGCGATGCTGGCCCGCGAAGCCGCCCGCCTGGAAGCCGCCGAATAAGGCATTTCGCGACACCCCGGCCCTGCGATTTCAAAGGCGCCCCCTATGGATTTGTGCAGCCTGTTGATTATCTGCTATACTAGCGTAAAAAACCACGCAGCAGTCAATTGAACGAGGCGAAACATGATCCGCGCAACCAAACCAATCCTGATCCTAAGTGCCGCAGCCCTTGGCCTTGCGGCTTGCACCACCCCTGATGGCCGACCGCGCCCCAACACCACCGGCGGCGCGGTGATCGGCGGGCTTGTCGGAGCTATTATTGGCGGCAACCGGCCCGGCAACATGATCGTCGGCGGCGCCGTCGGGGCGACGATCGGCGGCCTGATTGGTCAGGAACTGGACAAGCAGGCCGACGCTTTGCGCACCAGCATGGGCAATGGCCAGGTTGGCATCGTCAACACCGGCAGCGAACTGGTGATCACTCTGCCCGAAGCGATCACCTTTGACACCGGCAGCGCGATTGTGCGCGGCAGCCTGACCAATGATCTTTACACTCTGGCGGATCATCTGAATACTTATCCAGACTCCACCGTCGATGTCATCGGCCACACCGACAATGTCGGTGCCGCCAGTTTCAACCAGCAACTGTCGGCCCAGCGAGCCGAAAGTGTTTACAGCATTCTGGTTGATGGCGGCGTGACCGCCAGCCGGATGCGCGCCTTTGGACGCGGCGAGAATGAGCCGAAGGCCTCCAACCTCAACGAGGCCGGGCGCGCCCAGAACCGCAGAGTTGAAATCATCATCCGCCCGATCCAGTAACCCCGGCCCCTCCAGGCCCGGAACCTGATTGCCCCGGACGGTGACTGGTCATATTATCTGACCAGTCACCTGAAGGGTCACCCGATGCCGTATCGCAAAGTCCAGGCCGAAAAACTGTCATCCGCCGTTGTGCGTCAGATCGAAAGCCTGATCCTGCGGGGAATTCTAAGGCCCGGCGAACGCTTGCCCGCAGAACGCGAACTGGCGGAAAAGATGGGCGTGTCGCGCCCGTCGCTGCGCGCGGCCTTGTCCGAACTTGAAGACAGCCAATTGCTTGTCACCCGCGCCGGCTCCGGCGTATATGTGGCGGAGGTGCTCGGCTCCGCCTTTTCGGCCCCTCTGATCCGGCTGTTTGCCACCCATGACGAGGCGTTGTTTGACTATCTGGCCTTTCGCTGTGATCTGGAAACCCTTGCCGCGGAACGGGCGGCACGACTGGCCAGCCAGACTGATCTGGACATCATTGACGCGATTTTTTGCAAGATGGAAAAAGCCGCCGAAACTGACGACCAAACCGCCGAGGCGCATCTGGACGCTGAGTTTCATCTGGCGATCATTGAGGCGTCGCATAACGTCATCATGGTGCACATGATGCGCTCGATGTTTGAGATGCTGCGCCAGGGCGTTTTTTACAATCGTCAGGTGATGTTTGACCAGCAAACCACCCGCACGGCCCTGCTGGATCAGCACCGCGCCATCAACTCGGCTTTGCAGGCCCGCGATGCCCAAGGGGCGAAGGCGGCGGTTGCGGCGCATCTGGGATTTGTCGAATCAGCGATGCATGACAAGCAACGGATGGCCCGAAATGAGGCGACTGCGCAGTTGCGTTTTTCACACGAAAAATCCCGTTAGCCGGGCGAAGGTGCGATTTTTGTCGCCCGTCTGGAAACAGTCCCCGATCTTGCGCGGTGTTATCCAGCCTGTGGAAACTCTGCGGCCCTAACTTTGACTCTAATCCCCTCTTATGTAACTGATTGTTAATAAGTTTTATTCTGGGGGTTATGATGAAACTGCTTTCAATCAGTGCAATTCTGCTTGCCTGCACGGCAACAATTGCCAGTGCCCAACAATATGGCCGCACCGCTTATGCTGACAATTGGTCGGGTGGCGCGCCACTGCCGCCCTTGGGCCATGCGACCTATGCAACACCGACCTACATGCAACCGACTTACATGCAGCCGACCTATATTCAGCCGCAAGTGACCTATACCCAGCCGCAGGCATATTACGTCGCGCCGCGCACCCATGTTGTGCAACCGCAGGCCTATTATGCCACGCCTTACACCAACAGTTATGTACAGCCATATCCGTATGCTACCCCGGCAGTGACGCAGGGCTATCCCTATCAGCA
>Ga0307929_1002830_pt1 | contig 10687 bp, 10 predicted proteins | sample AceLakmetage1330_FD_203160 | JGI IMG/M metagenome (GOLD analysis project Ga0307929, IMG submission 203160) | Saline water microbial communities from Ace Lake, Antarctica - #1330 | ecosystem: Environmental > Aquatic > Non-marine Saline and Alkaline > Saline | place: Antarctica: Ace Lake...
GTGGACGTTGGGTAACCAGGCGCTACACCAGAACTTACGTTCGTTACTACCGTAGAGTTATTCGATACCGTCGCGTTTATCGTCGCACTTACTATCGCCGGGTTTGGGTTAACAGTCGTCGCTGGTAGAAAACAGATAGAAAACACTAAAAAACTACATCATACAATTTATCACTGGAGAATATCATGGCTGCTATTGCAATTAACGATCTGGAAAAAAACCAAGCTCTCGACCACAAAGCTCTCGAAAATATCCTTGGTGGATACTGGGTAACCAGGCGTTACACCAGAACATATGTACGCTACTACAGAAGAGTCATTCGATACCGTCGCGTTTACCGTCGTACCTACTATCGCAGAGTCTGGGTTAACAGCAGACGCTGGTAGACAGTAAAAGTATCACACCTATTCTCCTTTAAGTGATATCTTACAGGTACTGACACACATCTCGGTACTTGGCAGTAAGCAGGTGGCTTCAACGGTTAGCTCTTGACCGTTGAAGCCACCTTTTTTTATGGCTACCGCTCCCCTAAAAGATCATTACACCTTACACCAGCACCCGCCTCCCTGTTTCCACCAAATAACGAAATTCAGCATTTAGTGTTTGGTACACAGAAACTGTGTTCCAAACAATTTGGTATTTACTGTCACCAAAAAAAACAACAACCGGGATTCGCCTTTCAATGGGACGCAATATCAACCACTTACCAAAATCCACAAAAACAAACATACTTTCTGGCACGCTGAATGCAATGTAAGAAACAACTAAACGAACAAAACGTTCCGAACCAACAACCCAACCACAGGAGACCATCATGGCTGCTATCACAATCAACGATCTGGAAATGAATCAGGAACTCGACAACTCTGCTCTCGAAAATATTCTCGGTGGACGCTGGATAACCAGACGCTACACCAGAACTTATGTTCGTTACTATCGAAGAGTCATTCGATACCGTCGCGTTTACCGTCGTACTTACTATCGCAGGACCTGGGTTCGATAACAACTGAGGCTACCAGCAGGAAGTAACAGTATCACATTCTTCTCCTTCAGTGATACCTACCAGGTGAGCCAATGATCAAATTTGATCATTGGCTCACCTTTTTTTATGCAGCAACATATACGCCCTACTCTCCCTCACGCCCTAAAAGCTGCGCAAGGTGCAGCACCATCACATCACTTTCTGCCGCTGCAAGCCCTTGACGCCATTGTATAAGGCAGCCGGAGCAGGTACTTGTAACCACATCCGGACCCAAAGCCAGAACATCTTGAACCAGCTTGTCACGAATGGATGCCGAAATAACCGGATGCGCTATATGAAAAAGCCCTCCCTGCCCGCAGCATCGTGGTCCGTCAGGGAGCTCAAGAAGCTCAAGCCCCTGCTTTCTGTGTAATTGCTGCCTTGCCCTATCCACGTCCTCCACACCATGACGAAGATGACAGGGGTCATGATAAAACACTCGCAAACGTTCACCCTGTATTACAACAGGTGTATTACGTTGAGAATTTTGCTGTTCAAGAAATGCGCTCAGCTCCACGAATCGTACAGCTACCTTCTCGGAACGTGACCGCCACAAGGCATCATCTTCAAAAAGTTCAGGATAGGTTTTCAGGTGAGCGTAGCAGGAGGCGCAGGAAACCAGAATCGGCCCCTCTGTAGTTTCCAGAACTTCAATATTTTTTCGGGCGTTTTTTCTGGCGCCCTTGCTATCCCCAGCCGCCTGAGCAGCCACCCCACAGCAGACCAGATCCTCTGAGTAATCCAGCACAAAGGAATCATTTGCCAGCAAGGATCTGCAGGAATCAAGGATATCCGGAAAAAGATACCGCGCCGAACAGCCAGGAAACCAGGTAAGCCTTTTTCCCTGAGAGCCCGCCTCTTGTTGTGTGTGGTCTGCAGTTACGGCAAAATCATCCTCCTGAAACATTGCCAAGCGCAGCCTCAGCCCTGACTCCTTAGGAAGTCTGGCACCCAGTATTTTGCCACAGGCTTTCCCTAAAACACGAAAGCCCGCTAAACTTCCAGGGTAATCCAGAAGTTTACGGGCCAAATATTTTTCATATGCATGAGGACCGGAAAGTGCAGCAAAACTATTCCTTGCAACAATCAGCTCCTTACTTATATCAATATGTCGTGGACAGACAGCAGTACAGGCACCACACAACAAACAGGCTGAAAAAATATCAACAAAAACGCTACTACTCTCTGCAAGCCCGAAGGTGTCAAGCAGATGTAGTTTTCCGCGTGCACTATGCCCCTCCCTCCCGCTTGTTCGAAAAACCGGACAAACGGTGGAACAGGCTCCGCATTTTGCGCACTCTGACACTCTTACCTCTATTTACCCCAGAGCAGATAGGCCTTGATAAACATATCTAAATTTCCATCAAGCACGGCATCCACGTTACCCATCTCAACCTCTGTCCGATGGTCTTTAATCAATCGGTAGGGTTGCAGAACATAGGAACGGATCTGGCTGCCCCATGAAATCTCTTTCTTATCGCCATGCAGCCCTTCCTGCTGCTCTGCCTGCCGTTTTTTCTCCAGTTCGTAGAGACGGGACGCCAGCATTTTCATCGCCATATCCTTGTTTCGATGCTGAGAACGTTCATTCTGACATTGAGCCACTGTTCCCGTTGGCATATGGGTAATACGGATAGCAGAGTCAGTTTTATTTACATGCTGACCACCTGAGCCACTGGCCCGATAGGTATCTATGCGTAAATCCTTATCATCGATTTCGACCTCAATATTATCGTCAAGCTCGGGCATAACCATAACCGAGGCAAAAGAAGTGTGACGTCTGCCGCTTGCATCAAAGGGAGAAATCCGGACAAGGCGGTGGATACCAAGCTCTGAGCGCAGATAGCCGTAGCCAAACCGCCCTTTCACTATAAAGGTCACACTCTTGGTTCCAGCCTCGTCTCCTGCAAGGATATCCAGGATATTAGCCTTAAAGCCCTTAGCTTCTGCCCAGCGAAGATACATTCGCAGTAATATTCCTACCCAATCCTGAGCCTCGGTACCACCTGCTCCTGCATGAATAGAAACGATCGCATTGGAAACATCATGTTCACCGGAGAACATACATTCCAGCTCAGCGAGATCAAGAGCCGTTTCCATCTCAGGAAGAGACGCGGCCACTTCATTCTCCGTATCACTATCTTTTTCCTCGGTCGCCATCTCCAACAGAAGATCGGCCTCATCGAGCGCATCCCAACGATCTTCCCAGCCTTTTATCGTATCTTGAAGTTTTCCCAGTTCTTTCTGAACCCTTTTGGCCGTATCAGCATCATCCCAGAATCCAGGCATAAGAGTCTGCTGTTCAAGATTTTCAAGATCATTCTTTAGTCGAGCTAAGTCAAAGATGCTCCTTCAAGGCCAGCATTCGACCTTTCAGATCCTGCAGTTTTTGCTTCGAAACTGCAGCTCCCGTTTCTGTTGACATGATTAGTGCTCCAGAGTGTAATTATTTTAAAATTTCCTGCGCCTGGATGCAATTAATCCGCCCAGACCCGTCAATAGTAGGCACGCAGGGGCAAAAAGATAGCCGCCTCGCACAAAAAGTGTTCGTTCTTCCATAAGTGCCAGTCGTTCCGTGGCCTCCCAGGGAACAAACAGCGATGAAACCTGCAGTAAACGTCCCATGGGATCAACAAATCCTGAGAAACCGGTATTAGCAGATCGAACAATTGAACGCCGTGTTTCAACTGCCCGCAATATGGTCATTGTCAGGGTTTGACGAGGTGCATTGGACTCTCCATACCAGGCATCATTGGTTATATTAACCAGTACATTCGCGCCCGCATCCACCCATTTTCTGGAAATTTCTTCAAATATGGATTCGAAGCAGATTAATACTCCAATACGCGCCGTCTTACAAGAAGGAGGATTTGCAATCTCTCCACGAGTAAAGTTACCTACAGCTTCAACTAATGGGGCAATAAAAGGCAGGAATTTCTTAAAGGGAACATATTCGCCAAAGGGTACCAGATGGCTCTTGGAAGTGCGGGAAACAATCCTTCCCTCTTCATTAAAGAGGAGGCTTGAATTAAAGTATCTCACGTCGCCAGACTGGCCCCCACCTCTCTCATACCAGGGTGATCCGGTTAACAACATCACCTGTTCATCTCTCACAAGATCTTCAATTGGTATCAGCAGAGGATGATTGATCGGGAAAAACGGCAGAGTAGTCTCTGGCCAAACGATCAGATCCGGGTGAAGAACACCTCCCGTCAGTTTCCTGCTCTGCTCCACATAGCCCTGAACGGTTGTTCCCTGTCTTGCAGGATTCCACTTCTGTCCCTGCTCAATGTTTCCCTGAACCACTCCAACAGTAAGTGTCTCTGCAGAAAGAAGAGCAGTCTCAACCTGCCGCCAGCGCCAACCGGAATAGGAGAGAACAATCAAACATAAAAGGCAAACAGGGGCAATCAATCGCACAACAGGCAATTTGACTGCGCGATTCAGTACCAAAAAAGCTAAAAGAGAATTCAGCAAAAGGATAAGAAACGTAAGACCATAAACACCCCAGACGTCTGCAGACTGTAATAAAACAGGAACATTCACCAGCCCATACCCAAGATCCATCCAGGGGAAGCCTGAAAACAGAAAGGAACGCAGATAGTCAAGCCCCACCCAGGCCGCCGGAAAAAGCCAAACACTCAGATACATAGAAAAACGCTGATGTAAAAAACGGGCAACAAGGACAAAAACAAGCAGATACCCAGCCATATAGAGGCAGAGCAGTAAAAGCGCAGGAACAGACACAAACAACGGCAAACCGCCATACTGCCCCAGCACAAAAACAATCCAGTAGAGTTGCAGCAAATAATGCCCGACACCTGTTATCAGAGCACATTGTACAGCCTGCTTCAGACTTACCCTGCAAATATGTACAATAAATGGCACACAGGCAACAACAAGCAAAGGCCAGATTCCGACATCAAGTGCCAGCCAGAGCAACACAACAGTAAAGCTACTCACCAGTACCGTGGTACGGCTGGGATATTTCATCAGCCCTTATCCCCTGCGGGAGGAAGAGGAAAGCGTGCCACACGCAGCAGATCAATCTGGCGTTTCGTGGCACCGAGCACTGTAAACCTCAAGCCCGCAGCATCCACCGTATCTCCAACCACAGCCAGGCGACCAAGCAGGAAGACCACAAAACCGCCGATGGACTCATAGCTGCCCTCGGCCATTTCCACATCAAAATGCTCTTCAATAACCTCGATATCCGCCTGAGCCTTTACCTGAACACTGTTTTCATCGATTTCCTGGAGCAAACTCCTGTCCACATCATACTCATCATCTATTTCTCCAACGATCTCCTCCAGAATATCTTCCAGAGTAACAAGACCACGTACAGCGCCAAACTCATCGGCCACAATCGCAACATGGACCTTCTGCTTTTGAAACTCGCGTAAAAGATCCACAATAGGCTTATCTTCTGCAATCACCCAGGGAGGATTTAAGAAGTCGGCAAGCTCTTTCCCATTATCACTTCTAGCGCATATCTGCAGCAAATCTTTAGCATGCACGATTCCAACTATATTATCGGCATTTTCCTCGTAGATAGGAATTCGGGTAAAACCCCTTTCGATAACCATATCCACCAGTTCATTCATTTCGATGTTTACCTCAGCACTCACCATCTCCGTGGATGGCGTCATCACTTCACCCACCAGCGTATCATGAAAGTCAAAAATAGAATTGATCATCCGTTCTTCGAGTGAGGAAATCAGTCCCTGTTCCTCCCCCTCTTCAAGAAGATCCTGGATCTCCTGTTCAAGGTCTTCCGTGGTTTCAGGAGATCGCCCAAACGGCAATAGGGATACTAAACGAAGCAACAAATTCTTTTTTTCCACCGGAACAGGCAGTTCTTCTCTTTTTTCTTTTGTCATATGTGTTGTATAAACGGTCAATGGGTATTGTTAGGAAGCAGTGATGAAATATTACCTTTTTTCTTTTCTAATTGCCAGCGTATGACTATAGTAGACACGATTCAGGAGTGTTGCCAAGAAAAGATTGTTTAATTCAATTAAACGATCATATAAATATCTTAACAATAGCATTACGATGCAGCTGAAAAGCATTTTCTCTGCATCTGTCTCACGATAAGAGGATTAAATTGGACGGAAAAGTTCTTATTGCAAACAGGGGCGAAATCGCCATCCGGATCATGGAGGCCTGTAAAGACTTAGATCTTGACTATGTTGTTGTCTACACCGATACAGACAAAGATTCCGAGCATGTTCAACGAAACAACACCAGTGGCCCAAAGCAGAACGCATGGCGTATCAACAGCTATACGGAACCAAATGATCTCTTTGCAGTCGCCACCCATACACGCTGCACTGCGATCCATCCCGGATACGGATTCTTTTCCGAGGACTTTCGCTTTGCCAGACGAGCAACGATTCGTGATCACTCACTTATTTTTATTGGCCCCAACTGGGAAGTTATCAAAAACCTTGGCGATAAAATTAACACCAAAAAAGTTGCCAACGAGTTAAACATCCCAACTATTCCCGGTACCGACAGCCCCATCTACAACGAAATGGAGGCTGAAGAAATTGCTTTCCACCTGCTCGAAAGCCAGAAACTGCAGGAAATTGAGCGCCCTTCCATTCTGATCAAAGCAGCAGCCGGCGGTGGCGGCATGGGAATTGAAGAAGTTACTGAGATTGCAGAGTTTCGCCGGATCTATCGTCAGGTACAGAGCTATGCAAAACGTCAGTTTGGGGATGGTGGAGTACTGATCGAGCAATGCCTTACCGACTACAACCACCTTGAAGTACAGCTTCTCTGTTCCAGACATGGTGAGCGTATCCATTTCGGTTCTAGAAACTGTACCATTCAGTCCACGGGACGCCAAAAACGAGTGGAAGCCGCACCCGGCTTTCATGCATCCTGTTTTGAATACGACTTTGATGAGAAAAAAGTTCTCGATATGATCGTCGAATATTCCCTTAAACTGGCAGCTCATGTCCGTTATGACAATGTTGGTACCTGGGAATGGATTGTTTCACGCACGGGTCAGCCATATCTGCTTGAGGTAAACACCAGGATTCAGGTTGAGAATGATGTCTCTGCCAGAATCAGTTATCTCGACGGCAAACACCCCAATCTGATTCGGGAGCAGATCAGACTAGCCCTTGGAGAAGAGATCGGCTACAAGCAAAACAATGTTGAATTCAAAGGGGCTTCCATAGAACTGCGTATTGTTGCAGAGGACACCAGACGAGGTTTTGCTCCATGGATTGGAACCATCACCGAATTTTCTTTTCCACAGCATGACTGGTCGGTTGTGTATACCCACGTGCCCTTTGACCGCCCCTATACCATTCCCAGTGATTATGATCCCAACCTGGCACTCGCCCTTGTGTGGGGCGAAAACATGGATGAGGCCAAAAAGCGGGCTGCCCGTTTTATAGACGAAGTCCGCATCAAGGGAGTGGATTCCCAGGGCGGCTCCATTGTCACAAATCTTGACTATTTAAAAACTAACCTGAACCGGCTGTTGACCTTCTAATAAGCATCACAAGACTCTAAACGTACCGGGACATCACCATATGATAGAACTACTCAAAGCGCTCCAGAAGATAGAAGAGCGTATCAATTATCTAATACAAATCAAAGACTTCAGCAATTGGGGAAATCTCTTCGGATTCCAGGAAACCTGCACTACTTTAAAGCAAAACCCCTACGAATACCATGAAGATCAATTCGCCATGGAGATCCGAAAGCTTGATGAATCCATCGCCTTTCTGGAGGAACGAGCCGAAGAGCAACTTACCCCCATGGAGCGAGTTCGTATTGTACGAACAGTTCAGCGATTCAGCCTCAAAGATATCCTTGAGAATGTGTACGAGGACTATACTGAGCTTGGCGGCCAGGATGAAGCTAATATCGATCCTGCCATGGTCTGTGCCAAGGCAACTATCGTCCGAAAAATCAAAGGAAAGCCATACACGGCAACGGTTATGGTCATCGGACAGGAAACCGGTCACGGTGAAGAATTCCGGAATGGTGGCTCCTGTAAGCCAGAGGGAAATGAAAAAGCTCTGCGCTATATGAAGGTTGCCGAAACAGAAGGGATTCCCATCCATTTTTATGTCTTTACTCCGGGCTCCTTTCCCATCGAGGAATACCCTGGGGCTGCCCAGCAGATCGCACGAAACATCTACGCAATGACAAAACTGCGGGTTCCAATGGTCTCCCTTATCTCAGAGGGTGGATCAGGTGGTGCCGAGGCCATCGGTCTTTCAGATTTTCGTCTTATGTGTTCCCACGGGTATTATTCAGTGATCTCTCCTGAAGGAGCTGCGGCTATTGAAGGAAGAATCAGAGAAGGTGAGAAAGTTCCCAAAGAGTTGATAGAGGTGTGCGCCGAACGTCTGAAGCTTACGGCACGAGACAACCGCTCCATGGGTACCATTGATGCCATTGTCAAAGAACCGCCCCTTGGTGCACGACACGATGACTTTGCTTTTTTTGCCCAGATTCGTTCCGAAATCACCAGGGCAACGGATAAGGTTGTGCTCAGCGCAAAAAGCTTTAAAGCCTTCCGCGACTGGGAAAATAAGAGAAGAAAACAGAAGACAGAACGAAAAGATATGGCAGTTGATATCCCATGGGATCTGAACTCCGACGAACAGTACAGACTCCTGCAGCTCCGTTCAAAAAAATATCGGGATATGGGCATGATTGGGTTTGGCGGCCACCCTGCCCCCACTGAAACATTTTTTAAACAGTTTCAGGAAAAAAGTGAGCGGGTCTACTACAATCTGCGCTACGATGTATTAAAAAATTCCCAAAAACAGATCAAAAAAGCAGTACGAGATATGTCCGGTGAAGGTTCAGTTATCCTCAAGCGGCTCTCTACTCCGCTAAATACGGTAAAGGATTTCTTTGCCAAAGAGGGAAGCAAACAAGGGCCACCACTGCGCATCACTCACAACACTACAATACCAATACCGCAAACACAGCCTGTCCGGGACCCGCTTGAACTCACCGACACCTACACAAGCCCGCGAGCCAATGAAGACAGGACTGTCACCTGCCCAAACAGCGGCACCCACGGCTGCAAGGATCTCTGGATCCCTGATCTCTATGGTGAATTTGGCGGAGTTTGTGAAAACTGCGGTCACCATTTCCCCCTTGAATATAAGTGGTATCTGCACAACATCTTTGACCCGGATTCCATCTACTTCTTTAATATGGACATCACTTCCGGAAACCCTCTGGGGTATAAGGGTTTTGATGCACGACTCAACGACTCCAAGAAAAAAACCGGTCGCAACGCAGGAAACATGACCTTTAGTGCCAAGGTTATGGATATTAAAATTGTTGTCTCCATGCTATATCAGGATTTCCGCAGTGGTACAGTCGGGTCTGCAGAGGGAGAAAAATTTGTCCAGGCATGCGAGCTTGCCACCAGAAAAAAACGTCCCCTGCTCTCCTATGTCCACACCACTGGTGGTATCAGAATCCAGGAAGGAACTCTTGGCGTTACCCAAATGCCAAAATGCACCATGGCAGTCCGCGAATATATTGATGCCGGTGGCCTGTATATCGTCGTCTACGATAACAACTCGTACGCAGGCCCCGTTGCCAGTTTCTTAGGCTGCTCGCCCTACCAGTTTGCAATCCGCTCAAGCCGTGTGGGTTTTGCAGGGATCCGGGTTATCCGGGAAACCACGGGAATAGATATTGCACCCGATTACCATTCTGCTCGCAATGCATTAAAACGCGGCCATATTCAAGGAATCTGGGATCGTCGGGATTTCCGTCGTAACCTTCACAAATCTCTTATGACCATGGGAAGTCATAATCTCTATTATAGATAGCGCTCTTACAAACTATCCACCATCGCCAATAAGCCACCATCCGGAATAGCAACACGTTCCAGTTGGTGGTTTTTTTATGCCCACCCCTAACCAACTCCAACCTTCTTTTTTTAAAGGCTCCCCTAAACTTTTAGCGCCTAACAGCCGATATAATACCATAGTTGTTCATACATACATTCTCAGGGATCGAGGAGGCGAAGTATGACCATTTGGCAATTTTCCATACAAGACAGGGACGTTAATTACGGGAAACGGAAGCGTAAATTATTGACAAAAAAGGGATGCAACGAACCCTTTAAAGATCGATTCTGGTGTCCTAAAAAAAACTGGTTTATGACAGAGACCTGCCCTTTTATAAACAAACGGGAGTGTGAAAATTTTTCCAGTATGAGTGGGGAAAAGCTCTCTCGTATGGAGATAAAAGCACTCGATAAAACTAGGAAATAATTAAATATCCAACCAGCAGGTCCGGGTTCTTCCCGACCTGCTCTTGCAATTCCGAATCCCTCCAAGCTGGACCGTAAGCATTTCTTTTTATACGCCTTCTTTTCTTAATCATAGCAGTGGCAATCTATCAGCCGATGCAACCGACGACTAAACAAGATGCCCCCCCCCACTGGAACCAGTCGCCAAATATATTGAACATTCAGTCAACAGGGATACTTTTTATCGTCACTTATTACAGTTGACAAAAATCAAATGAAATGCGAAAAAGTAACAGACAAATAAAGGTTCATCCGACTAAAGCGTACTTCGTTTCATGAAGGGCCATTATTTTCAGCTTGAAAAATTCATAATCTCTGAATCCATATGCTTGGCGTTTCATAGTTTTGATCTT
>Ga0307929_1002831_pt1 | contig 10681 bp, 12 predicted proteins | sample AceLakmetage1330_FD_203160 | JGI IMG/M metagenome (GOLD analysis project Ga0307929, IMG submission 203160) | Saline water microbial communities from Ace Lake, Antarctica - #1330 | ecosystem: Environmental > Aquatic > Non-marine Saline and Alkaline > Saline | place: Antarctica: Ace Lake...
CTCAAGCAACGACTTTGGTACGCTCAAAAGACAATAGAAAACGGCTGTAGTCGCGATGTTTTATCCTTATGTTTTTGATTTTCTGGGAACGGCTGATCCTCGTAGAGCGGAAAAGAATAGAACCACGAATCACACGAATAGCACGAATAGATATGAGGGGTTGGGCATGGTGCACAATTCCCTAAATAACCAGGGTCTTAAAGACCCAATATTGGAACCACAGATTACACAGATGGCACAGATAAGAAGCTTTTTTATCCGGGAAATCCGTGTTACCCGTGGTTAAAAGAAGTGATGAAATTGTCGGTGGCGAAAGCGGCCCTTCAGCTCGTCCGATGGATGAAAAATGGGTGCTCAATATTCAGAAACAATGCCGGAAGGCAGATGTCTCATTCTTTTTTAAACAGTGGGGTGGTGTGAACAAAAGGAAAACCGGTCGTCTGCTCAAAGGCAGAGCTTATAGTGAAATACCAAATCTCGCAAATACCCTGTGTCCGGCTTGATTATCGGACCCCGTGGTGGGAGTCGGGCTGGGCTGACTAAGCAATAAGCTGGCGTGGCCCCATGCAAAGGCTTTTTTATTCGTGATATTCGTGCTATTCGTGGTCAAAAACAAGGAGATGGTAAGGTGGAGGAACAAAACATGGAAACGAAATTCGATGAGATAAGCACCGCTGCTCTTCAATTAAGAGTGGAGGAACGTGCACAGCTGGCTGGGAGCCTTTTGCTCAGCTTAGATGAACCATCGGAGTCTGAGGTGGAGAGGCTCTGGCTCGAAGAGGCTGAACGCCGCTTGAAAGAGTTCCGCAAGGGCGGAGTAAGAGGCGTACCTGCGGATGAAGTATTTCGCCGGGCTATGGATGAGATATCATGAACTCAGAATTTTTACTGGAGGCTGAGGAAGAGTTCCGAGAGGCGACAAGGTATTACGAAACAAAGGCACCTGGAGTTGGTGTTGCTTTCGTCGCGGAAGTGCGAAGGGCTGTCAGGTGGATTATCGAGAACCCTTATGCAGCCGTAGCCGTCGGTAGCGGGATTCGGAGCAAGATACTGAACAACTTTCCATATAACATCTTCTATGCTATCGAGCCGGATTTGATCCTGATCGTAGCTGTCGCCCACCAAAAGAGACGGCCGAGGTATTGGAAGGCAAGACTTAAACAAGTCAAGGAAAGGGAAACCCCAGTGACGGGTTAAAAAATGGGCATAAAATCATCGATTGAATGGACAGAATCAACATGGAATCCTGTTACAGGCTGCACAAAAATCAGCGAAGGGTGTGCTCATTGCTATGCCGAGCGTATGGCCCGACGGTTAAAAGCGATGGGGCAAAAGAATTACGTTAACGGCTTTGAAGTCACCCTGCATCCACATGCTCTTAATCTGCCCCTCACATGGAAAAAGCCGCAGACTATTTTTGTTAATTCAATGAGCGATCTCTTTCATGACGACATTCCGCTAACCTTTATACGTCAAGTGTTCGAGGTTATGGAGCGGGCGCATTGGCACAGATTTCAGGTTTTGACCAAACGGGCTGAACGTCTTGCTGAATTTGCAGATTTATTGAAGTGGCCGGAAAACGTCTGGATGGGTGTCACCGCCGAAAAGAGATCCTACATAAAGCGTATCGACTATCTTCGAAAAATCCCTGCGGCAGTGCGGTTCCTGTCTTTGGAACCGCTTTTGGGGCCATTGCCTAACATGGACTTGTCCAATATCGACTGGGTCATTGTCGGTGGCGAAAGCGGCCCTTCAGCCCGTCCGATGGATGAAGAATGGGTTCTTGATATTCAGCAACAATGCAGTAAGGCAAACGTGTCATTCTTTTTTAAACAATGGGGTGGTATGAACAAGAAGAAGACCGGTCGTCTGCTCAAAGGCAGGGCTTATGATGAAATCCCGAATATCGCAAATGCCATGTGTCCTGCTTGATTATGATGCTCCGTGGTGGGGTCATTCATGCGGGCTTCTTGTTCTTTTTTGTCGCTTTTTAAATTACAATATCGCAACCTACCTCGAAAACTGACAGCTAATATAATATTAACTATCATGAGGTTACGAAATGGTTGAAACAGCTCCAAAAAATACTGCTGACTCAATTAAGATAATTAATTCATACCTCACAGATGCATATAATTATTTCATGGAATCAGTATATGTCTCACGCGATGTTTCTAATGAGCCGGAATTGATTTCTGAGCATTACATGCAAAAGGCTTTTGTAAGCACGCTGGTCTTTCTTGAAGTACACTCACTGAATGAAACTTATAAAGAGGTAAATCAGCTCTACATCCAAGCGAAAAAAGACGGCCTCCTAAAGAGCGCAATGGGTATTGAAGATCCATATTTGGTCTGGGGAGAATATCTACAGAATTATATAGATGCTGTTGCAGTGAGTTTCAACGCTGATTTACACAAAGGTGTCATCTCTAAAGATATCCTGTCAATTTTGAAAGCAGTTCAATATTCTATCACAGACCCAGATATGTTCGATTCTCCGCCTTCAAATGAAACAGAAGTTCACAAACGCATCGAAGGTGTTTTGAGGTGTGTTTTCCCAAATCTGAAACATAAGCCCCAACTTACCAAACCAATAAAGAATTTCGAGCCGGATACCGGACTACCGTCTATTCGAACCTTAATTGAATACAAATTTATATCAAACAAATTACAAGCAAAGACTGCTGCTGAGGAAGTGCTTGCGGACACGAGAGGTTATATTTCAAGGGAGTGGGAGACATTTATTTACGTAATCTATGAGACGAGACGCATAAAACCTGAGAGTGAGTGGAAACAGCTGCTCAAGGAGTGTAATGTTCAGAATACCGAAATTATAGTTCTGTCTGGGGAACCGGTTAAGAAAAAAGCAATCAGGAGCAAAAAAGGGCGAAAAACCAACAAATAAATAGCTCCTATTACAATCAAAAATATTGAAAAATAGTATCATGTCGCCTCAGCGGACGCAAAAAACCGCGCCGCTGGTCCCTGGGTTAGATTGTCGAATACTTGAGAATAAAGAATGAGTGATGACTTCTGGAAATCCTTACGCGACGAGAATGGCGAAGATGAACCATGCTCGCTGTCAGAAATCCAACATCTGGACTTCTCCACGATGCCGACGGATGTCTGTCTCTGGCTGATGGACAATGACTTCCCTGAGGTTATGATTACCTCATCTGGAGCAGAGCTTCACTGCGAAATTACCGAACATATCTACTCAAAATTCTGGTGGCACAAGTTTTCCGCAGGTGCCTTTTCAAGTGCAATGGCGCGTGCTGTCACACGACTGAAAGAAGAAGGGCACCCTCTCAGTGACCCAACGATTGAGTCGGATGATGATATCCATATTTTCATTCGATGGAAACTTCATCTACTGACAAATTCATCTCCAGACATAATCATCGAGTCTATCAGGGCTGCTTTTAATCTGGTCTGGTCACGAGCTGACGCAATCCTCGAAAATTCAGACTCGGTACTCGTTCTTGGAAAAGACACAGGTTCGGCCTTGGATACATTGAAGCGCATCGCCGGAAAGCTGGAGTCCCTTGGGTATTATCCGTACATTATCAAAGAAATGCCCGATCGTCTTGGCGAAGGCGTAATTCAAAAAGTTCTTCGTTACGCATTGTCATCCAAGTTCGTTATTATTGAAAATTCTGAACCTTCAGGCCATCTTTACGAAATCCCACATGTTACGAAGCTTGCTGAATGCGTAACCGGCGTGCTGCAAGAGAACGAACGTGGCGCAACATGGATGTTCGAGGATGCTTATGCAAAACATAAGCATTGGCGCAAATTTACCTATGCCACTGGCGATGTAGAAGCAGCAACGGAAAATGTAGCACATTGGTGCGAGGCGTTCCTCAAAGAGTATGCTGAATACCAGAAAACCCATCTGCCATGGATGTAGACTGATGCGAGAAGGGCAGCCTAAAAACTCATTAACCCGGACAATCAAAAGCGGCGCGGTTTTCGCTACGCTATAGCCACACCGCTTTTGGCTACCGGTTATGCGAGGCCGTTATCGGGAGGTAAATTGTGGAAGAACCTCTACGAACAAAAAGAAATTCTTACATCTACAGATCATTCCGGGATGTGGCCGATTGCGATTACATAGCGGCCAGGACCACCTATAGACTCGGATTGGTTGATCAATTCTTGTGGTCAGCACTACAAGCGGTTGAAAAATATCTCAAAACTATTATTCTGCTCTATGACGGGGATACGCGGGACTTAGGGCACGACCTTGTTAAGGGGTTTAGGCGTGTTGAAGGGATCCCAGAAATCCACTGGGATTTCGAGCCAGAGACCAATGATTTTCTTGATAACTTAACAGTCTTGGGTCGTGACAGGTATTTCACATACCCACGTGGAACACACGGGCAAGAACTTTTTCAACTTGACCATGTTGTTTGGAAGCTTCGACGCTATTGCGAAGATTTTCAATGGCTAAAGAAAGCAGGCGAAAAACACAGAGATGCCAGATACAATTAATATATCAGAAGGCTACAAAGCGAAGACTGCCGAAAAAACGCAAACAAATTCAGGTTATTTCACAAAGGGCACCTTGAGAAAGTGCTCGATACTAAGAAATTTGCAAAACAAAGAGCCCAATTGGTTTACAAGAATTTCTATTATGGTAGCTACAAGAAAAATAAAATAAAATGGCAATTCACGGTCACAAGTGCGAATCCTTCCCATTTCCTACACCCGGAGCTCTATCCGTGGATCAGAGACCGTATTACACTAAGACGCGAGGTGAAGGATTACCTTGTGGAGCGTTTTGAAGCCATTACCCAACATCCCGGTACGAGCGAATCATAAACTAAAATCATTCGTGTTATTTGCGTTATTCGTGGTTAAGAAAAATGAATCGAAATAAGCTTAAAGCATACGCCCCCAAGGCCCGCCGTGATTTCATCAAAGCAGTTACGGATCGGGCTGCCTTTTATGGATTGACGAAAGACAAGATTGAGCCGATCACAGAACGAGGGGATGTGGCCATTATTGGGGGAAAACCGTTTCCGATAGATGTGGCAAAAAAGCGGAAGCGGTTGGAGGAGCGGATCAGACGGGAGGGCTTTGGGCAGGTCATGGAGGCCATGGCCTATACGTGGTTCAATCGGTTTGTGGCGATACGGTATATGGAGGTTCATGGGTATCTGGAGCATGGGTACAGGGTTCTTTCTGCCACCCCGGTTGAATACCCTGGAAGGGGACCCGGTTCAACGGGGCGGGCGAATAGCACGAATGACACGAATAAGGGGGGAACTGTTTCGGGGTTTCCTGAGATCCTTGTGTATGCCGAACATGTGGATTTGCCGGGGTTGGATCAGGAGAAGGTAGTTGAATTGAAGTTAGCGGGGAACAGGGATGAGGAGCTTTACCGGATGCTTCTTATTGCCCAGTGTAATGCCCTGCACAAGGCCATGCCGTTTCTGTTCGAGCGGATTGGAGATGCGACGGAGCTGCTTCTGCCCGAAAATCTGCTACATTCTGACTCATTGATTCGCAAGATGGTCAGCGAGATTCCCGAGGAGGAGTGGGAAGAGGTCGAAATTATCGGCTGGCTGTATCAGTTTTACATCTCAGAGAAAAAGGATCAGGTCATCGGGAAGGTGGTCAAAAGCGAGGACATCCCGGCCGCCACGCAGCTTTTCACACCCAACTGGATCGTCAAGTATATGGTTCAGAATACTCTCGGGCGACAGTGGGTGGCTACCTACCCCAATTCTCCCCTCAAACGACAGATGGAGTATTACATCGAGCCTGCCGACCAAACGCCCGAAGCGGAGGAACTACTCAAGTCCATCATGCCGGAAAGTCTTAATCCCGAGGAATTGACCCTGCTCGATCCTGCATGTGGATCAGGGCATATATTGGTTGAAGCGTATGATCTGCTGAAGGCGATTTACCAGGAAAGAGGTTATAGGGCGAAGGATATTCCCAAGTTGATTCTGGAGAAAAACCTCTACGGCCTAGAGATCGACGATCGGGCTGCCCAGCTTGCGGCCTTTACATTGATGATGAAGGCACGGGCTGATGATCGCAGGATCTTTGAAAACGGCACCCGGCCTCACGTCCTGGCCATCGAGAACAACCCGGGCTTGTCGGACGATGTGTTGCAAGTGTTCACTACGGATTACACAGATAAGACGGATAAGAATGAATATGCGGTATCTGTGTCCATTCATGACATGCGTAATCTGTTAAAACTGTTTGAGCATGGCAAGACTTTCGGCTCGCTGATTCGTGTGCCCGAGAAATTGGCGGATAGATTGCCTCATATTTTCGCGCTAGTCGAGCATGTGCTAGCGCACGGGGATATGTTCGAAAAAGCGGCGGCAGAGGCGTTGCGGTCTATTAGTGAGCAGGCAGCCCTTTTGCTACGAAAGTATGATTGCGTGGTTACCAATCCGCCTTATATGGGCAGCAAGGGAATGAATCCTGATCTTAAGGAATTTGCAAAATTAAGCTATCCTGACAGCAAGTCGGATTTATTTGCAATGTTTATTGAACGGGCCAAACAATTCGGTCAGGCTACAGGATATGTTGGGCTTATTACGCCGTACGTCTGGATGTTCCTTTTAAGTTACGAAAAGCTTAGGAAACAACTAATTGACGATGCAACTATTACAACGTTAGATCAGCTTGAATATAATGCTTTCCAACCCGCATGTATTCCAGTCTGCACCTTTGTTTTCTACAATTCTCAAATAAGGGGGTATAAAGGTAGCTTCATCAAGTTATCTGAATTCAAAGGTCACCAAAACCAAGCACCAAGAACTCTGGAAGCCATCAGAAACCTCAATTGTGGATGGTTCTACCGCGCCTCCGCCACCGATTTCAAGAAAATCCCCAGCAGCCCGATTGCGTATTGGGTGAGTGAAAATCAGAAATCCCTATTTAAATACGATGCTTTAAAAAAGTTTGCAGTTTTCAAAGAGGGGCTTACAACAGCAAATAACCACTTATTTTTGAGAATTTGGTCAGAAATAGAATTCTCAAAGATTGCTATTGGTGTGTCTGCATCAAATTTGAACATAATTTGGGCTCCTTACAATAAAGGCGGTTCCTTTAGAAGGTGGTATGGAAATAATTTTTATGTTGTCGATTGGAGAATCAACGGCGACAGAATCAAAAAGTACCCTGGTTCTTCATTCCGCAATTCTTCGTTTCATTTTAGAAGGGGATCCACATTTTCTGCTCTTAGTAGTGGATTGTTTTCCGTCCGATATTCAGGCGTTGGTTTTTCCTTTGATAGTAAAGGAACGATGCTATTCTCAGATAAAAAACTTGAGGCAGTTACCATTTATCTTAATTCAAAAGTTTGTCGGGAATTGCTTAAGTTGGTTGCTCCTACGCTAGATTTTCGCTTTGGAACAATTCAAGAATTGCCTTACTTAGAATCTAATCCGGTTAACTTTGATAAGTTAGTCTATCTGGGGAAATCTGATTGGGACTCCTACGAAAATTCTTGGGACTTTACGGAGCTGCCGCTCCTCAGTGGGCGGTGGGCGGTGGGTAGTGGACCGAAAGAAAAACTAACCACTAGACACCATCCAATACACGCTACTCTCGGCGAAGCGTACGCAAGACTAAGGTCCCACTGGCGGGGGATGCCGCTGGAAATGAAGCGGTTGGAGGAAGAAAACAACCGCATCTTTATCGAGGCCTACGGCCTGCAGGATGAACTCACGCCAGATGTGCCCATTTCCGAAATCACCCTCACCTGCAACCCCCACTACCGCTACGGCGGCGACAAAAGCGACGAAGAGCTGGAAGAGCTGCTCCTGACCGACACCATCAAGGAACTCATCTCCTACACCATCGGCTGCATGATGGGACGATACAGCCTCGACCAGCCCGGTCTCATCTACGCCCACAGCGGAAACGACCAGTTCCGGGAAATCTACCACGAGAAACACAACAAACCAACCCCTCCCCAAAACAAAAATCATTCGTGTGATTCGTGGTCAACCTTTTCTCCTGACCAGGACGGCATCATCCCCATCACCGACACCGACTGGTTCCCTGACGACGCTGCTAACCGCTTCAATGAATTCATCTCTGTGGCCTGGCCCAAAGAACACTTAGAAGAGAACCTCAAATTCGCTGCCGAAAGCCTTGGCCCCAAACGGAGCGAATCCCCCCGCGAAACCATCCGCCGTTACATCTCCACCGGCTTTTTCAAGCACCACATGAAGATGTACAAAAAGCGGCCCATCTACTGGCTCTTCTCAAGCGGCAATCTCAGGGCCTTTCAGTGCCTGGTCTATCTCCACCGGTACAATGAAGGGACGTTATCCCGCATGCGGACAGAATACGTGATCCCCTTGCAGGGGAAGATCTCTGCCCGGATCGAGCAATTATCAGGGGACATCAACGCCGCCACCTCTACTGCCCACCGAAAGAAACTTGAAAGGGAACGGGACAAGCTCGTCAAACAGCAGGTGGAACTCCAAACCTTTGATGAAAAGCTGCGCCACTATGCCGATCAGCGGATCAGCCTTGATCTGGATGACGGGGTTAAGGTAAACTATGGCAAATTCGGTGATCTGCTGGCGGAGGTAAAGGCGGTCACCGGGAAAAAGAAAAAATGATCCACAGATTACGCAGATTCCACGGATTGTAAGAAAAAAAACAGCAACCACGAATTACACGAATGATACGAATAAGAAAATTTTAGAGAGGAGAATGATAAAATGGAAACATTAAGGGAAGAGGCGATAAATGTGATTTCCAAACTGCCTGATTCTGCAAGCATTGATGATATCATGTATCGGCTATATGTCGTTGATAAAGTGAGAAAGGGCAGAGCGGCTATCCAACAGGGAGACAGCATTTCTGTTGAAAAACTAAAAGGGGAAATGGAATTATGGTAATGTGGTTCTTATTTTCGCATTCGTGTAATTCGTGCTATTCGTGGTTAAAAGGAGTCCTAAAATGAATGAAATACCGATTTCTCTAATACAATCTGAAGCATTACGCCAAATTAAGGCAAAGGTGATGGCTGGCTTCCCGGTGATGGATTTTGTGTTGTATGGTTCTGCTGCGAGAGGGGAGGCGGATGATGAATCAGACGTGGATCTTATGATCGTCGTCTCAGAACCGATTACCAGATTTAAACGTCATGAAATCACGGACATTGTTTTTGACGTCAACCTGCAATTTGGAACAAATTTCAGTACCTTAGTGGTAGATCAGGAATCCTGGGACACAGGAATCATATCCGTGCTCCCATTGAGAAATGAAATTATGAGGGATGGCATTCGATTATGATTACCGAAGAGAAACGCTCAGTGGTCGTTCGTTACTGGTTTGAAAAGGCAGAAGAGAGCATGGCTTCTGCCCGGCGTGAATTCGAAGCAGGATCTCTATCCTTCGCCATGAACCGGCTCTATTATGCGGCCTTTTATGCGGTATCGGCTTTACTGATGGCCCACGAGCTTTCCTTCAAAAAACATTCCGGGGTTCGTGCGGCCTTCCATAAACAGTTCATAAAGACTGGCCTCCTTGATCAGAAATGGGGCCGGCTTTATGATCAGCTTTTTGAGGATCGTCAGGAGGGGGACTATGTGGTTTTTATTTCTTTCGAACCGACTTATGTGGAGACCCAGCTGGCCCAGTGTGCTCAATTTTTAGAGCACGTCCGTCCCTTGATATCTTCGATCCCAGAATGAAACAAGGATGACACCCCGGTTGAACCGGGTTCCCTTCCAGGGTGTTCAACCGGGGTGTCATCCGTGGTCAAACTTTTGTTCATTCGTGTAATTCGTGCTATTCGTGGTTAACCTGCTTTTGCAGTCATGCTATTCGTGGTTAAAGAAATGGACAATTCCCAGATTGAAAACGCCCTGACCCACCTGTTTGACAAAGAAGGCCACCGCATCGTCTTCTGGAACGACCCGGATCAGGAGTTCGCCATCACCCTGTCACTGCTGAATCTCCCCGAAGGCGTGAGCATTCTCCGGCTGGAACAGGTAGGCGCCTTAGAGGTCAAGATGCGCATGGAACGGGATGATCCCGAGGGGCGGTATCTTCTCTATTCTCCTACCGAAGAACCTGACTACGAGGCCGACTGGCTTCTGGACATCCGGCTTTACAGCCGCAGCTTTAGGGCTGATCGGGCATCCATTATCCTCGACCAGTTGGGGTTGACCAACCAGCACCTCCGGGACCATATTGCCGCCCGCCGCAAGTTTTTTGACAGTAAACAGCGGCTCCAGAAGCTCAAAGAGATTGTGGACCCCAACGACACCGACCTGGATCTGGACCGCAAAATGATCGCCGTCGTCTTAAAGGCAGACCAATCCGAATGGTTCAATATGGTGTGTACCCTTTTTCATGGGTTCACGCTCCGGGAAAATGGCGACGCGGATCTGGATGACCCGCCGGATACCTGGCTGGAGGTGGAAAAGTTTGACTTAGACGGGCCGTTCTGGCGAATGGCCAAATCGCTCTTCGGGTACAGCGAGGAGAACCCGGGTCTTAAGAACTTCCTCATCCGCCTGTTAGTCACGGATTTTGCCCATCACCTGAAAGGAAGCGTGTCCGATTCCCTCTCCCATCTCGTGCTGCCCCGAACGGGCCGGTCCAATGCCGTGGTCTGTCTGGCCCAGTGGCGGGACAGCGCCAGCAAGGGGAGCAGCTATGACCGTCTATCCGATCTGGTGGCAGG
>Ga0307929_1002832_pt1 | contig 10680 bp, 4 predicted proteins | sample AceLakmetage1330_FD_203160 | JGI IMG/M metagenome (GOLD analysis project Ga0307929, IMG submission 203160) | Saline water microbial communities from Ace Lake, Antarctica - #1330 | ecosystem: Environmental > Aquatic > Non-marine Saline and Alkaline > Saline | place: Antarctica: Ace Lake...
GCCGTCTGACACGTTCACGCAAGGTGATTTGATTGCGGGCAGCCCGGGTGCGGACGTTTTGGCAGGCACGGTGAAGGCCGATCTGCTGTTGGCCGGGCCGGGGGATGATATCCTGATCGCGTCGGGTGCGGGCGATCGGTTGCATGGTGGGGCTGGCGAAGATCTGGCCTATCTGCCGGGGCCGCGTGCGGCCTATCAGGTGGTGCGTGATGGGGATTTGTGGCGCTTAATCGCCAATACCGGGCCGATCTGGCTTTATGGCGTGGAAACCGTGATCTTCTGGGATCAGGCCGATCAAAGATTTGCAGTCGCTGACTTGCAGTGACTGTGCATCTACCGCGTTTCCAGGACCATCCGGTGAATGGTTTCCGCCCCCAGACCGGCGCGATATTCCCGCACGATCAGGTCGCGCCCTGCTTGTCCCAGTTGCGTCGCGAGGGCTGGGTCATTTGCCAGGTTTCGGATCGCCGCCGCCAGCAATTCGGGCGATTTTGGCGATACCAGAACGCCGGTTTTCCCGTGGGTAATCAACTCCGGCACGCCGCCTGCATCGGTGCCGATCACCGGCACGCTGCAACTCATCGCTTCCATATAGGCGACGCCAAGCGGCTCATGCCAACTGGCGAGCACAAAAATATGCGCGTTCAGAAGTCGCGCATGCACCTCTTGCGCGCTTATCGCGCCAAGCAGTTGGGCGTGATCGCTCAGGCCCAGCTCCTGCACTGTGGCGGCCAGAACCCGGTGATAGCCGTTGCCACCATCGTCGTCTTCGCCTGCGATATCCAGCCGGACATCCAGCCCCTGATCGCGCAAAATGCGGATGGCGGCCAGCAGATCCTGATGGCCCTTGACGATGTTCAGACGCCCGCAGGCAAAAACCCGGATCGGCCCATCTGCTGGGGCGGGCTGGTAGGGCTCCGCGCGCGTCATCACATCGGTATCAACGCCCATTGGCCGGATTTCAATCCGCGCGGGCAGATCGTCGCCGATCTGGGCCTCAATTTCGCCCAGCAATTTTTTTGTGATCACAGTCGCAAACGCCGCTTTGCGCCACTTAAACCCCTGGCCAGGACCATAATCCGACAAAGGGCCATGCAGCGTGACCGAGTAACTAGGCCCGCCCATGCGATAGGCCAGGGCCGCGATCAAAGCGGCGCGCCCGCAGGAATGGGCGTGGATATGGTCGATCGCCTGCGTTTTGCAGGCCTTAACCAGTTTCCGCGCCGCCCCGGCCGAAATCAGCAGGTCTTTGACCAAGGCGCGTCCTTCTTTGGCAAGGTCTTTGCGCAATTCGGAAAACGGCAACGTCAGAAGGCCTTGCAGGATCGCAGCAGGGTCAATTTTCCCAAGATATTCAGTGCGTTCTATCGCGTCCTTCGACCAGTTATGCGAGATCAGACCGGGTGGCGGAAGGCGCGTGCTGAACAGCGGTACATCTATGCCCAGCGCCTCAAGTGCCGCGATTTCACGCCAAAAGAAAATATGTGTCTGACCGGGAAATTGTGGTATCAGATAGCCGATTTTAAGATTTCGCTTCACGTAAGGCCTCGTAGTCTCATTCCGATGCAACCTGATCCCAGCGCCGCGTTGAACTTCCTGATCTCTAGCATAAGTTCCGCCGCCTGCCGAGACCCTGTTGGCAGGGCCTGGCCCATCCTGAAACGGATCGTGCTATGACTGAAAGCCGCGCCAAATCCGACGAAAAGCGACTGAGCATCATCCTGCCCGCCAGCAACGAGGCCGGGTTGATCGGCGCTTGCCTGCAATCTGTGCTGAACAGTGTAACCCAAACCCCGATGCCAGTGGAGGTGATCGTGATCGCCAACGCCTGCAACGACGCCACCGCCCGGGTCGCGCGCGGGTTTCAAACACCGTTTTGCGTCCGCGGCTGGTCGCTGGTGGTGGTGGAAACCGCGACCCCAGGCAAGCTGAATGCGTTGAACCACGGCGACCGTTTGGCGACGGGTGGCATGCGCGCCTATCTTGATGCTGATGTCATTCTGTCGCCTGATCTGCTGGCACAATTGTACCAAGCGCTTGACCGGCCTGAGGCGGTTTATGCCAGCGGGCGGGTGCGGTTAAGTCGCGCCGAAAGTGCCTTCAGCCGCGCCTATGGACGGATCTATCAGCAAGTGCCGTTCATGCGCACCGGCGTGCCGGGATGTGGCCTGTTTGCGGTCAATGTACATGGTCGCAAACGCTGGCAGGTTTTCCCGGACATCATCGCGGACGACACGTTCGTGCGCCTGCATTTCACGCCAGATGAACGGGTTTTGCTGGACGCGCCTTACGACTGGCCGCTGGTTGAAGGCATGCGCAATCTGGTCAAGGTGCGGCGGCGACAAGACCTTGGGGTGATTGAAATCAAACGGTTATTTCCTGAACTACTGGCCAATGACGACAAGCCTGAACTCGGCCTCAGCGGCATGATCGGCCTGTATCTGCGCAATCCTGTGGATTTCATGGCCTATATCGCCGTGGCGCTGGCGGTACGGCTGACCGGGGACAAAGCCCCCGGCAGTTGGAGCCGCGGCCGATGAGGGCGTTTCGCGATGTTCTGGCCGGGCAGGGGCTGGCGGCGCGGGCGGTCCGGTCGTCGACCTGGACGGTGCTTGGCTATGGTGGTGCGCAGATGTTGCGGCTGGCGTCAAACCTGATTTTGACGCGCCTGCTGTTTCCCGAAGCCTTTGGTGTGATGGCCCTGATTTCGGTTTTCATGATGGGTCTGGCGATGTTTTCCGATGTCGGGGTGACGCCCGCGATCATGCAAAGCAAGCGCGGCGATGACCCTGATTTTCTGAACACCGCCTGGACGATCCAGGTCGCGCGCGGCTTTGCGCTGTTCTTTGTGTCCTGCGGCCTGGCGCTGCCGCTTGCCGCTTTTTATCAAGAGCCGCAGCTGGCCCAACTGATCCCGGCGGCAGCGATTGCGTTGGTGATCTCGGGCTTCAATCCGACCCGGCTTGACAGCGCCAACCGGCATTTGAACCTGGGGCAGGTGACGCTGATTGATCTGGGCACGCAGGTTATTGGCGTGCTCAGCGCGATACTTCTGGCCTGGTGGCTGCAATCGGTCTGGGCGCTGGTGATCAGCGGCATCATCAGCGTGATCGCAAAGCTGGTCCTTTTGACGGTACTGCTGCCGGGGGAGCGTAACCGGTTTCGCTGGGAAAAAATCTCTGCTTCTGAGTTGGTTCATTTCGGAAAATGGATATTTTTCAGCACGGTAGCGGGCTTTCTTTACAGCCAGGGCGATAAGGTCATCCTGGGCAAATTCCTAAGTCTGGACCTACTTGGCGTCTACAATATCGGCTATTTCCTGGCCTCGGTGCCATTGTTGCTGGGCGCGGCATTGGTGCAGAAAATCATGATCCCGCTTTATCGCGAACGCCCGCCTGAGGCCTCGCCTGCGAATTTTCGCAAGCTCCAGAAGCTGCGGTTTTCGCTGACATTTGGCCTGATGATGGCGGTGATCTTGTTGGCCTGTTCCGGTGATTTGCTGGTCCAACTGCTGTACGATCCGCGCTATCAGGGGGCCGGTGCGGTTGTGGTTTTGATCGCGCTTGTGCAAATCCCGCCGATCATCGCGCTGACCTATGATCAGGCGGCTTTGGCGGCGGGCGACAGCAAGCGGTTTTTTCTACTGGCCGCGTTCAAAGCCAGCGCGATGGTGCTTGCGCTTTTGATCGGCACGGCCGAGGCCGGGTTGCTGGGGGCCTTGATCGGGCAGGGCGCGGCGATGCTGGTGATCTATCCGGTCTCCGTCTGGCTGGCGCGGCGGCAAAGCGCGTGGGATCCCTTGCATGACGCGGTGTTTTTCGGGCTGGGCACCCTGGGCGGCGGGCTTGCGATCTGGCTGAACAGCGCCGCATTAGTGGCATTGGCGGGCGGCTAACCACGACAATTTGTCAAGATTTGGCGGGATTTCCGCCGTGAAAACGTCGCGATTTCCGCATGATTTCGCCACCATTGCGCCCTCAGGCGGCCTAGAATCCATGACAGTTTGAAAACGATCTGCCCCTTGCCTGCAAGGCTTTGGCGGCAGCGGGTGGTTTTTTGTGGATTGCTTTTAGCGCTAGTCGGGTTTGGGCGAGATGACGGTTAAGGTGGAAACGGGCGAGAACGATATCGCCATTGTCGGCATGGCCGGACATTTTCCGGGCGCGTCTTCCGTGTCTGAATTTTGGCAAAATCTGCGCGACGGCAAATCCTCGATCAGCCAATTGGATCGGGCGGCATTGCTGGCTGCGGGCGAAGACCCCGGCAAGATGCTGAACCAGAATTACGTGCCAGCGGCCGCGATCCTGAAAGATTTTGATCATTTCGATGCGGATTTCTTTGGCCTGAGCCCGAAAGAGGCCGCGATCATGGACCCCCAGCACCGCCAGTTTCTGGAGGTCGCGTGGGAATCGCTGGAACATGCAGGCCATCCGCCGGAAAAATTTAACGGCAGTATCGGCGTCTATGCGGGCTGCGGGATGGGCAGCTATTTCTATTTCAACCTCTGCTCAAACCCCGATCTGGTCAATGATACCGGCATGTTCCTGCTGCGCCACACGGGCAACGACAAGGATTTCATGACGACGCGGGTCAGCCATGTGTTTGATCTGCACGGCCCCAGCGTCAATGTGCAAACCGCTTGCTCAACTTCCTTGGTGGCGACGCATTTTGCTTGCCAGGCGCTGCTGAGTGGGGAGTGTGATATGGCCTTGGCGGGCGGTGCCACGGTGGAGCTGCCGCATGGGCGCGGCTATGTCTACGAGAAGGGCGAGATCCTGTCGCCCGACGGTCAGTGCCACGCATTTGATCACCGCGCCGAGGGCACGGTTTTTGGCAGCGGGGCCGGGGCCGTTGTGCTGCGACGTCTTGCGGATGCAGAGGCGGATGGTGATTTCATCTGGGGTGTGATCAAGGGCAGCGCGATCAACAACGACGGGGCTGCCAAGGCTGGGTATCTGGCCCCCAGTGTTGACGGTCAGGCCCAGGCAATCGCCGAAGCGCAGGCTGTGGCCGGGATCACGGCAGACACGGTCAGCTATGTTGAATGCCACGGCACCGGTACCTATCTGGGCGACCCGATCGAGGTTGCGGCCCTGACACAGGCCTTTGCCGAAACCACAGACGAAACCACAGACGAAACCGGCTTTTGCCGCATCGGCTCGGTCAAGACAAATATCGGCCATCTAGATACGGCAGCCGGAATTGCCAGCCTGATCAAGACAACGTTAGCGCTGCATCACGGCGAAATTCCTGCAAGCCTTGGCTATGAAAAACCCAACCCGTCGATAGATTTCGCGGCAAGCCCGTTTCAGGTCAACGACCGCCTGACGCCCTGGCCGCAACAACAAGGTCCGCGCCGGGCCGGGGTCAACTCCCTCGGGGTTGGGGGCACCAATGCGCATGCGGTTCTGCAACAGGCGCCGACACGTACGGCGTCGGAAGCGTCCGATTGGCCTTACCATATCTTAACCGTGTCTGGCCGCAGTAAGACTGCCCTAAATGACAATGCCGCAAGACTGGCGCAGCATCTGGCGGAAAACCCAGATCAGCCGCTGGTGGACATCGCCTATACTCTGGTCGAAGGGCGGCGGAATTTTGAAAAACGCCGGGTTCTGGTAGCCGACAGTCACGGTGATGCAATTGCGCAGCTGACATCAAACGACCCGCGCCGGGTGTTTGATCATGCGTTTACCGGCGACAATCCCGACATCGTGTTCATGTTCCCCGGCGGTGGCGCGCAATATGCCGGCATGGCCCGTGATCTTTATGAGACCGAGCCGGTTTTCAAAGACTGGATGGATCAGGGCCTCGACATCCTCGGCCAAAAACTCGATTACGACATCCGCCGTCTGTGGCTGCCGGAAGACGTCGCGACAGCAGCGGCGGACGAGGCATTGAAACAACCGTCAGCGCAACTGCCGCTGATCATGATCACTGAATATGCGCTGGCCCAGCTTTGGATGTCCTGGGGGGTAACACCTGCGGCCCTTGTCGGACACAGTATGGGCGAAAACACCGCCGCTTGTCTGGCCGGTGTGATGTCGTTTGAGGACTGTATCGGCCTTGTACTGTTGCGCGGCCAGTTGTTTGACAGCGTGCCGTCCGGCGGGATGTTAAGCATTCCGATGACGCCGGAAGACCTGCACCCCCACCTGGGGGACGATCTTGATATTGCCGCGATCAACGCGCCGGGTCTGACGGTGGTGTCTGGCCCTGATGCAGCCCTTGACCGACTGGCGAGTTCCCTGGAAAAACAAGCGGTTGAGTGCCAGCGCATCGCGATCAACATCGCTGCGCATTCGCAAATGCTGGACCCGATCCTTGACAGGTTCCGCTGCTATCTAAGCCAGATCAGCCTGCATCCGCCCAGCATCCCGCTTCATTCAAACCGCTCTGGCAAGCCCATAACGGCGGCGGAGGCGACCGATCCCGGCTATTGGGTTAACCATCTGCGCCACACTGTCAGGTTTTCTGACTGCATCACCGATCTTGCGGCCCAGCCAGACCGGGTTTTTCTTGAGGTCGGCCCCGGCAACGCCCTGAACGCGTTGGCGCGGATGCATGAAAGCGTTGGAAAGGGTCGTGCCTTTGGCAGTCTGCGCCATCCTGACGACGCCATTGCGGATGATCGCTATTTTCTAACCATGTTGGCCCGGCTTTGGGCGCTTGGGGTGGAGATCGACTGGGATCAAATCTGGGGCGAGGCACAGCGTCAGCGCGTGCCGCTGCCGACCTATGCGTTCCAGCGCAGCCGTTATTTCATCGAGCCGGGCAAAGCCGATCTTCCCGCCAAGCAGGATTATCTGGCGAAGCTGCCGGACATTGCCAACTGGGCCTATCGCCCGATCTGGCGGCCCCGCCTGGCAGAGTGTCTGATTGACGTTGAACATGATCTTGCCCAGGCCGAAAAGCACCGCTGGCTGATCCTGATGGATGAGGCGGGTCTTGGACGCGCTGTCGCGGATCGTCTGCGACAGGCCGGGCAAACTGTGGTCGAACTTCACGCCGGGGATCGGTTCAACCGCCATGCCGAGGGCAGCTATGCTTTGGCGCCGGAACGCGGGCGCGAGGGCTATGATCAGCTTATCCAGGATTTGATGGCGCGCGGACTTGCGCCGGATCGCATCGTTAATTTCTGGCTGGTAACGGCACAGGAAACCTTCCGCCCCGGCAGCAGCTTTTTCCACCGCAATCAGGAGCGTGGGTTTTACAGCCTGCTGTTCCTGGCCAAGGCGCTAAGCGACGAGGGCGCGACTCCGCCGATCCATATCACCACCGTCACAACCGGCGCGATGCAGGTTCGCAGCGAACACCTTGCCTATCCGGAAAAAGCCACCGTGATCGGCCCGGCCCGGGTCATCCCGCGCGAATTGCCGGGCGTAACTGCGGCTGTGCTGGACGTCTGCCTGCCGCAAACCCGCAAGACACGGTTCTGGCAAACAGCGGACGACAGCAACCAACTTGACGCGCTGGCCCTTCAGGTTCTGGAAGACCTGATTGCCGCGCCTGACACCTATATTGCGGTCCTGCGCGGGCAAAAACGGTTTGTCGCGGACTATGCCCAGACCGAATTCGCAGCGCCAGAAACACCTCCTTCGCTCGGCTTTGAAGACAACGGCACCTATCTGATCACCGGCGGTTTTGGCGGTATCGGCCTGACCCTCGCTGCCGAAGCGGCAGGCAAACACGCGGCCAACATTATCCTGCTGTCGCGCACGCCACTGCCCGACCGCGCCGACTGGGCCGCGCATTTGCGCAAGTTCGGGGCGATCAACCCGGTGTCAAAACGCATTCAGGCAGTTGAAACCCTGGAAAGCCTTGGCGCGCAAGTCATGGTCGTCACCGCTGACGTCTGCAATCTGGAAGACATGCGCGCGGCCAAGGCTATGGCTTGCGAAAGATTTGGCGCGATCACTGGCGTTATCCATGCCGCCGGGGTGATTGATGACGGCCCCTTGCTGGCCAAAGACCCGGCCGGGATCGAGGATGTGTTCAGCCCGAAAATCCACGGTACGCAGGTTCTTGACCAGGTGTTCGCCGATGGTGATCTTGACTGGCTGGCGCTGTTTTCTTCAACCAGCACGGTCACAGCCCCGGCGGGTCAGGTCGATTATGTCGCCGCCAATGCGTTCCTGAACGCCTATGCCAACAGCCGCGCCGAGGGTAAAACCCATGTTGTCGCGATCAACTGGGGCCTCTGGGCTGAGGTTGGCATGGCCGCAACCGCCGCTGCTGGGACGATTGCGCCGCGTGAATTCACAGCCTGCGATCAGCCCATGCTGGATCAGGCCGGGTTTGACGCCGCTGGCAATCGCCTGTTTGAAACGCGCCTTTCAACCCAAACACATTGGATGTTGGATGATCACCGCACCCGTGAGGGTGCGGCCTTGCTGCCCGGCACCGGTTATCTGGAATTGGCGGCCGAGGCCTTGGCGGCGCAGGGCGAACCCAGCGCCTTTGAAATCCGTGATCTCGTATTCCTGCGCCCGCTATCAGTCCCGGACGAAGCGGCACGGGATATCCGCGTGACGCTGAACCGCAGCCAGGCCGGATATGACTTTGCGGTTTACAGCCAATGCCGCATCAAAGGTCGCGACGGCTTTCAGCTGAACGCCGAGGCAGGCGTCTCGCTGCTGCCGTTGCCGTCACCCGCAGCAATAGATTTGACGGTGATCAAAACCCGCTGTGATCACAAAAATACCGCTCCCAATGGCGGCACCCTATCCTCCCCGCAAGAGGCCCATTTGGCCTTTGGTGAACGTTGGAAAGTGCTTCAGGAAATCCGGCTTGGCGATGGCGAAGGCCTGGCCCATCTGCGCTTGCCCGAAATCGCAGCGGGCGATCCGATGGCAGGCTATCTGCTGCATCCCGGATTGCTGGATCTGGCCACTGGCTGGGCGATGGCGCTGATCGAAAGCTACAAACCCGACCATTTATGGGTGCCGATGTCTTACAGTTCTGTCAAAGTTTACGGGGCCTTAGGTGGCGAAGTTCACTCCTGGGTGCGCAACGCTGCACGCAACCACGCTGACGGTGACACTGCGCGATTTGATGTGACACTCACCGATGACAGTGGTGCTGTTTTTGCTGAAATCACAGGTTTTACCATCAAACGTCTTGATCAGGCGACCTCTTTCATTGATCTGCCGCCTCCCAGTGTCAGCGAGGTGATCTTTGATGAGGATCCCGATCAGGCAAGCCCGCGCTCGGTAGCGGAAGCGCGTTTGCAGCACAATCTAAGTCAGGGGATTTCCCCCAGTGAAGGCGTCGTCGCTTTCAAGCGCGCACTTGCCAGCGGATTGCCGCAAATCATCGTCACTTCGCTTGATCTGGACGGGCTATGCGCCCAGACGCAGCTTGCCGATAGCAGCAGCGACAATCGCGGCCAGAAGTTTGACCGACCGCAACTGGAAACCGATTTCATCGCCCCCCGCACAGATGTTGAACGGACCTTAGCTGGTTTCTGGCAAGATCTGCTGGGCGTGGCCGAGGTTGGGATTGACGACAATTTCTTTGATCTTGGCGGTCACTCCCTGATCGCGGTGCGGCTGTTTGCGATGGTGCGCAAAACTTACCGGATTGATCTGCCGATCTCGATCCTGTTTGAGGCCCCGACAATTGCTGCCTGCGCCGATCTGATCAGTCGGGAGCTTGGTCCCGAGGCCGCGACCGATAAGCCTGAAACCACCCCCAAACCGCTGGCCGTCGCGGCGCGTCGGTTCACCCATCTGGTGCCGATGCATACGGGCGAAGGCGGGCCAAAACCACCGTTCTTCCTGGTCGCCGGGATGTTTGGCAATGTGCTGAACCTGCGGCATCTGGCGCATCTGCTGAGCACGGACCGGCCGTTCTACGGGCTTCAAGCACGCGGGCTTTACGGCGATCAGGCACCGCATACCTCGCTGGTTGAAGCGGCGCGGGATTACATCGCCGAAATGCGCGCGGTGCAGCCGCATGGGCCGTATCTGCTGGGCGGATTTTCCGGCGGCGGCATCACCGCGTACGAAATCGCGCATCAACTTGAAGCGCTTGGTGAACAGGTCGCGCTGCTGGTGATGCTTGACACGCCTTTGCCAGTGCGCCGGGCATTGACGGCCCGAGATCGGCTGACAATTCAGTGGCATGATTTGAAGGCCGGTGGCCTCCGCTATCCAGCCACTTGGTTGCTGCGCCGCATCCGTTGGGAAATCGCCCGCCGCCGCTCTGGCGCGGACGTGGTGAACACCCCTGCTGCCGCCGACGCCTTTCACAATGAGGCAATTGAAGCCGCGTTTCTGACAGCCGTTGATAGCTATCCGATGCGCCCTTGGGGCGGGCGCCTGCGCCTGTTCCGCCCACCCTTGCAAGGCAAGTGGCAGGTTGCGGAAGGCCGCTGGGTCGACCATCAGCGCGCCTATGTTCTGGCGGATAATGACTGGGGCAGTTGGGTGGATGATCTGTCCGTGGTCGAGGTGCCAGGTGACCACGATTCAATGGTGCTGGAACCCAATGTCCGGGTGCTTGCCGCGCGCATGGCCAAGGCCATCGCCGAGGCCGAGGAGGCCCTTGATCAAGTCGGCCCAACGCGGCCTTTAACGATAGTGAAGGCCGCCGAATGACCTCCCCCAGCATCCTGACAATTCTGTTGAACTACCGCACGCCCGCGATGACGCTGAAGTCTGCGCAGGCGGCATTGCGGGA
>Ga0307929_1002833_pt1 | contig 10677 bp, 21 predicted proteins | sample AceLakmetage1330_FD_203160 | JGI IMG/M metagenome (GOLD analysis project Ga0307929, IMG submission 203160) | Saline water microbial communities from Ace Lake, Antarctica - #1330 | ecosystem: Environmental > Aquatic > Non-marine Saline and Alkaline > Saline | place: Antarctica: Ace Lake...
TGTGTGTTTTTTATAAAAGGGTTTGAGTAAAAATCTTTGGAAATATACTATATGAAAGCAAATTGTTTAAGTTTAAAAGAAGTTCATTCTCGTTTTCGTGATAAAAAAATAAAATTAATATCTAAATATAAAGGGTCTAGTGTTAAGTCTAAGCTTAGATGTTATTGTGGCAAGATTTTTTTTACCACCCCAAGCAAAATATTTAATGGGCATACTAAATCTTGTGGATGTTATGCTGTTAAATATGAATCCCTAAGAAAAGATATATCTGGGAAAATTTTCGGGAAGCTAAAAGCCATAAAAAGAATAGGGTTGGATAGATGTGGTCAATCCATATGGCTATGTAATTGTTTATGTGGCAACAAGACTCAAGTTGTAATAGGTGCTTTAATGTCTAATCATATTCGTTCTTGTGGTTGTGCTATGTATCAGTATAAAAAAGGTAATAAAAGTTATCTATGGAAAGGATGCGGAAAAATATCTGCTAAACTTTGGTGGAGAATAAAAAATAATGCCTTAACAAGAAAGATACCATTTAATATATCTATTCAAGATGCTTGGAAAATATTTTTAAAACAAAAAAGACAATGTGCCATTACTGGGGTTAAAATAGATTTTGCTGATTGTAGCAAAAATCTATCTTTTACTACGGCGTCTATTGATAGAATAGACAGCTATAAGCCCTATAATTTAAATAATATACAATGGGTTCATAAAATAGTTAATAGTATAAAATGGGATTTAACAACAGAAGAGTTATTTAAATGGTGTAAATTAATATTAAATCCAAAAGAAAAAATTAAACGCATTATTGAAATAAAAAGGCATCCAGGTAATTTCGGCGGATGTGGAAATTTAAGAATGGCATATTGGAAGACGGTTATTAAACGTTCTTTTAACAACAAAATACCACTTACCATAACAATAAATGATGCTTGGGATAAGTTTAAAGAGCAGAACGGGCAATGTGCATTAACTGGTCTTATTTTGGATTTAAAAGCTGGCAATCAAGATGCGTCTTTAGATAGAATAGACAGTAAAATGGGATATATTAAAAACAACATACAATGGATTCATAAAGATGTTAATAGAAAAATAAAAGGGTCATTAAGCAAAAGTGAATTATTAAAGTGGTGTAAATTAATAGTTGGTGGTTTAGAGAAAAGAGGTTTTTATTATGATAGTAAAAAATCACAAAATAGTTAAAAAAACTATGCATTTTTTAACACAACTTGCGGTCGGTAGCGACAGCGAATGCACATCTAATCCAGACATATTCAAGATGATGCAATATGCCAGAAGTAAGGGAATTGTTCCGAACATTACGGTAGCCAATATTTCCGAAAAAACTGCCGATAAGCTTTCAAGAGTGGCTGGGGCTGTTGCTGTTTCTAGGTATGATGATAAGAATGTTTGTTATAATTCTGTTAAGAGGCTTACGGATCGTGGAATGAAGCAAGTAAATATCCATTTTATGATAGCAGAAGAATCATTTGAAAATTGTCTTGACACATTGAATGATATTTTGAATGATAAAAGGTTAGACAAATTAAATGCTATTGTTTTGCTTTCTTTAAAGAAAAAAGGAAGAGGAGTAAAATATAATAAATTAAGTGAAGAAAAGTTTAAGTATTTGGTTGATTTTTGTCTAGAGCATGAAATCAACTTTGGTATGGATTCTTGTTCTGCTCCAAAATTTTTGAATTCTGTTAAGGGGCATAAGTATTATGATGAATTCTTAAAGCGTTCAGAGCCGTGTGAAAGTGGCTGTTTTTCGAGCTATGTCAATGTTGATGGTAAGTTTTTCCCTTGTTCATTTACCGAAAAAACTTGTGGTGCTTACGGAGATTGGAATGATGGAATTGATTTAACAAAGGATAATTTTGACTTTTTTAAAGATTTATGGTTTTCAGATAAAGCTATTCAATGGAGAAATTATTTACTTGACAACAAAGATAATTGTTCTGGATGTAGAAAATGCCCAGCCTTTAATATATGATAAAGAAAAGTTAATTTGATGTATAATGATTAAGGAATAATTTATGCCTATTGAATGTAAATTGTTGGAACGAGAGCCATACGCAGAAGAAAAATGTCCGAAGTGTGGAGAAATGTTTCCAGAATTTATGCGAGGGCAGGTTCAACGTAGTAAGCGTTTTCTATGGTTTTTATGGAAGAGACCGTATTGTGCTATAATTTGTCACGGGTGTAAAGAAATAATTGGGTGGGAAAGCCCTTTGTAATAAGGAGAAAAACTATGGGATGGGCATCTGGTAGTCAAGTGATGGAAGAGATTATTGAGGTGGTGCAAACAGAGATTAAAGACCCAAAAGTAAGGTTGCGTCTTTATAAGTGCATAATCGGTGCTTTAGAAGGTCAAGATTGGGACACCCAAAACGAGTGCGAAGGAACAGACAACGCATATGATGAGGCTTTAAAAGAGTTGCATCCTGATTGGTATAAATAATATGTCTCTTTGTAGATTAATGGTGCTGGATTACCTTAAACAAACTGGACGGTTTGATGGTCAAGATGAAAGATATGATGATGACGATTTGGGGTTTGGAATTAATTACGCACAAGGATTAATAGAAGATGGTTATGTTACTGAACCGTTTTATAATTTTAACTTAAAAGAATTTATTAAATGGTGCAAAAACAAAATTGATAAAATATGAAAACGAAAAAAGTAAAACCTTGCCGTTGTGGTTTTTGCCATTCTAAACCAGAAGTTATTCATGCTGGCAAAGCTGGTTGGTATGTCGGCTGTTTTTATTGCGAATTTTTTCAAATACAAACAAAACTTTTTGACGACAAAGAAAATGCCATTGCTATATGGAACGAAAGCTGGGAAAAACAAAAAGAATCTAAACGCGATAGGATATAGAATGCCAACAAAAATTTGTAGAAAATGTGGAGGAACTACCAATACGGCTGTTTGCGATTGGATAGGTTCTAAAGACGACAAAGCAGACAGATGTTATGCCAAATGGGAAGATGGCAAATGGATAAAAGGTTGTTGTTATGATGCCGCAGATTGTTACACAAAACCGTATATAGACAAAATGGTTGCAGAAGGCACAAATTATGGCAAGAAAAAAAATATGAAGGAGATGAAGAATTATAAAAAAACAAAATATCAGTAGTCTTATGCCGAAGGGCATTTCGTCATCACGCAAAACGTTAATGAAAATTGCAAAAGCAGTTGAAACAACTATGTATCCAGAAAATGTGGCTGTTGACCCAAAATTCTTGAAGAGTATTCGTCCGCAATTTGGCAAGAAAGTAAAATATGAAAAATATATTCACCATGGCGGAGAAGTTTGGGTTAGATCAGATTTAAAGGGTACTCATAGGGAACACTGTTTGTGTATGTTCTGTAAAAAATTAAATGTTGAAGATCGTAAGAAAAATTGTAAAATAGCTAATGCTGTTTTTAAAAATTGCGTAAAATATAATCTCGTAACTCCTATGTTTGAATGTCCAGAATTTGATGAAAAGGATTAAATATGAAAATAATTAAAGCAAAAGATTTAAAAGTAAAATGTTTTTATCATTCCATAGATGCTGATGGCTTTCTTTCGGCAGCCATAGTTCTGAAAAAACATCCTGGTTGTAAATTATTGCCAGCAAATCATGGAGATAAATTTGACATATCCAATATTAATGACGGAGACACGGTTTATGTTGTTGATTTTTGCCTTCCGATTGATTTAATGGAGGAGTTAGATTCTAGATGTAATTTAATCTGGATAGATCACCATAAGACATCCATAGAAGATGCTAAAAAAGCAAAGCTTAATCCTGATGGCATAAGAGTTGATGGTAAAGCAGCTTGCGAGCTTACATGGGAATATTGTTTTCCCCATAAACAAATGCCGTGGGGTGTTAAAATGATTGGTAGATATGATGTTTGGGATTTGAAAGATCCTGACAATATTAATTTCCAATATGGAATTAAGTCCGAAAAAATAGAGCCAGATTCTGGTTTTTGGGATGTTGTTTTTAATGATAATGAAGAAGATATTCAAGAAATAATAGATCTTGGGGAGAACAATTTGAAATTTCTTAAGTCGGAAGATGAAAGGTATTGTAAAGATTATTCTTTTGAGACAGAATTGGACGGGCATAAGGCAATTTGTGCTAATAGCGGTTTTAAGAACTCAATGTTATATGAGTCTGTTTGGGACAATAAGAAATATGACATAATGATTACTTTTTGCTGGAAACCATCTATTAAAAAATGGACTGTTTCTCTTTATTCTGATAAAAATAACATAGATTGTAGTATAATTTGTAAGAAGTTTGGCGGCGGCGGTCATAAAGGTGCTTCTGGATTTACTTGCGAAAAGTTACCGTTTGATTTATAAGGAGAATTATAGGAGAATTATGAACTTTTTTTGTAAACATTTTGGACATAAATTTGAGGCCAGGTTTCATTCAGAAGAAAGCCAGGGAGAATTTCCAAAAGATTTATGGACTCCAGCTTTGGCTTTTTCTAAAGACATTGCAGAAATTATACAATCAACAAAAAGTAAAAAGGAAACATATATTCATGATATTTGCGTCAGATGTGGTCAGATAGTTAATAAAAACAAAGAAAAGAAATAGGGAATTTCAATGAAGTGTCCAAAATGCGGTAGAAAAATGAGTATTGGCTCTCCGCACGACAATAGGTGTATTTATCAGTACGAATGCCATAACTGCGGAAAAATAATTGAAGTATACAAATAAAAGCAAAGAAAGAGGTATAAAATGTGGAAGCCTAAAATATTTGGTGGTAAAAAAGACAAAGAAGTTCAAAAGATAGAAAAAGACACTAGCCCAAAAGAGGAAATTCTTAAGGCTCAAGATCTGGAAAGAATGGAACCTCTCCAAGGAACTAAAAAGGAAATTGAAAAGAAGGCAGAAGAGGGAATGGAAAAGATGGGTTTTGTGCCAGTTGGAGAAAAACTAGATTCTAAAGTAGAAAAAAAGTTAGATTCAGAAATGAAAATAGAACTTTCGCCCACCTTGCCCCCAAATCTAAATGGGTATAAACCAAGAATTAGAGGTAATGATTATTGTCCCTGTAGAAGCAATAAGAAATTCAAGAAATGTTGTGCCTTGGATGTTAAAAAGGTTGAGAAATTTCAAAAAACAATGGATATTAGAGTTGCTAATGCTGAGACGGCTAGAAAACATTTAAAAAATGCTAAAATTTTTGAAAAAAATAAAGCAAAACTTTTGGAAAAAACACCAGAAACAGTGGAAGTGAAAGCATGAAAATATTTGTTATTTGTTCTGTTAGGGATGCACCTAAAGAGTATAAAGAGAAACTTGAAAAATATGTAGCTGAATTGGAGAAAGAAGGTCATAATGTCAGTAAAGATTTTTAAATCATATAATAAGTTTTTTAAATATTATTTTCCTCAATTGTTTGAAGATAATAAAATTAACAATATGTCTCCAGAAGAATATGGAAAATATTTGGCGAATAAGAGCATCAAAAAGGTATTGAAATTTTTAAATAAGGAACAAATATGTTTAAGTTAAATTTAGGCAGTGAAGATAATGTATTGCAAAATTTTGAAAATTTAGACCCAAGGTGGAAACAATTCCATGATTTAGGGGTTAAACCTTGGGATGGGTGGAACACACAAATTCCTTATAAAGATGGTTCTGCAGAATTAGTTCTTGTGCAGCATGTTTTGATGTATTGTCAAAATAAAGATTACGGTAGAAACCTACATGAAATACATAGGGTTCTTTGCCAAGGAGGTATATTGATTTTAAAAGAAGAAAACAATAAGATATATCAGTGGAGGAAACTTGGAACCAAACATAAGTCTGGACATATTTGTGGCAGTACCAATCCAGAAGAAATAATTCCTATACTTGAAAAGAATAATTTTAAAATTATTAATAGCGACTCAAAAATTATTTTTGAAAAATATAACAAAAACCAAAGAGTTATTAATAGGCTTCCAAAACTTTTTAAAGGGAAACTTTTTGTATTAGAATGTGAAAAAGTTGTATAATACCCAAGGTAATAACACAAAGGAGAAAATATGAAAAAAATAATAAGCTTAATATCAATTGCCCTAATATCGGTTGTTTTTTTAACTGGATGTGCAACAAATATTTCTAGCCCGATTAGGAGCTATTCTACGAAGGTGCCAACAATTCACATAGTTCAGCAAGGTTCTATTCCTGCAACTAGCATTTATAGGCAAAACTTTATCGTTATAAGCACCAATGCTAATTCAAGGGCATTTTTCACTCCAGAAATTGTAGCTCAAATAGTTGCTGGCGGATTGACTGTTATAACGGATATTACTGACAAATCTACGGAGAGATATTACGATATGCTTAAGAATAACTACCGCTGGAGGACAGATGTGTTTATGTCTGGCATGACTAATTTGACAGATGCCCAGATTATAGCAATTTTAGAAGCAGGAACAAAGCCGCAGTTTGATGGACAAAGGTCTCCTGTGATTCAAAGGTCGTTTAAGTCCTTAAAATAAAATATATTTATTTTATTGTTGACATTTTTTAGAAATATTGTATAAATAGTATTAGTTGAATTGCAAAAGAATTTAAGGGTTGTTTCAGCAAACAAAAATATGGAAAAAAGCAACCCTGTTTTTAATTTAAGGATGGTTACAGCGAACAAAAAACATAGAACAATACCATCCTGTTTTTTTTAGGTAACTAGCAACATAAGAATGGAGGGAACGATGAAGAATACAGTCAAATCAAGAGCGAAGAGAAAAAAAGCCAGAAGAGTTGTGAAATACATCTATGGTCATAACCAGGATGTTTTGCATGAAAGCTCTGGCAATGCATTGCTTGATTTTTTTTCTAAGGCTGGTTCTCTTCGCAGTAATAAAGATGCAACATCTTATTATGGCAGTGAAACGACTGCTTTAGAGTTATTCAAGAAATCCTGGGACGAAAATTCAACCAAGGCAATGAAGCTTTTATTTTGGTTAAGGGATCGTTCTAACGGTGCTGGAAACAGATCTGGTTTTAGAGATTGTATTAGGTGGCTTGCCGAAAATCATTCTGAATGGGTTAAAGCCAATCTTTCTTTGATTCCGTTTTATGGTAGGTGGGACGATTTAACGGCTTTGCATATGACCGATGTTGGAGAGCCAGCCTCGAAATTGTGGGCAAATGCTATTAAAGACGAAAAGCATCCTTCGCATATTTTGGCTTGTAAGTGGGCAAAGAAGCATTTTGTTTCTTTACAGGAAGCATTGGATACAGACGAAGCTGGATTAAGAAAGCTGTTGTCTTCTAGAGCCAAGCATATCGTTGAGAGCAAAATGTGTTCTGGAAAATGGAATGAGGTTGATTATAAGACTATCCCATCTGTTGCGATGAGCAGATATACAAATGCTTTTGTAAAAAAAGATCCAGTTGGATGGGCTAAATATAAAAAGTCTTTGGAAAAAGCAGAAGATGTTTCTGAGCTTATTCATGCTGATGTTCTATTTCCGTATAATTGTCTAGTTACTGCTAGAAACGGAGACAGAGCAATAGCTGACGCACAGTTCCAAGCGTTACCTAATTTTATGGAGAAATCAAAATATAGAATTATGTCAATTTGTGATTTTAGTGGTTCTATGGATGGCGCTGAAGTGTCCAAAGGCATTACTAACCTTGATGTTTGCAGGTCTCTTGGTATGTATTGCTCTGATAGATTGGGCAAGGATAACCCATTTTATAGAAAATTCTTGGAATTTTCAGATGACTATGAATTAATAGATTGGTCACACAAGAAATTTTCAAATGCCGTAAATTGTGGCAACGGCAATGTTGCAAGCACCAATATTGAAAAAGCGTTAAACGGTCTTTTAAGCATGGCAAAAATGTTTAAGGTTTCAAAAAACCACATGCCAAATGTTTTATTGATTCTTTCCGATATGCAATTTGACCAAGGAACACAAAATTGCGAAAAAACTGTTGTAGATGCTTGTATGGGTAATTGGAAGAAAGAAGGATATGATGTTCCAAATATTATTTATTGGAATTTGGCAGGATATGTTGGAAGTCCTTCGAAAAATAAAGCTGATGTTGCTTTAGTGTCTGGTTTTAGTCCGTCTGTATTAAGATCAGTTCTTGATGGCGAAGATTTTTCTCCAATGGCAATTATGAATAGAACCATTGAGAAATATAAAATTAAGGTTCCTAAAAAAAAATATTGTAAAAAGGATTAAAATTGGTTCCGATGGTACGCGCAAGCCGAAAATCTTGTGAGGAAACTCAGGGCACCACAAAGAAAAAATCCTAAATGGGATTTCGCTTAAGGTAGGAGATTAAATATGGTTCGTGAACATTTGAGAACCTATTTGGTCGTTTAACTACTGAGGGTGCAAACCAAACAGACCAAGCTGGTGAGCGGGCGTATGGTCGGGTTGGCGCTTAGATAAATGTACTGGTTAAAACAGAACCCTGGTTATGAGAACCAATTTTTCCTAAAATATGAAAAACGCAGAACAACATTGCCGAACAAAGTTAAATGTACAAATGTATCAAATTGGACCACTATTTGATAGTTGTAGCGATGCCAAGAAACTTAATGTCATTTCTGCAATTATTAATGACAGCGTTAATAACGATGAAGAAGTTCCGATGACCATTGAAGATATGCGGTCTTTATTTTCAGAATTGAACGATGACCAAAGATTGGAACTAATCAAATCTCTTATCTGGACATCTTCTGACAACGAACCTTTTTTTAATAAAACTTGTTCTACTATTTGTTGCGATAAGTTTAGAGAAACTTTGGATTAACTATGCATTGCCAAATTTGTAATAGAGAAACACCTGATCAATTTTTAGAAAAGCACCATTTAATCCCGAAGGCAAAACACGGTAGTAATTTAGGAACCATATTCGTATGTATAGATTGTGGAAATATTATTCATAAATTGTTTTCTAACAGAGAACTTGCTAAGGAGTATAATACGCTTGAAAAGATTTTAACTAATGAAAAAATAATTAAGTGGCTTAAGTGGGTAAGAAAAATTAAATATTTTGGCATTTGTATGAAAAATAAAAAACGACATATATAAAAACTATTTATTTAATATTTTTTCATCAAATTTATCAAAAATATTATTAACAACACGAATATAATCAAAACCCCTTTTTATAGTTTCTTTTGCCTTTTTTTCTATGTTTTTATCGGTTATTAGTGTCCATGTTGATTTGCATTCTACAATTAAATTAATTTTTGGAACATAAAAGTCTGGAAAATAATATCTTATCTTATTGTCTATGGCTAGATAAGATATTCCGTTGGGATGATAAACTATATCTTTTTCATTAAGAAGATTGTGAGAAAAAATATGGTTTAATAAATTTGGTTCATATCCTTGTTTGTATATTATTTTCCCAGACGGAAGTTTGTATGGTTTGTTTTTATAGGAATGCTTAATGGATTTATAAATTCCAGCTGTAGTTTGATTATAATGTGGCATTCCGTATTTTTTAATACAGGTTTTCATTCTCTTTTTTAAAAGAACAGAACCATAATTTTTACCAAAATTTTTTATTACTGTGGATTTTTTCTTTTCTTTTATAACACCTGATTTAGATGGATTATCAACTCCAAAATTTTTAATATTTATTTTTTTTATTTTATTTTTTATTGGTTGATACTGGAAAATATTTTTGACACCATATTTTTTTAAACAAACTTTTTCTGTTTTGTATATTTTTTCAGGATCTGAATTGGAACATTTTATAGAGCAGTGATTTTTAAAACCAACATTTAAACTTCGGAAGTTGGTTGGAGATCCGCAAACTACACATTTCCCTTTTTGAGAATTAATATATTTTAAGTAATAAACAGATGGAAGCATAGAGTGACTTCTAACAATATGATGAGATAGGTGATGTGAAACAAATTCTTTTCCGCAAATTTTACATTTCTTTTTCATTTTTTTTAAGTATTTCTTTTAAAAAATTTTTAAAACATTGTGAAATATTGAGAGAATGTTTTTCTTTTAATATTTTTATCATTAAATATTCCTCTTTATTTAGACGTATATTAAATTGTGTTTTGTTCTTGACAAATTTTGTTTTCATGTATATATTATACTTTACAAATAAGAGAATATCCTTTATTTGATAAAAAATTATATTGTTGTATAATACGAAATAAACCCAATGATTTTAGTGTTTGTATGAGGAGAAAAAAATGATGATAGATTTTCCACCGCCAGCTCTTAGTAAACAAGAATATGATAGAAGAGTTGCACTTGGTGCTAAAACTTTTAAGGAAATAGACCCAGAATTTTGCAAATGGTCAAATAAGTGTGAAGGTAGGCATAAAGTTCAATTAGTATTTTTGTTTGTTGCAATTGGAATTTTAGCAATCTGTTTGGCTATGATTATTTTGGGATAAGGAGAAAAAATGAAAAATAAATTAACCAATTCTTTTTTGTCAATAAACGATATAGTAAAACTTGATGATAATATGTGTCCAGTTTGTGATGGGAAAATTATTAATTTAAAATGCGATGGTGGAGGAACTGAAAATTTTGGATGCCCTAAATGTGGAAATAGATATTATTTTGGAATTGGTTGGGGGAAAAGCGGAGTGGATGAAAGTATTATAACAAAAACATTTGAAAAAACCATAGATGTTATTCGTGCTTTTAACGGAAAATTATTGAAACT
>Ga0307929_1002834_pt1 | contig 10675 bp, 9 predicted proteins | sample AceLakmetage1330_FD_203160 | JGI IMG/M metagenome (GOLD analysis project Ga0307929, IMG submission 203160) | Saline water microbial communities from Ace Lake, Antarctica - #1330 | ecosystem: Environmental > Aquatic > Non-marine Saline and Alkaline > Saline | place: Antarctica: Ace Lake...
GAAAGTAAACGTGTTCACTAGAAAGAAGCTCGTCGAAGAGCGCAGAAGTTATTTAAAAACAAACACTTAAATCATTAAAAGTCTTCTTTTTGAACTGGAAGATCCGTTTCAAGTGCTTACGAAACGCGCAGAGAGAATGGCGCGTTTTTTGGAATCCAGAGAGGTCCCGGACAATGCCTGGATAGGGGTGACTGTTGAAAATAGAGAGCATGGCCTGCCACGAGTTGATTACCTCAAGAACATCAAGGCCCGGATCCGCTTTCTATCAATGGAGCCGTTGCTTGAAGATATGGGAGTTTTCGACCTCACAGACATTCAGTGGGTTATTGTGGGCGGCGAGTCGGGCCCAAAGGCAAGACCCATGAAGCAGGAATGGATTGAAAGCATTAAATACCGATGTGAGGCCTGCAATACACACTTTTTTTTCAAACAGTGGGGCGCATGGGGTGCTGACGGAATAAAACGTTCAAAAAAGGCAAACGGAAGAGTGTTTTTCGGGCGAACCTGGGACAAAATGCCTGCATTACATGGTGCACTGCCGGCTGTTTGCTGATATTATTTTAACTGATTGATAAGAGTGATATAATTGAATGAACCGATTGTCTATTTATGTATACGACCCTAATGAATTTCATCCAAGCTCAGAGGATAAATTGGTATTTTCAAGGGCTGAATATATTGAATTTATTCGGGTAACCAAAGAAGCGAGTGCCTATGCTGACTTCAGTAACAATATTTCGCTGAAATGCGAGATCTGCGGGTCTTTCAGAGTGTGGGATCATCTCAAACCAACGCTCAAACCCGGAGCCTTGGCATACAGCATCCCTCAAATGCCAAACTACCCGAAACAGAGATACAGAAGCGCTCGAACTTGACAACATCGCACGGGAACAGACATGCCGGAAAAGAAACCCAAATCGAAAGGAATAGTATCTTGGCCTGAAACTGAACGTCCTCGTGAGAAGCTCCTTCATTCAGGCCCGGAATCCTTGTCCGACGGAGAGTTGTTGGCGGTTCTTGTTCGAATCGGGAAAAAGGGTCAATCCGCCGAGGACTTGGGGCGGCAGATATTGACTCAGTTCAATGGCATTGGCGGAATAGAACGTGCCCACATAGAAGAGTTGCTTTCAGTGTCGGGCATGGGTATTGCCAAGGCTGCCCAGCTCAAGGCCGCAATTGAAATTGGGAAGAGGATTCGTATGCAGGACTTCCGGCCACGGAGTTTTGCTAATGCCGCCGAAATAGCAGCCTATATCAGGCCGAAATTCGAAGGTAAACGCCATGAACTATTTTTGACAATCTTGTTGGATGGGCAGAATCAACGGCTCGAAGAAAGAACCATCGCCGAAGGCATTCCAACCCAAGCAACGGTATACATCCGGCGAGTTATGGAAGAAGCCTTGAGGGTTTCGGCGAGCGCATTTGTCGTGGTGCACAACCACCCTTCGGGCAATCCAACACCCTCGTCAGGAGATGACAACACCACACATGATCTGAAGCAGGCGGCGGATCTGTTAAACCTGATTTTTTTGGACCACATTATCATAGGCAGCGGGGATAGTTATTATAGTTACGCTGAAAACGACAAATTATGACCAAGGTTGGGAGTGATGAATGGGAAAAAAGAGCTATGTCAAGGCAGATGAAATTCAAATAAAGGGCAATAAGATCTTCAGCCCGGTGCGTCAAAAATGGCTTTCGTTAACACCTGAGGAACGGGTTCGCCAGGAGTACCTGTTCGTTTTAACCCAGAAATATGGCTTCAGCCTGGATCAAATTGGGGAGGAAGTGCCTGTCACAGGGCGAGGCTCAGCTCAAGCCCGAGCCGACTTTCTCATCTGGCGCACTGTCAAGGATAGGGTAGATAATCGCCCTGCTATGATTGTTGTCGAATGCAAGTCAGACAACGTGACAATCAGCTCAATGGACTATTGCCAAGGTGATAATTACGCGAGACGAGAAGGAGCCAAGTTCTTCGTTACCCATAATAATCGTGAAACCCGATATTGGCGCGTACGGACAGACCGCCGTCCCGGATATCTCGAGGAAGTCGAGAACATCCCTCATGCCGATGCCACGGACAAGGAAATCGAGGAGTTGTTCTCCAAGCTCCGCGTATTCAAAGAAAAGGAGTTCGCCGACCTGCTCCACCAATGCCACAACGTGATCCGCAACCGCGAGAAAAAGGACCCTGCTGCAGCTTTTGATGAAATCGCCAAGATCCTTTTTGTTAAGGTTTATGTCGAACGTAAGATGCTCACCCGTCGAAGCAAGGAAAATCTGTTTACCGTAGATGTGCTTAATAAACAAATTGCTGAAAACCCCTTGGATAATTTGTTTCAGGAAACAAAAAAATATTATACAAAAGACAAGATTTTTGACGAAGACGAGCGGATCAACTTGAAACCAGCCACGGGCGAGGAAATCGTCCGTAAGCTGGAAAAATACAATCTATCTGATACCAGCGAAGACATCAAAGGGGTGGCCTTTGAGCGCTTTTTAGGCCGTACTTTTCGCGGAGAAATTGGCCAATTTTTTACTCCCCGAACCATAGTGGAATTCATGGTTCACATGATCGATCCCCATGAGGGCGAAGTGGTCTGCGACCCGGCCAGCGGGTCCGGCGGTTTTTTGATTCGCGTGTTTGAGATCGTGCGGGAAAAAATCCTGGCCGATGCTGACAAACAGTATAACACGTATCGCAAAAAAGTTGAAAAGGACAAATCACTTTCAGATACCAGGCGAGCCAAACTGCTCCAGGAAAAATATGATGAGATTCAGCAGACCATTAATCAAACCAAGGAAGACTCACGCCTCTGGAATTTGGCCAATCGCTGCATCTTCGGCACGGATGCAAACGACCGCATGGCCCGCACCAGCAAAATGAACATGATCATGCACGGCGACGGGCACGGCGGTGTTCACCACCATGACGGATTCTTGAACGTTAACGGCATCTTTGAAACCCGCTTTGATATCGTTCTCACCAATCCCCCCTTTGGTGCCAATGTGGAGCCTTCCGACAAGGTTCTGGAATCCGATATCGAAGTTAGTGATGCAGATGAGCGGCGCTATATGCGTGAATTCGGGGAGCCTTACAAAGAAGCCCAGGCACGGGTGAAGGCCGCCATAAATAGGCCCATCGCTAGCCTGTTCGACCTGCCGAAAAGTGACAAATCCAAAATCAAGACTGAAATCCTTTTCATCGAGCGCTGCCTGGATCTGCTCAAACCCGGCGGCCGCATGGGCATTGTGCTTCCCGAAGGGGTTTACAATAACCCTTCGTTGGCCTATGTGCGCCAATTTGTAGAAGACCGAGCCTATCTCAAGACCGTGGTCAGCTTGCCCCAGGAAACCTTTATCTCATCCGGCGCCAGTGTAAAGGCATCGCTCCTTTTTCTCCAGAAATACACTGACGAAGAAAAAGAGCAGTTTGATCAGACCTATGCCGATGCCAAGGCGGAAATTGACACCAAATATGCTGATGAAATCGCCAAGGAAACCCAGCGGCTTGAAGGTGCCATCGTAAAGGCTAAAGAAAACAAAGATGCCGAAAGCCGCAAGTCGCTCCAAAAAGATCTGAAGAGCTACTTAAAGCAGATGGCGGAAAAGAAGGCCACCGAGTCGCGACAACTTTTAAAAGAGCGTTTCGACTATCCCATTTTTATGTACGAGGCGGAAAAGGTTGGCATTTCCGCCACAGGTGAGGAAGATCAGAATGAGCTGTGGCCCAACTCCAACCAACCGCAGGACATTGAAAAAACATGCTTGGAATGGTATCGGGAATTTCTCGTTAATCCGAAGGCTTTTGCCGGGGTGGAGGGAGCGGAGTAATGGGAATGGCCGCACCTCGCATTATAAGTTTCAGCGACTTAGAACGTTGGGACGTTAAATATTTTTTGGGGCAGATTAAATCCAAATACCCGTTGGTTTCTCTTGCCGAGTTTGTTACCCAACACAACGAAAAAATTCGCCCTTATAATTCACCCCAGGAAAACTTCAAGATTCTTGGTGTGAACAACACCGATGGAATATTCTATGCCTATGACGCTCTGGGTAAAGAAATCAAGCAACCATACAAGAAGGTCAAAGCAGGAGACTTTGCCTATAATCCCTACCGTATAAATGTCGGCTCTATTGGTTGGGTTCCTCCGGAACATGACGGTGCATATATAAGCCCTGCTTACGTGGTTTTTTCGGTAGAGAAGACAGTCGTTCTTCCCGAAATGTTTTGGTTCATATTGAAGTCTGCATTTTTTAACCAAACCTTACGCGCAGCCACCGCTGGTTCTGTGCGGATGAATTTGACTTATCCGCTTCTTGAAACCCTAAAGATTCCCATCCCGCCACTTCCTATTCAGCAAAAGGTTGTGGCGTATTGGGAGGCGGCTATTGCAAAAGCCAGCCTATTGAACGATCAGGCAAAAGCCACCATTGACGGATCGTCGCGCACCTTCATTCATGAACTTGGCCTGTCCATACCCAAAAAACAGAAATCGGAAAAGGTATTCAGTGCGCAATGGCAGGATTTTGATCGATGGAGCGTAAGCTACAACCAAGCTGCTAGCACCATGATGGACCTTTCAAAAGGTAAATTCCCCATTGTAGAATTAGCAGCAGTTCTCGATCTTGTTCAATATGGGACAAGTGAAAAGACAAATTCAACCGGGGAAGGGGTCGGTGTTATCCGCATGAATAACATCGTTGACGGCGATTTAGATTTGTCGAATTTAAAACATCTCAAGATTTCAGAGGGTATTGAAAATAGTCTTAAGCTACTTAACGGAGATATTCTTATCAATAGAACAAACAGTAAGGAACTGGTGGGTAAATGCGCTGTTTTTGATAAAAATGAGACCTACATTTTTGCCTCGTATCTTATTCGACTGCGAGTGGATGGCGAAAAAGCCGACCCACATTTTGTTGCATTTACCATTAACGGTCCAATTGGCCGCCAGCAGATTAATGCTCTAAGTAGACAGATTATTGGCCAGGCAAACATCAACAGCCAAGAAATTCGATCACTAAAGTTACCACTTCCAGATCTTGATTTTCAACAAAAGCTGATACAGAACACAATCCAAGCGCGCCAGAAAGCAGCGTTGTTAATAACCGAAGCAAAAGAATTATTGGAAAAAGCAACGATAGGTGTAGAACAAATGATCCTCGGCACCCGTACCGTGGAGAATATTTAAGATGTCACCAGCCAGTCAACCCATCGAATTCGAAGGCTACTTTGCCGAAGGAGTATTAGGTATTTTTAAAATCATCCGAGGCTTTGCCGATTTGCGGGATCTGGCGGCTGTTTCCGTTCCCTATGAGCTGAGTGACGGGACCGAGCCGGGCCGGATCTTGGGCCACCAGCGCCAGTTGAACGAAAAACACGCCCTGGACATTAAGAAATACCTTGAACAAAGCGACAACCGGCTCATTCCAGAAATTATTTTATCCGTTCGCGGTAGGTTCAATAACGCGACCGATCAGGAAAAGGTCATCGGCGTTGAAGCGGAAGAGGGTGCTCTCGTAACTATCAAACGCCGTTTTGTCGGCAAGCACCAACGAATTCAACAGATCAGGATTCAGCGAAGCGATCTGGAAGCCGTCAAGGAGCAAAAGCTGATTCGCCGAATTGACGGCAATCACCGCTTAGCTAAGGCCGAGACTTTAGAAGAAGATGAAATTGTCCCCACCAAATATTTAGCCCCTTTTTGTCTCATCCTGTTGGGACCAACTGAAAACGATGCCGACGATTACGCCGAATCCTTGCTCTTCCACACAATCAACAGTACCGCCCTTCCTTTGGAATCGGAACATGGATTGCGGCTTTTGTTGGGACAGGACCCGATCTATGCCATGACCCCGGACAATGAGTTCGCCTATAGCCCGGAGTTGCACCTGACCCGCTTACTTTGCGAGCGTTTGAACAATCTGCCCGATCCGGCTCGGCAACGGTTTGGCACGCGCCCTCTGACCTCACTGAGGGAAGCCGCGCGGAATCTGATTCAAATGGACCCGGCCATTGCCGAAAACCGTGCGGCATTGACCAACTTTCCCAAAGAACTAATTGCGGCATTGACCGACATATTGACCCGGCTGACGGCACGCCATCCCTCCCTTTGCCAGACCTATGCTTTTTTGGAGCTAGCCGCCCGCGTCTGGCGGGAGAGTATTGGCGATAACCATGACGCCAAGGTGAATGCCGCGGTCGCTTTGCTGGATCGCATCGGCCTATGGCTTGGCGCCGAGGGGATAACGAGTCTCCTTGATCCGCTTTCCCCGGCCAAGCAGCTCCTTGAAACGTTCAAGGGTGCCCAACAGCGAGTGCCCAAACGGGTTTTTTTGGCCCGCTGGTATCCGCCCCAGGGTGCACCTTATAATGCCTTTAACAAAGCAAAATTGCGCCTTCAACAGATTCAGCAAACGCTGGACGCGCTGGAAAGGGATTATGGTGTTCCGCTAGCGTTGATCGATATGGGGACCGAAGAAGGCGGTGCATTTCCGATTCACCACCGCATGTACGAAGCCATCGCCTCGTCCGATATCATCATTTGCGACTTGACCGGCCATCGCCCTAATGTTTTTGTCGAAGCAGGCTACGCCCTCAAGCATCATGAGAAGAATCGCCTCATCTTTATCTTTGAACCGCGCAATCGGAATGACAAGGTGCCGTTCGACCTGACGACCTTTAAATATGTACCGATATCCCAAGCCGCAGAAATTCCGAATACAATAAAGTCTGAAATCATTGCGATTCTCCGTGACGCCGGAGCGCCACTTTAAACGAGATCACAAAAAGAAAAATGGTGACAGGCGAATAATTGTTTTCTTGTTTGGCAGCTTGCAGCCGCACCGAAGGCCAATCTGTTTATTATTCACGGATATTGTGATATATAGAACCGTGGTGAGGATTTGGCTGACGATTGCTTCGGACGGCAATTCTTTCCACCCCCGTTGTTTAACGTCTTTTGAAAAGGTTCGTCGTATCTGCCGCCCGAAAGGAGGTGATTACAACAATGCGTGAACATCGCCATTTTTTCGAAATACTCCTGAAAGGGGAATCCATTGGCACACACCGAATCCCGGTGAGCCAGTTGCTCTTGTTGCTGTCTGAGTTGAACAAAGTGCTGAACCGAGTTGGGAGGGTTCTGCAGGGTCAAGGGGAAAGTGTGCGCCGGGGGCCGACCCAGAAGAGCATTAAGGATGAGATCGGCCTGGATCTGGTGGAATTGACCCATGGGAGTCCTAACACGGTATTGGGGTTTGAGCGGTCTTTGGGGCAGCAGGCCTTTGAGGGGTTGGATTTTGGGGTTGAAATTCTCGAAAAGGCCCTCAAAGGCCTAATGGAGGTCCAGCAGGAAGGCGAAGAACTGCCAGCCGGTTTCGATTCGGGCGTATTGATCGCCTGGAGGGATTTGGGCACTCTCTTTGAGAAGGGCGTCTCTGAAATTCAATTTTTCCTGAACCATCGACCTCAGCCTTTAGGCGCGTCATATAATCCAAATGGTTATGGCAAAATTCAGGAACGGATCCATGGTCCTCAGATCAATATCCGGACCATCGAAGGTCGTTTGCTGATGGCCGACTTTAAAGAACATGGCACCCGCTGCCGGGTGCATCCATCCGTCGGCGATCCGGTGCTCTGTCTCTTTGATGAAGAGAGGAAGGAAGAGATCCTGGAGAATATTCTGCGATATGTCAAAATCATTGGAGAAGCAAAGGAGGATCCGATTACAAACAAAATCACCAGTATTGTGCTTCACGACATTCAGCGTCTTGAGGATCGCGAACAGGAACGAACCGATCTTTTGCCGCAGGGCACGCCCCTGCCGTCCGACTTCTGGCAGTCCCTCAGTATTGAAGAACTGGCCCAAGCCCAGGAGGTCCAACCCCTCAGCGATGTCAGCGTTCTGTTTGGGACCTGGCCGGGTGAACCGGACGACGGATTTGAGGAAGAGGTCCGCAAGTTGCGGCAGCAGAGCCTTGCAACGGGATAACAAAGGATGACCGCTCCTAAAATCATCATCGATACGAATATTGTCTCATACCTGATGCGCGGCAGCCCGGAGTCACGAGCATATGCACCTCATCTCACTGGAAAATTGGTTGCTATTTCTTTCATTACTGTGGGGGAGCTTTACTATGGAGCGGAAAAGGCCAAATGGGGAGAGAAGAGGCGCCTCCGATTAAAGACAAGTCTTAAGAACTTCGTCGTCATCCCCTATGATCATGAAATCGCAAAACGTTACGGAAGGGTTCTGGCTGAACGGAATCGATTGGGACGTCCCATATCCCACAACGACGCATGGATTGCTGCCTGTGCCGTTCGGCACGGTTCTCCCTTGGTGACTCACAACGAAAAAGACTTTGATTCGATAAGCGACCTGCAAATAATATCTGAAATTTCAAAAAAATAGCCATATCCAAAGCACGGTCCGGTCACCAGAAGACAACTTGATAGTCTTCTCCTGGAAAAGCTTCCGGAGATCCTGACGAAAAGACAGAAAAAGGACAGGATACACAATCTGCACGCAGCGTTGTCCGGAAGGCTTCGAAAAGTGAAGAATATCAGAAGGCGACGCTACTCAAAATGGATCCTTTTGCATGACAATAAAACAAAGAAACAAGTCTCTTAACATAGAAAATATTTGAGTGACATCTCAAAAAACCATGAATTTCAGTAGCTTCCAATTGTTAAGTCTTTATCCGAAAATGTGAGTTTAGGAAAGAAATAACCAATTGGCATGGAAAGCGCTCTTGCTCATGTCAGAGCAAAATTTTTTCTAAATCTGCAAAGAAAACTGGCAATCTAACAATGAAGCTCCCCGTGTGAATTGGGTCCGACCAAGCCAACAGCTTGAAGACACCGGCATAACATGCACAATCAGGGAGTATTTTGATCCTTAGAACGCCTATTTGGAGGGCGAAATCAGCTGTGTAAGAGACAGAAAGCAACGGTTCAATGCGATGCCGGGAACCAGCAGGCGCTACATTTTGGGTCACATTATCTTCAAAAATAAGGGGTATTGAAGTTTTCTGGAGAAGGGGGAGATGTAACCGTCCGGCGGAGCAGGCTAAAAGAGTTTGTGGTGCTACCCTGGTGGATCCTCGGAAAATAGCCTTTTGAAGTCCTTCCGAAACGATTTTGGCTTATCATTTTGATAGACCCAGTAAGAGACAATGGATCTGATCATTTTCATCTTCACAAATCCGCTATCCATCATCAATTTCATAAGTTCCAATGTCTTGTATGTGGATATCTCGAACTCCTTTGCGACCTCCAGCATGTCTGAATCATCAGTCACAACCGTAATTTTGAGCACATAAGCGTAAGCCAGCCCAATGATATCTACTTCGGAAACGCTGAATTGACTTTCTCTGGCAAACTCCCTGATGAAGAAAAAGGCGTGGTTGATTTCCGAGCGCTGTCTTATGTTCGGAGAAAAACATTTCTTCCTATTATGACTATATTCATTTTGGCTGACCCAGAAAAATTTATTTTTTAGGGTTGGGTTTTTTTCATACTCCTTGTCCAGTTCTTCTATGACGCCAAGACAGTACTTTTTGTTTCCGAATGGCTTTTTCAACAATGGTCGGATGTTCTGGGCAAGTCTGAAATAGGAACAGGAATCTACAATGATATTGCAGGAAGGCATTAGCAGAGCTCTTCATAAAGGTAATGAGCATCTGCCAGCGGTAAATTGAGAAGATTCTGGATGAACCCGGCAGATTTCTTATTATCTTTTAGAAATGATATCAATACCTCAAAGAAGGGGCTTTGAAATGACTTTTTCGAGCAGGACATATATTCGGCGGCTGTAGGTTTCTTGTTTTCAAATAAAGACCCTGAAACGGTATGAAAATGCCTGTTAAAAACCGTCGTGGCCTTAAAAATCGCTCTATTCGTCTCAAGGTCGATTTCAGGTTCGTTTATATGACTCGCATACTTATTGATCTCATAATAGACAGTTAGGGGCGAAACGACTAATTTATCAGCGATTGCCTTTAGCCGATTGATCTGTTTAGGGGCGGTGCGCAATCGGCGTATTTGAATATATTCGCTTTCAGCAGTCTCCTCGTCTATCAGAAGGGCTCCTGCAAAGGCATCCGCAAAGTCTTCTGCGTCGTCGCTTTTTAAATCAGGGGATTTAACATGCCCCAACCCGTGGGCCATCCAGAATTTAAAATCATGTATCTTGCTGTCCAGGTTGAAGTAGATCCACGTTGTCATGGTCTTGGGGAGGTAAATGTGCAAGGCATTTTCATGCTGTTCTTTGGCCCCCCAAAAAACCGGTATAATGACAGCATGATACTGATTGAAAAAAGATATAAGGCTTTGAAAGGAAATCTCCGATGCCCCGGTTGCGCCGATCTCTTTTCTAATCTCTTTGGTAACTTTATGGATGTATTCATAATCCTGTCTTGGCTTAATCAAAGAAGGGGGCCGAGAGAAATGATCAAAGGGCAGGTAAGGCACGAGCTTTTCCAAAAGAGAGCCCATATATTTAGCGGACTCAATATAATCCTTTGAGATTTTATGCCTGCCTTTCTTTCTGAAGGCGATTAGCGGTTCCTCCTCAGTCACTATTCTTACCACAATTTCATCAAAAGAGAGCTTCAGTATTTTTGCGAGCCTCAAAAGTTTTTCCGGCCGAGGAAATTTTTCCTTTTTCATCCA
>Ga0307929_1002835_pt1 | contig 10673 bp, 9 predicted proteins | sample AceLakmetage1330_FD_203160 | JGI IMG/M metagenome (GOLD analysis project Ga0307929, IMG submission 203160) | Saline water microbial communities from Ace Lake, Antarctica - #1330 | ecosystem: Environmental > Aquatic > Non-marine Saline and Alkaline > Saline | place: Antarctica: Ace Lake...
ACAAAAAATCTTGCCGAAACTTGCCGTGCTGTTTGCAATCGGCGTTGACGTCTCAACAAGACCCAGCGAAACTACATGCAAACTAACTTTGTGTCAAACACTTTTTTAATTTATTTTTAATAAAAACCACAACATATTGAAATAAAAGAAATATCAACTAAATAAAAAACAAATTTCCTCTGATCATCTGTGATGTTGGGCACTACCTGGCCCTCAGAAACAGATAAAACGGAGGCGGGGACAGATTTAAAAATCTGTCCCCTTAAGCGCAAATGGGGAATGATCCAAGAAAGTGTAAAGTGCTTTTGAAGGATGCCCAAAAATGATATAAACAAAGGCAGTCGTTCCCCCAATTACCAAGACCGTCCAAAATAAGGATCAGATAAATATGCACATGAATTTTATGGGGAAAAAATTAATCAGCCCCACAGTGCTGGCATCGGGAATACTTGGAAACAACTTTGATATTTTACAACGAGTTCATGAATCGGGCTGCGGCCTGGTGACCATGAAGTCCATTGGGCCGAGTCCCAGGGACGGTCACAACAACCCCACGGTCATCGACCTTGGCCATGGCATGATCAATGCCGTGGGTCTGCCATCCCCTGGATATCTTCACATGGAAAAAGAGTGGGCAGCACTGGCTGATAGAAATTTTCCTATTATTGCAAGTATTTATGGTGCCTCTGTTGATGAATTCCAGCGGGTTGCCGATTACGTATCAGATAAAAAACCAGACTTCATTGAGCTGAACATTTCCTGCCCCAACTCAAAAAAGCATGGCATGCTGTTTGGCACCAGTCCCACCGCTTCATTTGATGTGATTAACGCTGTCAAAAAGGTGATAAACACCACGCCGTTAATTGCAAAACTCACCCCCCAGGCCCTGGATATCGGTGAAATAGCAAAGGCATGTGAAGATGCCGGGGCAGATGCCATCTGTGCCATCAATACGCTGGGGCCGGGTATGCTCATTGACATAGAGAGCCGAACCCCCATTCTGGACTTTAAAAAAGGAGGTCTGTCCGGCCCCATGATAAGACCTGTTGCCGTTCGGTGCGTCTATGATATTTTTAAGGCAACCTGCCTCCCCATTATTGGCCTGGGAGGTATTACAACCGGTGTGGATGCCATAGAAATGATCATGGCAGGTGCCACACTTGTGGGTATGGGAAGTGCTGTTACCTACCGTGGCATTGAGGTCTTTAAGCAGGTCACCGACGAGATAGACCAGTGGCTTGACACCCACGGATGTACACTGGAGGAGATCAGGGGGGCAGCCCACTGAATCGAACCGTGAGCTGAGAACCTTGATTTCCCGACACTAAGCATGAAAATTTGTCAGGTTTGACAGGACTTTCTTATAAAAATCTACATGGCTGTAACCACCAGCCACAACGAATATGGAAAATGGCATTATGCCGCCCCCCCCGACGGGCAATGGGCCCGGCCGGAACCGTAGACGGCACAATTGGCCGGTTCCTATTACCCATCGGGGGGGGGCTCTGCTGAGGCTACTTGGACACTTCATTTTCATATAAAAAAAAATGCCCATATACCGACCTAATAGGAAGAATACAACTTATGGAAAACAAACACTTAACGGTGGAAAAAAAACCAGTGATGTTCCGGGTGGCTCGAACAAAGAGGGAAACCCCAGACCATGTCACTGTATTTTTCAATGGGAACATTCAATTTCATCCGGGGCAGTTTGTGATGCTCTGGATTCCCGGCCTTGATGAAAAACCTTATACCATCTCCTACCATGGGCCAGAAGCTTTTGGAATCACCGTGGAAGCCAAGGGACGTTTTTCAAAAAAAGCAGCTTCCATGGCACAGGGAGACCTTCTGGGTGTCCGGGGCCCCTTTGGCAATGGGTTTGACACCTCCCCCATGAACCGCATATGCGTGGTGGCGGGAGGATGTGGCACCGCCCCGGTGGCGCCTCTAATTGACATGCTCGGTAATGGTATAACCCTGATCCAGGGGGCACGCTCCAAGGATCTGCTTTTATTCAGGGACAGATATCCATCCCTTAACGGGCAATACTGCACCGATGACGGCAGTTTTGGACACAAAGGCTTTGTCACAGAACTTCTGGAACAGGCTATTTCCTGCAATGCCTTTAATATGGTATATGCCTGCGGGCCTGAAATCATGATGAAACGAGTTTTTGACATCTGTGAAAAACAAAACATTCCCTGCCAAGTCTCCCTGGAGCGGTATATGAGATGTGGATTCGGGGTCTGCGGGGCCTGTGTGTGCGGTGCAGAACGGGTGTGCATTGATGGCCCTGTCTTTAATTCTGAGAAATTAATACAAATGAAAGATTTCAACCAAAGAGCGTTGCTCAAATCTGGAGCAGAAGTGCCGTTGAACACTTACGCTTCCTGGCGCTGCGGTGAAAACATAGCCTGATGATACCAGGTGAAAACGAAATACCCTCAAGTATCCCAAGGGGCATAAAACAACCCATATATCCTGGCGGACACAACGAATATTGGGTCGTAGACGCGGAGCCAAGTGATATCATGCCGCCCCCGGGGAGGGGTAATGGAAGCGACCCGGAACTGTTAGACAGCCCAATTGGTCTGTTCCATTACCCCTCCCCGGGGGCTCTGCTGAGGTTACCCGGCAGTTTTCTTTTCTAAGATAATCTACATGGCTGTAAGACCAGCCACAACGAAAAACGAAAGTCCCTTAATTTTAGCATGTTGCCGAGACTTTCATATAACTGCCACGGGCAGACCGTATTCTGGCCCCGGCCTACCCACAACGAAACATGAAAGAATGTTAGGCGTGTCTACTCTTTCATATAAACTGACACGGGCAGACCGTATTCTGGCCTCGGCCTGCCCACAACGAAGCATGAAAGAATGTTAGGCGCACCTACTCTTTCATATAAAAAAAATAATGGATGGGAGATATGGAAAATTACAAAAGCGAATTTATAGAATTTCTTGTGGCGTGTAACGCATTAAAATTTGGTGAGTTCACCCTGAAAAGCGGCCGGGTGGCACCTTATTTTATAAATACGGGCATGTTTGATACTGGTGAGAAGATAAGTCGCCTGGGTGATTATTATGCCCAGGCTGTCACGGCTCATTTTGGAGACAAGTTCGATGGCATCTATGGGCCTGCTTACAAAGGAATCCCCCTTTGCATCACCACAGCCATGGGGCTTGCGGCACGGGGTGTGAATAAAGGCTACTTATTTAACCGCAAAGAAGCCAAAACATATGCAGACAAAAGCACGTTGGTGGGAATGGCCCTGACCCCGGAGACACGTTTAATTCTGGTGGATGATGTCATCACATCGGGTAAGGCCATAAGAGAGTCCATTGAGGTGCTCAAAAATAACAGCAACCCCAAAGTGGAAGGTATTGTCATCAGTGTGAACCGTCAGGAAAAAGGAAAAGGGGAGCAGAATGCTCTATCTGAAGTGGCGGATATACTGGGAATTCCCGTATTTGCCATTGTCACCCTGGAAGAGATCAAGACCTTTCTTCACAACAGAGAAATCAATGGAAAAATTCTGATTGATGATGCCATGCTGGCAAAAATAAACACCTACCTCGAAACATATGGTGCAAAATAGATAGCTCAAAGTAAGTACCCGAGCATATATTCCTCAAAATAAAACTCATAAATATCAATGGTATATATCTGTGAAATACCGAAAAACATATGCATGGGTACTTATCAGAAATAAAAAAACCAAGCGAAAAATTAATTCCGCCCGGTTTTTTACTTTTAGAGACAAGCACTCTTCTGACCATCGGTTCGACCATTTTTTATAACAAATTGAATTTATTGATATAAAAAACAATAAATAAAAAATCCAAATAAAATTTTATTTAGATTACAGCATGTTATGATGGCTATCTAACCGAGGATTCTGATGTTAGCAATTCTAATTATGGATTGCCAGACGTCACCAATGCAGGCTACCCACTTAAGGCGGGACAGCCTTTAAAATCAAGCGTTTTAGCATCCTTGCTTTTAGGGGTTAAAAGCTAATTACCCACATAAAAAGTCTTGAAAATATCCCGCCTTAAGTGGGTAGCCCCAAAACCGTAAAATTACATTTTAAAAAACCGTCAAGTGTCATAATTGAATTGCTGATTAAGAATATGCCTTACTTGCGCTTATGCCTTGATAAGCTCCAGGGCATTTTTAACAATATTATCCGCAGTGAAACCAAACTCAGACAGTACCTTTCCCCCCGGAGCAGACGCACCAAAACGATTAATACCAATCACTTTACCCGCATCACCCACATAGCGTTCCCAGCCCATGGTAATACCGGCTTCCACGGCAATTCTTGCTTTGACATCACTGGGTAGAATCCGCTCTTTATAAGGCGCAGACGCTTTTTCAAACAGCTCCCAGCTGGGCATGCTGATCACCCGGGCATTGATATTTTTTTCAGCCAGTTTTTCCGCCGCTTCCACACAAATATGAACCTCAGACCCCGACGCAATGAGGATCAAATCAATCGCATTGTCCCCCTCCACATCCTTTAATATATAGGCTCCATATCTAAGATCTCCATCACATCCGATGCGATTGAGAATCGGCAATTTCTGACGACTCAGCAGCAGCGCTGTGGGCGCATCATCGGTGGTCAAAGCCTTTACCCAGGCCTCGGCAGTTTCCCTGGCATCGGCGGGACGGATCACCTGGAGACCGGGAATGGTCCGCAAAGAAGCCAATTGTTCCACTGGTTGATGGGTGGGGCCATCTTCACCCACAGCCACGCTGTCATGGGTAAACACATAAATCAGGGGCAATTTCATGAGGGATGCCACCCGGATGGCAGGTCTCATATAATCGGCAAACACCAGAAAGGTCCCCCCATAGGGACGGACACCGCTGTGAAGATACATGCCGGACATGATGGAAGCCATGGCATGCTCCCTCACACCAAAACGGATATTCCTGCCCCCATAGGCATCCTTTTGAAATACATCAAAACCATCCAGAAAGGTTTTGTTGGACGGCGCCAAATCCGCTGATCCGCCCATGAGCACCGGAAGATTTTTAGCAATGCCATTGAGCACTTTCCCAGATGCAGCCCGGGTGGCCATGGCATCATCACCGGTCTTAAACTGGGGAATCTCTTTGTCCCACCCACTGGTGAGAAAACCGCTGATGGCATCCACAAAAGCATCTGCCAATTCTGGATAGGCTTTCCGGTACCCATTAAAGATATTCTGCCATGCCTGTTCTTTTTCCGCACCCACCTCAATGGCACCCCGGCAGGCAGTCAAAACCTCGTCAGGCACATAGAAGTCTTTGTCTTCGGGCACACCATAAAAGGCCTTGACCAAGCGGATCTCTTCGGCACCCAGAGGAGAGCCGTGGGCACCGGCAGTACCCTGCTTATTGGGGCTGCCATAGGCAATATGGGTGGAGACCTTGACCATGGTGGGTTTGTCAGTCTCTGCCTTTCCTGCTTCAATGGCATCGGCAATGGCCTGGGTATCATTCCCATCGGCCACATGAACCACCTGCCAGTTCATGGCCTCAAACTTGGCTTTGACATCTTCGGTAAAGGCAATATCCGTGCTGCCTTCAATGGAGATGGAATTATCATCATAGAGGAGGATCAAACGACCCAGGCCCAAATGTCCTGCCAGGGACGCCGCTTCCATGGCAACCCCTTCCATAAGATCGCCATCACCGCACATCACATAGGTAAAATGGTTGATAAGTTCGGCATCTGGCTTGTTAAACCGAGCCGCCATGTGACGTTCGGCCATGGCCATGCCAACCGCATTGGCAATGCCCTGGCCCAGGGGACCTGTGGTGGTTTCCACCCCTGCGGTGTGCCCATACTCGGGATGACCAGGGGTTTTACTGTCCCACTGTCTGAAATTTTTCAAATCTTCCAGGGTTAACCCATATCCATTGAGATAGAGTAGACTGTACAGGAGCATGGATGCATGGCCCCCTGAAAGAACAAACCGATCCCGGTCAATCCAGGCAGGATTTTTGGGATTGTGCTTCAGAAACCGGCTCCAGAGTACATGTGCTGTGGGGGCAAGGCCCATGGGTGCACCGGGATGTCCAGAATTTGCTTTTTGGATGGCATCTATGGCAAGGGTTCTGATGGTGTTAATACATTGCTGATCAAGGTCTTGGTTGGCAGCCGCCATTTTTTTCTCCTGTGTAATAAAAAAAGCAAGGGGGATCTCCCATTGCCGCTTTACGGTGATTTTCCAGGGTCTGTGAACCCCTTTTATATTTTTTTATATGAAAATGAAGTGTCCAAGTAGCCTCAGCAGAGCCCCCGGGGAGGGGTAACGGAACAGACCAATTGGGCTGTCTAACAGTTCCGGGTCGCTTCCATTACCCCTCCCCGGGGGCGGCATACAGCCATTTTCTATATTCGTCCCCGCTTCCACTGTCCCGCAGATAGGCACCGCAAAAGGTGCATTTACGGTGGAAACATCCCACCGTTGCTTGGAGCAAAATACTGTTTGGCTCATTGGGATGTCTGATAATTAATCCCTCGTAGTGCATCATCTCACCTTTGTTTTTATTTCCATTTTGAACCTGTTTGTACATGAAAATAGCTGAAAAAACAAGGCATTGATAAAATTTATCACCTTTGTCAAAACAGAACTCAAAGTTCAGACTTCAACTTTGAAGCTTGACAATTTGAATTTTGCACCAATTTTTTATGGCAAAACTAAAATTCATCAAGAAAGTATTGTTTTTAAAAATAGTGCTTTGGATGGATACAACGCAAAATCAAATCCCGGACAAACCGGGATATAACAAAATTTTTCTGAAATTTTTATTATTTTAATAATCAAAATCAGAAATAAAAACAAAGCATCTAAAATAAACTATCTTTTATTTACACAGGAGAGACCATGGGTACCCAGAAAGAAACATGTGAATTTAAAACCGAAGTGCAGCAGCTTTTGCATTTGATCATCAACTCCCTTTATTCCAACAAGGAAATTTTCATAAGAGAACTGATTTCCAATGCGTCCGATGCCATTGACAAGGCCAGATTCAAGGAACAGACCCAGCCGGAACTGTTTGCAGATGACAATGATTTTCACATCAGAATTTCCACAGATCCTGAGAAAAAAACCTTTGAGATCAGCGACAATGGTATCGGCATGACCTATGAAGAGGTCAATGAAAACATTGGAACCATTGCCAAAAGTGGTACTGCAGCGTTCATGGAAGCCCTGGAAAAATCCAAGAGTGAAAATGTACTTTCCCCTGAACTCATCGGGCAATTTGGTGTGGGATTTTACAGCGCATTCATTGCCGCAGATAAAATCACCCTGGTAACCCGGGCCGCTGGCAGTGATCAAGGGGTTAAATGGGAATCCGATGGCAAAGGATCTTACTCCATTGAAACCGTTGACAAGGCCGAGCGTGGCACCACCATCACCCTTGATCTGAAAGAAGTCGGAGAAGGAGAAGGGGAGCAGGATTTCACAGAAGAGTACACCGTCCGCCACATCATTAAAAAACATTCCGACTTTGTGACCTACCCCGTTATCATGAACGTGGAAAAGACAGAGCCCCTGCCCGAAGAGCAAATCGTCAAAGACGCCGATGGCAAGCCCATTGGAGACACCTTCAAAAAGGTGAGAGCCGATGAAACCCTGAACTCCATGAAGGCCATCTGGGCCAAAAGCCCGGAAGATGTCACCGAAGAAGAGTACGAGGAATTTTACAAGCACATCAGCCATAACTGGGACAAACCCATGGAGATTCTGCACAAAAAATTTGAAGGCATCACCGAGTACGACGCCCTCATGTTTCTGCCCTCCAAGGCTCCCTTTGATATGTTCCGCCCGGAAAGAAAGCATGGTATGCAGCTTTATTGCAAGCGCGTGTTCATCATGGATGACTGCAAAGAACTTCTGCCGGAATACTTAAGTTTTGTCCAGGGCGTGGTGGATGCCCCAGATCTCAACCTCAATGTAAGCCGTGAAATTCTCCAGGAAGATCGACTGGTGAGAAATATCCGGAAAAACCTGGTGAAAAAAGTATTCAGCCTGCTTGAGGATATGGACAAAGAAAAATACGAATCCTTTTACGAAGAGTTCGGCCAGGCCATTAAGGCGGGTATTCCCACGGATTTTGAAAACAAAGACCGTATTGCCTCTTTATTGCGTTATAAGACCACCAAATCCGATGGGAAATATATCTCCCTGGATGAATACATTGAGAAAATGCCAGAAGGTCAGAAGGAAATCTATTATATCACCGGTGAAAATATAACCGCCCTGATTAACAGCCCCCTTTTAGAAGCCCTTAAGGCCAAAGACTATGAAGTCATTCTCATGGTGGATCCTGTGGATGAATGGGTGACCCAGTCCCTTTCTGAGTACAAGGAGAAAAAACTCAAAAGTGCGGAAAAAGGGGAGCTTGATCTGGACAAGGTGGATGAAAAGAAAAAAGACGCCTACACCCCGCTTTTTAATTTCATCAAGGAGAAACTCAGCGACAAGGTTAAAGATGTCCAGATTTCCAATCGCCTGAAAGATTCTGTGGCCTGCCTGTCCGGGGATGACTTTGGAATGAGTGCCTACATGGAAAAAATCATGAAGGCATCGGGCCAGGATGCACCGGAGCAGAAAAGATCCCTGGAACTGAATGTAGATCATCCAGTCATTGGCAAAATCAAAGAGCTCTTTGAAACAGACACCACCAATCCCGCACTCCAGGACTACAGTGAGCTGCTTTTAGACATTGCCATCATCAGTGAAGGGGGCAAAATCGACAACCCGACCCGGTTCAGTAAACTGCTGGGGGACATAATGGCCAAGGCTTTATGATCATCTTTCTTGAAACACTGGGATGCTGCCGAAACCAGGTGGACAGCGAAGTCATGCTGGGCCGGCTGGCATCCCGGGGTCATGTTATCACCTCTGATCCCTCCGGGGCGGAGGTGATTATTGTCAATACCTGTGGGTTCATTGCAGCGGCCTCGGCCGAGGCCATTGATACCATCCTTGATCTGGCACAATATAAAAAAGAGGGCTCTTGCAGACGTCTGGTGGTCACCGGATGCCTGCCGGAACGCTTCCGGGAAGATACCCTGCTGGATGCCCTGCCCGAGGTGGATGCTTTCCTTGGCACCGGGGCCTGTGACCGCATTGTTGAGGCAGTTGAGGACACGTCAGGAACAGTGATGACTCTGCTGCCAGATCCCTGCGCCAGGGAACTCCAGGGGCTTCCCCTGCCCCGGAAAATCACCCAGGATTACATGGCCTATGTCAAGGTATCCGAGGGGTGTAACCGTAAATGCACCTACTGCATCATTCCCACACTCCGGGGAATTCAGCGCAGTCGTTCGGTGGACAGCGTGGTGGAAGAGAGCGCCCTCCTGGTTGCCCAGGGAGTCAATGAGATTGTCCTGGTGGGGGAAAATACCACGGATTATGGACTGGATTTTACTCCACCTGTGCCCCTGAGTCACCTTCTGGAGGCGGTGTCCACACGGGTTGCCAAAATACAAAAACCCCACCCTACCTGGATACGCCTGCTTTACACCCACCCCTCTTCCATTGATAAAAACGTCATTAAAGCCATTGCCGACAATGAGAATATTTGCAGCTATTATGATATTCCCATACAGCATGCCGACTCCCGAACCCTCAAACGCATGGGCCGTAATTACACCCAAGAAGATCTATACACCTTGTTTGAGACCATCCGCACCATTGATCCCCAGGCGGTGTTAAGAACCACTTTGATCACCGGTTTTCCCGGAGAAACTGAATCCGAATTTGAAACCCTGGTAAAGTTTGTTGAGGATATCCGCTTTGACCATCTGGGGGTTTTTTCCTATTCCGATTCAGAGGATCTGTCATCCCATCATTTGAAACACCACGTGCCGGAGCTTCTCAGTGAAGAGCGCCACGACACCCTCATGGCAAGGCAGGCAGAAATTTCCGATGAGATCAACCAGAAATATTTAGGACAGACAATTTCGGTGCTGGTGGAAGAAAATCCCGATGAGGGGATATACCTTGGCAGGACACGCTTTCAGGCCCCTGAAGTGGACGGTATTACATTTATTTATGGATCAGGGCTTGAAATTGGCACCTTTACTGATGTAAAGATTACAGAAACCCATGAATATGATCTGTCAGGAGAAATTGCATGAAACAGGAATTGAAGCGCAGACTGATATCACTGGTGGAAAAAGATCTGATTGACATTGAAGCTGCGCTCCATGAGAACCTGTCCCCCAACCTTTCCCTGGTAAAGGACATTGCTGGCCATTTATTGTTCAGCGGGGGTAAGCGCATCAGACCCCTGTTGATGATTTTGAGTGCCCGCCTGTGCCAGTACCAGGGAGAGGATGCCATTGATTTCTCCACCCTCTTTGAATATCTCCACGCCGCCACTCTGCTCCATGATGATGTGGTGGATGAGGCCAATTTAAGGCGGGGAAAACCGGCTGCTCACACCCAATGGAGTCGTCCCAAGGTGGTGCTCACCGGGGATTTTCTCCTGGCCAGATCCCTGTCCCTTGCGGCAAAAACGGGCCTGCCCGATATCATCTCCGTTATGGCAGGCATCACCGAAGATATGTCCCAGGGCGAGATTGAACAGATGGAACAAAAGGGCAATGCCAATCTCACCGAAGCTCAGTACATGACTGTTATCCAGCGAAAAACCGCTGT
>Ga0307929_1002836_pt1 | contig 10671 bp, 9 predicted proteins | sample AceLakmetage1330_FD_203160 | JGI IMG/M metagenome (GOLD analysis project Ga0307929, IMG submission 203160) | Saline water microbial communities from Ace Lake, Antarctica - #1330 | ecosystem: Environmental > Aquatic > Non-marine Saline and Alkaline > Saline | place: Antarctica: Ace Lake...
TGGCCACGCTGCAAAGGGCACTGCCCAAGGCTATAAGGCCCAGGTTCCAGGCTATCTGTCTCGAGGTTTCCATCCTGGACTTCCAGGACCCTTTTAACATCACAATCTCCTCTTTCCAGGTATCAAATTGCTCTTAAATCTCAATTTCAAAGCGGACCAACAAGGATGTATGACCCAAGTTAATTTGCTTTTTTGATCAAGCCACAATGTTATTGGCGCGTTCACTCCTTTAGTTCAAAACCCAACCCTGGCTTGTTAGTCGGGTATAGGGTGCCTTTGCGGAGAATGACAGCGCCTGCGGATGGATCGCCTATAAGGCCTAAATGGCCATCAAGGTCAACATAGAGCACATTGGGACGGGCCAGAGCAAAATGTAGGGCGGCAGCAATGGATAATGCCGCCTCGTCCATGCAACCCACCATGACTTCCAGGCCTGCTGATCGTGCCACAGCGTTGATCTGGAGGGCCTCCGATATCCCCCCTACCTTCATGAGTTTGACGTTCACCATATCTGCAAGGCCGCCCCGGGCGATTCGAAAGGCATCGCGCAACGTCATGAGACTCTCGTCGGCCATGACCGGGATGGACACCCCCTTTGTAACACGTCCTAACAGATCGGGCTGGCCTTTTGGCGTGGGTTGCTCCATCAGTTCCAGGTGTGCTGCACGGGTTTCTTTCACAAACCGGAGGGAATCTTCCACGGTGAAACCCTGGTTGGCATCGAAACGGAGCTCCATATCCTTTCCCACCGCCTCTCTCACCTTAATCACCCGGGAAATATCCGAGTCCACGTCGTTCCCGCCTTTCAGCTTGAGGCATTTGAAGCCCTCCCCTTTCCAGCCTAACGCACGCTCCACGGTCTCCTTTTCCGGCAGGATGCCGATGGTGACGCTGGTCTTCATGCGGTCCCGAAAACCGCCTAAGATCTTCCACAGCGGAAGGTTGCCTGCCTTGCCTAAGATATCGAAAAGGGCCATGTCAACAGCCGCTAAGATGGAAGGTTGGCTTTTCAAATGAGGCTTGAGCCTTTCCATGAGCATGGCGGTTCGGAGCGGGTCGCCGCCCTTGATGGCGGGGAGGATGGTTGCATCTACAGCCCGAAGCAGATCATCGGCCCTTTCCCCTGTTAAGCGCTCGCTGGGAGCGGCGCACCCATACCCGTTGATACCTGTGTTGGTTTCCACACGGACAAGAATATTGGTGGCCTCATTAATGGTCTCATAGGCGATGGTATAGGATTCGGCTAAGTGTAGGGTGACCGGCCATGCCTCAATTCGCGTGATCTTCATGATGGATTAATACCTTTTCTGATAGATCTCATCCAGGCTCAGGCTTTTGAGGTCTTCCACAAACTCTACCAGATGCTCGATCATCACCTGCCACATCCTTTCGCCCTTCTCGCGGCTCCCTTTTGTGGGATCGCCTAACACACCTGTAGGTGAGATCTTGGAAGTGTATGCGTACCACCCCACGCTTCGCTTAGAGGTGAAGTCGAGATAACGGCTGGAAAAGCGGGGTATAAATTTCCGGGCCTTGTCCAACTGCACTAAATGAGGACGGGTAGCAAGGGAGGTGCTGGTCTCGATCTCCCCCGAATGGACATCGTTGGGCGTCTCGGCCATGGCGTAGATGTCTGGATCGCTGGTCTCTCCCGTATCCACACAGGTAAAAATATGCGCATCCCGGTTGATCATCTGAGCGGCAAAATGGAGGGCCGGGCTGTTTCCTCCGTGGCCGTTGATGATGACCAGCTTTTTGATGCCGTGGCGATAGGCGCTCATACCGATATTGTGAACCATCTGGGACAGGGTCTCGGGACTGATGCTGATGGTCCCGCTGAAATCCTCATGGTGGTAGGACACCCCATAGGGGATCAGCGGGAGGACCAGGGGCCGGGGCGGTTTGCATGCCTCGGCCACCTTCCGGGCCATATACCTGGCATCGAACGCGTCACAATCTAAGGGGAGGTGAAGCCCGTGCTGCTCGATTGCCCCCACTGGCAGAAGGGCGACGTCCACCTCCTGGAATCGGATCTGGGCCTCGGGCCAGGTGAGTTCTCCGAGCAGATAGTCCACTTTTTCCCCTGTTGCCTCCCCCTGAGGCAGCAGTTCATCGGATGGGATGGACCGGGGGAGTTCAAAGGGATATGGCCGCTTGAGGGCCGGATCGGTCCACAGATCGAAGTCGACCCACGATCGCCCGCGAGGCTTGGCAGATCCGTCTGCATGGGACAGATAGATCCGGTACAGGGGCTCGCGAAGCTCCGCAGGAATCCCCTCCACCGGAGATCGCTCTCGGTCGAATCGAAGTTTCATGATCTGGGGCCGTTCACAGGCCCGCATATTCCCCACCTGATTCCCGTTGATAACTCCATTTTCATTCAGAAGAAACGCCAGATGTTCCACACCCTCCTTTTCCTGGTGGATCCCTTTTGCGCTCAGGCTGTTCAGGCAATGTTCTATCTGATCATCCCGGTAGCTGCACCGGGTCGGATCTGCATCCAGGGCCGTCAACATACCGACGATTCGCCTGCATTTCTCGCACTGCCCACATGGCCTGACCCGGTCACTGTCCTTATGGGTGGCGTGGCATGAAATCTGGTGACGCTGAAGATCAGGATAACGTTCGACCAGGATCTTTTCGATCAGGAGCTCTGAAAGGGGCCGCAGGAGGGAGAACTGGCTGACACCCCATCCCTTACGATGAAAATAGCGGGTCATGGCATTGTCGAAATAGCGGCTCTGGTCATACAGACCGTCATAGTGGGTTATCCCCTTATGGGAGAGCCTGCGGGTGGTGTCAAATTCATCCCCGATGACGAGCCTTCCCACGCCACGCTTTCGCAGGAGGGGAAGGGCGCCGAAGAGGAAGACCGCCACGGTCCAGAGGCGGATAGGATATTCGTCGGATCGGATGTGCGATACGTCCTTCCGGACAAAGGGAAGATGCCGCAGAACCCAGTTGAAAAGCCTGTCCGAGTTGGTCCATACCCTTGAAGTATTGGGGATATTGGCACTGAAATAACGATAGGCGTTCAGGGCCGTGAACCAGTGTCTTCCCGATTCATTGAGAAAGACAGGATGAACCTCATGACCCATCTCCTGCAGGAGTCCAAAGGTAAGGAGGCTGTCTTTCCCGCCGCTGGAGAGAACGGCATAGACGGACGGGTCAACCGGCCATGGCGTTATGCTGCCCCGATTTCCGGGGATGTCACCTTGCAATGGATCCTTTTCATCAAAGATGAGCCGGGCTCTGAGATAGTCATCCCTTTTGACCGGTGGGAGGTTGCCTGCGGGTCCGTCAATAAAGGGGTTGCGCTCCAGGAACTTCTTCACGAAGATCTCGCGTGCCGTATGACGCGCCATCTGCTGTATAAACTGTCTGTCGTGTTTGTCAAACCGGTCTAAGAAGGCGATTTCGTCACAGAAAAGCCCGTAATTGAGGGCAACTTGAATTGAGATCATGCCCGCAAGATTGCGGGATTCGGGTTCATCCGGGTCAAAGACATCCTCTTCGAATTTGTATATCAGTTCGGCTGAATCTGTCCGGCCGTTCTGTGTTACCTGATAATTCGCTGTGAGACGTCGCTTTTCCAGCCGGACAGGGCCAACTTCCAGCCGGTGAATGACGCCGAGGACCTGAAGCGGGTCATTTTCAGGTTGCGTTATCGGGGTCTCTGCTGATTTTGCCATGTTTTTCTCATCTCTCTTTGCTGATGGTTGGGATCAGGATCTTCACCAGTTCTCCCGCGCCATCCAGAAGACCGTCCACTGCCGGAAGCCCGGTGGCCTTCGCTATATCGTCACATACCCCAGGGATATCCTTTTTTGACAGGTTTTCGTGGTTGATGGTAATGGCCGTGACCTTTTTCCCGGACAAGAGTTCAATGGCCATGATCTGTTTCACAAGGGGGTGGATTGGGTAGCCGGGGAACCCGTCATATTCCTTTCGGGCAGGGGCGTGCTGGAGTATGACCGCGTCAGGCCGGCCTGCTGCCAGGATCTCGAAGCCGCCGGGGTAGGCGGGATTCATGAGACTCCCCTGCCCCTCGATGACAATGGCATCTGGCTGAGTCTCTTTCCATGCCGTCCACACCGCGTGCTCTATCTCCCCCGATACAAAATCATTAATGAGGGAATCGAGAATGATGCAGTATTGTACACCTTGCATCCATGCGGTCTGTCCCGTCCCAATCATCTCGGCGCTGTAGCCTGCGGCTTGTAAGGCATCAAGTAAAATCCAGGCGGTAGTCCGTTTTCCCACGGCAGAATCAGTTCCAAGGACGGCAACCTTTAACGCCGTGACCTCTTCAATTTTCCCTTCGAAGAAATGGAGATCCTTTCGCGGTGGGGTCTTTCTAACATCGCGGATGCGGACCCCATGGGCTAAAGCCAGGCCAGAGATCTCAATGTCCTCACTGAGAAAATCATGGAGACCTGAATCCACATTAAGCCCCGAACGAATGGCTTCAATTACATCACGGCGGACTTCCTTACTGAGACGGCCACCGTCAGGGGCCAATCCGATAACAAAATGCGTGGGACTATTCCCATCTGAGCGACTGGACCCTAAGGCTTCTTGAATGCCTCCATAGATTGGGATGCCATTTGGTGTCCCGTTTAGGATGGATCCTGCATCCTCGCCCGCATGGCTTGAATCAATCACGGATAAGACACGGTAACGATTCGTTCGGCGCACAAGACCGTGGGCCGTTTTTCCGTTTGGAGTGCCAAACGCCCCCTGACAGTAAACTACGGCATTGCCTTCGGGTAGAGAGATCACGTTTTCCTCCCTGTAAGTATCACTACGTAACGATCTCCTGGAAGTGGTTCTTTTTGATGCCGATCAAGTAGAACGATTAAACCGGCAGTCGATGCAGGGAGAACGCTCAATCCTTCCTTCTCTCTTAGCAGGCGAGAGTAAGATAACATCATTTTGTCGGTGGCGTACGATGCCCAGCCATTTGTGATTCTAACCGCTTCCAGGGCGTGATCGCCATCGATGGAATGCCAGTTAATCAGCGGCTCATTGACAGCTGTCTCTCGAATTCTATTGGGCGCTAAGTCTTCGCAGTGAGAACTATTCTTCATGAATGCGCTGATAACAGGATTTTTTCTGTGCGAGGATCCGGCTACCATCCGGGGGATTTTAGAGGTTTTCCCTCGCCTGTACAGACTTTGAAACCCTTTGTAGATTCCTGCGAGGGTGGTGCCGTTGGAAACCGGGACGGCCACTGCTGCTGGAGCATCCCGAAGCTCATCGTAGATTTCATAGGCAATCTCACCATAGGCCTTCAACTGCAAAGCGGTGTTGCTTCCCCCAGGATTGGCATCATAGATTTCATCGGCTTCAGCCCTTTCTTGTGAGGCGTTCACTGCGGCCTCATAATCACCTAGAACGCGAATAATCCGGGCGCCGAAACCTTCTATTTCTTTCACTCTCCTGTTTTGGTACATTTGAGGAATGTAGATGACGCATCTTAGACCGGCCATAGATGCGGCAAGGGCCATCGCAGCGCCATAGTTTCCGCATGTAGCAACCGTGATGGTGTCAAAGCCCCGGCGCATGGCGTTCATGGCAAGTGCGAACGCGATCCGGTCTTTTTGAGTTCCAGTTGGATTGCTTCCTTCAAATTTGAGATAGATCTGGCGCAATCCCACTTCCCTTTCCACATTGCGGGATCTTGACAATGTCGTGTCACCCACCTCTGAATCTATAATATCTTCATAGGCTTCAAGCCGATCTTCTAACAGTTGGTTAGAGTCAACGGCAACGATCTTCTGTGTTTCCAGTTCAGGTGCAATAATAGGCACTTGCGAACTGGCTTCTTCCAATAATGATAAAGTTGACAGATCTCTCTTTTCTAATGGACGGTTGGAATTTGAAACCCCGGCATGTTTTGGGTGTTTGCCTGGGGTTGATATTCTTTGTGAGGAAAAAGAGTCAGTTTCTGGTTTTTTCTTAACCATGGAATCTCCTATGAATTATTATTGATTTGAGATTCTTCAAAGAAGCTGCGTAAAGGTTGCAGAAGGGTTATTTATAATCCTCTGATTTTCTCTACGGCTTCCTGGTTTCTTTTGCATTTAATGCACAAGACGGCCATGGGACGGGCCTTTAATCTCTCCTCCGAGATTTCTCTGCCGCATTCTTCACATATGCCAAAGTCTCCATTGTTAAGCTTTTCCAAGGCCCTGCTGATCTTCTTCATCAATCTGCTTTCCCTCTCTTTAAGATGAAAAGAAAAGGATACGTCAGTTTCAATAGATGCCCGGTCTACGAAATCAGGGCACCTATCGCTAAGCCCGTCAAGGACATTTACCGCCTTATTTACCCCTGCGAAAAGTTCATCCATCCGTATGCTATTTGTCCGTTATTGATATTGCGCTGTGTATGATAAAGCAACACCCGTGCCAGAACTATAACCTGTTGATATCCAAAGGTTTGTTTGATTGCAGGTGGATTATCATCAGAACTCAAGATTCCGATAATTCCACAACAAACGGAAAGCTGATCCGGGCGAATGGTTTTTCCATTCTTCAACTCTTTGAAATATAAAAGGAAATCGAGAAAAGGAATTGAGGGTTCCGATATTTGAGATTCAGGAATTCATTGTTCCGCTCGCTCCCGAACCACGGCGCCATGGGAAAAAGTTTTTATGGGAGTTTCATGTTGTGATAGGATTTACAGAAAGAAGTGAGTGCTTATATTTCATGATCTTACAGTAAGATATGCCTGAGCGTTTCTGAGGGAAAAGATGCGATACATTCTCGTTATTTCAAAAGAACAAGAAGTCTTTTTTACTATCCACTCCTGCTTTCGCTTTGCCCGGAGGGGGTAACGGAGCCAGTCCGTAGGGCGACCGGAGTTATCCCCTCCCCAGCCACATACAATGTAGTGTAATTCAATCCAACTTTTGAGACATAAATTCAGAAACGGCGGGAACCAAAAAGTGTGACCAGAGACCAGGATGTTAGCGAGGCAGTTATCGGTATTTTCCAATAGCTACATAGAAAGTGATTCCTTTTTCCAAACCAGGCTCCAGCCATACCCTGCCTCCATGTTGCTCTGCTATCTCTTTTACTATAGATAGTCCAAGCCCCACCCCTTCGATTCCTCTTGATGTTTCTTTTCTCTTGAAAAGTCCAAAGACGTCTTCAAGGTCTTCTTTTTCCATACCAATACCATTATCTCTCATAGAAAGGATGTGTAAGTCATCGGACTCCTCATATGCAATATCAATCTTGCTTAAACCATCGCCTCCGTATTTTAAAGAGTTGTCTATAAGATTTCTTAGAATCCTGAGAATGGATAATCTGTCTGCACGGATCTCAGGTAAGTGTTCGGGTTCGGACAACTTTATGCTGCGAATATTAAGTTCAGCTGAAAATTCTTCCCTAATCATCCGAAGGATCCCCTTCAATTTAACTGTTTCAATATTCAGGGGCGTCTCCTTCGTTGCTATATAAATATTAATTCTTTCAACAAGCGCAGCGATCTGTTTAGAAGCTGTCAGGATTTGATCACAATAACTATTCGCTTTTTCGTCAAGGTTGGCTCGAGAATACTTATGGAGGAGTTGTGTCAGACCATAGATCCCAATGGCCAAACTTTTCAAATCATGTGAAATCGAATACGCAAACGACTTTATGTTTTCAGAACTTATTCTTAACGCCTCCTCTGCCCTCTTACGATCGGAGATGTCGGCAAATGATGCCATCCTTCCCACCGTGTTCCCTGCCTTGTCAGTGACACTTGAGCTGGAAACTTCTACATGAAAAGTTTTACCATCCTTGCGGAGTGCTAAGAACTCTTCGGTTTCTCCCCTCGATTTGTCAATAATCGCTTTCACATCGGCGAATCTTCGGATTTCCTGGTCAACAAACAACTCAGTTGCGTATTTACCAATAACTTCTCTCTTCGCTTTATATTCGAACATTGACAGGAAAGAAGGATTGGCGTATCTGATTTTTCCTTTTTTGTCCGTTATTATGACGCCGCTCACTGAAGAGTTTAAAGCATCGAAGACAACACTTAAAGCCCTTTCTGCTCGCCTTCGCTTAATGGATTCTTTTTTTAACTCTTTGACCAATTGCTCTAATTCTTCAAAACTCGGTTTTGTCTCCACTAACTCACCTCAATGCGGACTCGACGCAAAAAGCCTAACAAATAGGGCAAGTAATCAACCCTTGTGATCCTCTATGGTGGTATCAGTTCAAGTCGATTCCCTGAAGTGATCACACAACCTCGGTAAGTGGGCCTGAGGGTCGGCCATGTATTCTTCTGAGCTGATGTCGATGAAATCATCCATTTTTTCCCGCAACTCACGGGAACACAGCTCTTTGAAACATGTCTCCACGTGCTCCTTTGGCTTCGCTCTATAATCCAGGATGCCTATTCTTTCCAGGGCGGGCTTCAGTACCCAAGGGGGCTGTTTGTGAAGCCTCGGCTCAGGGTCGATGAGACTCAACCATGTCATACCCGCCAGACTCTGCCCGGCCAATCGCTTGCCGGCCTCTGATATCTCCTCAGGGTCACCTTTATCCGATAATCCCCAGCCAACCTCAACTTCTATTGGTCGCCCGAAAAGCCATTGGGAAAGAGTGCCCAGGCAGGAAGCCAGCAATAGTTCTCCGGCCAGACCTGCAATACTGCTCAGACCTTGGGGCAGGCTTTCAAGACCGCTTATTCGTACCCCATCAACCTGTTGTGCCAGTGCCTGAGCCATCTCTGGATCCAGAAGCTCTGACCAGCCCAAGCCCATGTAAATGCTTCCGCTTTCATCCCTCTCCCGAATCTCTGCCATATAAGACTTGAGCACCAGATCCGCCACTTCAGGATTGGGCCGCGACCATTCTAAGGCCCGGTCCATAATGATCCATCCTGTGAGAGCCGGGTGACCCGACACAGCAGCTACCAGCTCCCGGAAGTTCTTTATTCTCTTCTGGAGTATGGACAGATCATTCCACCAGTTGTACGGCCACAGATTCCTGAGACGTCCCTCAAGAAAGACACGGCCGGCCTTGGGGTCCCGGACAGCCCTTACCAGATTAGGTGGCACCCAATCCAGGCCAAGGAGTCGCCGGGCCGGGGCGATCAACCATGCCGTAAGTCCTGCCTCGGCCACCTGGTCTAGACCCTTGATAAGTCCTTCAAGGTAACTAACTTTGGCCCTGGACATTTTAAGCAGAGACTCCTCCAAGACTGGAAGCAAGAGCCGTTCCAGACCCAGGTTTTTAGCCACCCTGGCCGCCCGGCCCAATCGAGCCGGTTCAGGCGGTTCAAGACTTGCCAGCCCTCTAATCGGGCAAATATATGTCGCTGAAATCAGCATGGTGCTCATCTAAATCCTAACTGAGGACTCTTTATCAAAACGTCTGCTAATCCAATCATTAATAGCGCCAAGAATATCATACCATAGGCAAGCATGAAAAGGCAGAACCGATGTTAAGTTAGAGAGTTTTACTATTCCTGCCTAAGGGTCAGCAGATTTGAGATTCTTCAAAGAAGCGGCGTAAAGGTTGCAGAAGGGTTATTTATAATCCTCTGCTTTTCTCCCTGGCCTCCTGCATTCTCTTGCACTCAATGCACAAGGCGGCAATGGGACGGGCCTTTAATCTCTCCTCTGAGATTCCCCTGCCGCACTCTTCACAGACGCCAAAATCCCCATTGTTAAGCTTGTCCAAGGTCCTGTTGATCTTCCTCATCAATCTGCTTTCTCTCTCTTTAAGACGAAAAGAAAAGGCTGTGTCAGTTTCCAAAGATGCCAAATCTGTAAAATCAGGGCACTTATCGCTAAGCCCGTCAATGACATTTACCGCCTTATTTGCCCCTGCGAAAAGTTCATCCATCCTTTGATAGAGGAGCTCTTTGAAATACTCTTTATTATCCTGGGTCAGCATAAAGGGTCTCCATTTTCCGACTGTTTTTAAGGAAAAGATATCACTTGTGGGTTCTGTGGCGTATGCTCAGTATCGGAACAGGACAATGCCGAAACATTTTTTCTGCAGTCGAACCGAAAAGCACATTTGCAATATTGCTACGGCCCTTAACATCCATTACAACCAGATCGATCCCCTCCTCTTTTACGACTTTTACCAATTCAAGGAATGGGACCCCTATGCGTATGATTTTTTTGACAAAAAAATGAGTGCAAGACGTTTCTTCTACTAATTTTTGGGTTAGGTCGAAGCGCCTTTTCTTTTGTTTTTCCAAGTATTCCTCTTCTGAAACGCGGGTAGTTATTGTTGCGATTTTTCTAATTGTTTCAACATCTCGTTGGTTGATTATGTTGGCCACGATTAATTCAGCTTTCAGTTTGTCTGCTAAATCACCAGCATATTTCACGGTCTGCGCTGAATAATCAGAAAAATCAATGGCAGCCAGAATTTTAGTGATTTTCTCCATCCTTTCCCTCCCTTGTTTGCATTTGGGAATCGCGCCATTTTGAAACCTCAAAATTTGTAGTGCGGGGGGGCAAATTTCCACTTATTTCACCTTGATCTCTATCTCTTTTTTCTTTGCTTCCTCAGTCTTGGGAAGCGCTATTTTTAAGATGCCCTTGTCAAAGGTAGCTTCCATTTTATCCGTCTTAACGTTGATAGGAAGCTGGAACGAACGCTGGAAGGACCCGTAGTATCGCTCCATATAATGATGGTGCTCATCCTTCTC
>Ga0307929_1002840_pt1 | contig 10667 bp, 6 predicted proteins | sample AceLakmetage1330_FD_203160 | JGI IMG/M metagenome (GOLD analysis project Ga0307929, IMG submission 203160) | Saline water microbial communities from Ace Lake, Antarctica - #1330 | ecosystem: Environmental > Aquatic > Non-marine Saline and Alkaline > Saline | place: Antarctica: Ace Lake...
ATTTACTGTTAGCGATCCATTGGGATTGAACATTGTTGAGCAGCCTACCGAAGTGATGGTTTATCCAAATCCGATGAATAACATGGGACAGGTAAGTTTCAATTTACTTGAAGAAAAAGCTGTTGAAATCAATATCATCAACATAACAGGCCAGCACATCAGCCAAATTGAAGCATCTGATTATAGCCCGGGAAATCACACTGTTCAATTTAGTGTAGCGGACTTACAAACCGGTGTTTATTTTATCCAAACTAAAATTGGATCAGAAACATTGACAAATAGAATTTCGGTAATTAAATAGTTGCAGCAAACTTCTATTGTTAGCGATTAACTAAACCTATAAAATTGCAGCCTTCCGATTTAAAATTGGGAGACTGCTTTTTTTATGCAATTTTCTGTTAGCCACTCAACATTTTAATTCAATATTGTCCGGGGAATTATACTATTCTGCAAACGGATTCTTTGCTTCACTTTGTTATGCTACTAATGACAACTATTTGTAAAACGTTGAAAACCAATCCAAAATAATAGACCTCTCAGTCACAAGCTCCTTCGAGGTGACAACGGGTTGATGTTTGTTGGGGAGGGGAATTGCGAACGCTACACGTTCGCAATTCCCCTCCCCCCTGATAAACCTGAGCAATGTCATTTCGACCAAAACACGAAGCGCTGCGCAGTGTTGCCGGGAGAAATCTATTCCCATTTGTCATCGCACATTGAGGCCCCTCTTTCCGGGGCTAGAATCTATTTAAGTTAACCTGACACCACTACTTTTTATTCAATATTTTAACACCCTTCGCTCATTGCTTCTTTTGCCGATGTAATTCAGAATTATTCAAATTAATCCCAAATACATTATCACCACTAAATTAGCCGATTAAGCCCCTCTTTAGAACATATTTAATTATTTAAATAATTTGTATTGTTGGCCGAAAGTATTTACTTTTGCTCCGAGTTTTAAATAAACCAAATCACTGATTTAACAATTAAACTAAAACAACACTATGAGAAAAATTACATTTCTAATAGCTAGTCTATTCATTATGATGACAGCTATTAACGCCCAGCAGGTAGCAAGGGAATTTGTTGCCGTTGAAGGCGGAACGGGTTTTTGGTGACCTTACTGTCCGGGCGCTGCACTTGGAGTAGACGACCTGATTGCTAACGGCCATCCAGTGGCTGCAATCGAGAATCACAATGGTGACTCTCTTGCAAATCAATATTCGAACGCACGTAACACTTACAACCAGATTTCCGGTTATCCTACCGTGGTATTTGATGGAGGTGGAGCAGTTGTTGGTGGTGGATCCAGTAGCTTGTACACCTCATATTTACCAAAGGTAAATGCAAGGCTTGCTATACCATCAGACTTTTCTATTGACCTTCAGTTTGAACACAACACAGATACCGACTACACAGCCAATATCGAACTTGAAAAAGTTGGCACTTACACAGGAACAAATATTGTTTTACAAGTTTACATTACCGAATCACACCTGGATATCAACTGGGGTTTAGGCCCTGATGTTAACTCCGTAAACCGTATGATGGTCCCTAACCAAAACGGAACACCACTTGACTTCTCTGGTGGTAACATCCAAAACATCGAACTCAACTTCGAGATTGAAGGTTATTGGCAAACTGAAAATTGCGAAATAATCGCTTTTATTCAGGACAATTCAACAAAAGAAGTCCTTCAAACTGCAATGAAAACAATGGCGACACCAGATTTCACGCTTGATGCCGAACTTTATGATGTACTTAATATTCCTGAAACCATGTGTGCAGGAATCCTTGAACCAGAAATTACAATCAAGAATAAAGGTGCCGAAATCTTAACTACATGTAATGTTAATTTTGAAGTAAATGGCGGATTGGTTTATACTTATCCATGGACAGGTACATTGGCCTTTACTGAAACTGATTTTATTGAAGTCCCTGAGTTTACTTTTGCCAGCGAAGATGACAATGAAATTGTTGTTTATCTTTCTGACCCCAATGGTAACACAGATGACAACCCTGCAAACAATTCACAAACTTTTAACACAACACTTCCTGTTGATGTTGAGGATATGCTGGTCCTGATCATGAAAACTGATGACCAACCACAACAAACCACATGGAAAGTATTTGATGCCAATGGCAATATGGTTGACGAAGGCGGCCCTTACACACAGGCACAGCTTTTCTTTAAAGACACTGTTTTCTATGAATCTCCGGGATGCCATCAGTTTGTAATGTATGATGCAGGTGGAAACGGCCTCTCAACATATTACACGCTCAGGTCATTTATTGACGGAACTATAACATCCATTAAGAGTGGTGGTTCGTTTGGTTACAAAGAGAGTACACATTTTAATGTTATGATGGATGGTATCAATGCCAACTTTACCATGGATGAAAACGAAGGTTGTGAAGAGCTTACTGTTAACTTCCAGGATGAATCTTTTGGAAATGTTACTTCATGGGCTTGGGAATTTGAAGGCGGCGACCCTGCAACATCAACAGATGAAAACCCAACAGTATTTTATAATACACCTGGTGTTTACGATGTAACACTTGAAGTTTCCGACGGAACAAATAATAGCACCTTTACAAATGACAATTGCATTGAGGTATTTGAACTTCCTGAAGTTATTTTCTCATCAATTGACGATATGTGCGTTTACTGGCCAGAACAGGAATTGATGACAGGCACACCAGCCGGTGGCGAATATTCAGGACCTGGCGTTGAAGACGGATGGTTCTATCCTGAAACTGCGGGAACAGGTACACATACACTGATGTACACCTATGAAGATGCCAACGGTTGCGAAAACTATGCAGAACAAACTGTTTATGTTGATGATTGTGTTGGAATTGATGATCCTACTACCACTATGGCAATGCAGGTTTATCCAAACCCAATGACAAATTCATCGATAGTTAGCTTCAACCTGAATGACAACGCAGATGTTAAAATCAGCATGTTCAACAACCTGGGCATGGAAGTTCTCAAGGTTTCTGAATCTTATATGAATGCCGGAACCCATAAATTCAATCTGAACCTTTCAGATTATGAAAATGGAATCTATTTCATCAGGATCCAGGCCGGGACTCAAATCCACACCGAAAAAGTTACGCTTGTTAAATAGCAATAAGCCTTAACAAATATTTAAAGCCATTTGTTTTTTGAATTTCAAAAAGCAAATGGCTTTTTTTATTTTGAGTTTTGGATTTTGAGTTTTGAGTTTTAGGCTTTGTGATTTGGATTTTGGATTTTGAGTTTCAGAACTCCTGATCCATCGTAAATTCAATGCCATGAAATAAATATTTCTGCGCAGAAATTACCAATAAATCTTCAACCTGAGTAGGCTCAAATCACGGATTCAAGAAATAAGGTAATAAGGTCGGTGACCTTGGGGTGCAGACAAGGCTACTAAGGTTAAAAAGTAGGAAATAAGGTTTTCATTTCTTTGTTGATAGCAGAAACTACATAAAAACCTTATCTCTTTTTCCAACCTTAGTACAGAGATCAAGTACCAACATTTTACAACCTTATTAGCTTATTAAGCGACATGGATGTTTACGAGGGATATAAACTAAATTATTGAAATGCAGCTATTGGGTCAGGAGTTCTGAGTTTTGGATTTTGATTTTTGAATTTTAACTTTTGGTTTTCCACCGTGCCACTCTGTCACTATTCTACTTTGGTCTGGAAATGGCAATAGCAGCGGAAACCACTTTTAATATGATTGATTTTATTGACACAAGCAATAACTCCGGACAAATAAACCACACTACTACACAGGATCCTGGTTTGCTTGATGCCTACTCAAACACAATTGTTCAGGTATCAAAACTCACCGCCCAATCGGTAGTTAACATCCGTGTAAATAAACCCCAGCAGCAAAAACCTACTCCGCGTGCGCAGCAACAACCTTTTGGTATGGGTTCAGGTTTTTTTATTTCTACCGATGGCTACATCCTGACCAACAATCATGTGATTAACCAGGCCACAAAAATATTGGTCACCCTGCCCAGCGGAAAAGAAATGGCTGCTGAAGTAAAAGGTGCCGATCCTGCTACCGACCTGGCTGTAATAAAAATTGATACTGAAGATTGTTTCCCACTTTCTTTTGCTGATTCCGATGCATTGCAAGTAGGTCAAATTGCTATTGCCGTAGGAAATCCTTTAGGGTTTCAGCAGACTGTAACTGCCGGCGTGGTGAGTGCACTTGGGAGAACAATAAGGTCACAATCGGGAAGATTGATTGATGACGTGATACAAACCGATGCTGCCCTTAATGCAGGAAATTCCGGCGGTCCTTTGATGGATTCCACCGGGAAAGTCATCGGTGTAAATACAGCAATCATTAAAGAAGCCCAGGGGATTTGCTTTGCTGTTTCGGCCAATATGGCCAAGTTTATCACCAGCAAACTCATCGCCGACGGCAGGATCAGAAGGGCGTACCTTGGCATAGTCGGTCAAACCATCCGGCTAAATCCGCAAATCGTTTCAAAACATAAACTTACGAAGCCTACGGCAGTTCATGTTACTGAGATCAATGCAAATGGCTTAGCTTTTAACAATGCGCTTTTTGCAGGCGACCTCATCATAGAATTAAACAGTAAAACCATCGCTTCCATTGATGACCTTCACAAAGCCCTGGACGAAAAAACCATCGGACAACAACTTCAGATGGTAGTGATAAGGAAAGGTGTGATTCATCAGTTTATGGTTGTTCCCGCTGAGATGGTGTAGGTAAAAAATGTGGTTCTACTGGTATTTTAGTGGAGAAAAAAAACTTGATGTTTACTAATTTAGAATATAAAGGCCAGAAGTCCGAAGTCTGAAGCCCGTAGTTAGAAGGCTTCGGTCTTCGGACTTCAGACTTCAAGCCCTTCTGATGACATACTAGTCTTTTCCTAAGTTCATCCTTCTTTCCATTAAATTCGTGGTAGTACCAAAAATGTTTTCGTTCTTTTTCAGGGACAAGATATACCTTGTCTCAACAGGGAAACCAATAAATTCAGTACTCCTGACCTGTTTATTGCTTTTCAGTAGTTTAAATAAACTCAATCGTAATTTGACATATCGTAAAAAGTAAAATATTCACACCAAAATCCTCAACTAACATTTTCCTAATCGATAAATAGGTTTACTAGATTCCTCTCTTCGTTCGGAATGACAGCAGCGCGCATGAAGTGGTGGGGAGGCTGGATCGGGCGCTTTGCGCCCGATCCAGCCTCCCCCTTTTCGCTCCAGATCGTGTCATTTCGAACGAAAATTTGCGTAGCAAATTTGAAGAGAGAAATCTAAAAATAGCGGCACGATATTTACGTTGGGTATAGAGTTGTGAAATTCGTTAAACATCTATCAATTTTTTTCGCTACCGGCATAAACAAAAAAAGCCTGCCATATAAATATGGCAGGCAGTTCAAGTTGCAATCTTTTATTTACACAAATTCCTTCTTAAGCACCTTTACCCAATCGTTGATACGTTTATCGGTAAGGCCTGACTGATTGTCTTCGTCCAATACCAGGCCTACAAACTTACCATCAACCACAGCATCAGAATCATCAAACAAATAGCCTTCTGTTGGCCAACGCCCAACAATCTCAAATTTACCTTCGAGGCGCTTGTAGATTTTCGCCAGTCCGTCAACAAAACTATCGGCATAAACTTCCTGGTCGCCAAGGCCAAACAGTGCAATCTTTTTACCCTTTGGGTCGATGGTATCAGCTACTTCAATAAACTCCTCCCAATCATCCTGCATATCGCCAATGCCCCAGGTTGAGGTTCCAAATATCAAATATTTATACTTCTCCAGTTCCTCGGCCCCTGCATCTTCAACATTAAACGAAACTGCATTTTCAGCTCCAAAAGCATGAACTAATTTTTCTGCTACTTTTTCTGAATTCCCTGTGGATGAACCGTAAAAAACGCCAATCGTTACCATATAAATATCTTTTAGTCATTTTTAATTTCTATTGCGATTGCGCAAAATTACTTTTTTAAACCTGATTAATTCACAAATTCAATGAATTTGTGAATTAATCACCGAAGGCCGAAAATATGTTTTTAAAATATTTTCGAGGGTTAACCCTCAAATTTCCTTTGGAAATTCGGCTCTGCCGGCCTTTTAGCCGACAGAGTGAAAAATTCATGAATTTTTCAGGTTAATTTTATTGGGCCTTGAATTCTTATTCGGAATAAAAAACCACACCGTTTTGAAACATGCTATAAGGAGCTTTGTTCAACATCAATGAAAATATTTTTCATCGAATAAAAATACCCGGGAATCAATATCCAAAAAAAAATACAGTGAATGAAAATGCAGATAAAAAATGTTACCTTTGTGATATCGTAAAGCCCCTCAGTATGTTCGACTTTACATGGCAATTGATTTTGACTAAAATGTGAAAGATGAAAAAATTACTACTGATCCTGCTTATTGCAAACCTGGCAAATTATTTATCCGCGAGCAAACAAAACATCGATAGTTTATTAAAAGTAGCCGAAAATATAGAATTGGATACAACATCACGACTCAATGCGTATCAACAGCTTTCGCTCTATTATATCAATACGCACAACTATGATTCATGCAAACTGGTATCAGGGCAAGGTTTTGATTTGTCGAACGAAAGCGGCGGGTCGCGCCAGCGCGGCACTTTTGAAACCAATATTGGCTCGTCCTACTTTTATGTTGGCGAGACCGACAAAGCAATGGATTGGTACCTCAGGTCATACGAAAGCAGTCTGGAATTTAATCCCCCAAAAACAATTGCTGAAAAGCTTAACAATCTTGGGATTTTATGCAGGTACATTGGTGAATTCGAAAAGGCTTTGGAGTACTACTATAAATCCATAGACTACTATGAACAAGTGATAGGGCCACCAGACACTGTTGCAGGACCAATTGCATATACCCAAATGAATATTGGATCGTTGTATTTAACAAAGAAGGATTATGACAAAGCACTTGAATATTACAATACTTGCCTGCCAGTTATCGAAAAAAGCAAGAATCAAAGGGCACTGAGTAACATCTACAATAATTTTGCTTCAGTATATTTACATCAGGAAAAGTATCACCGCTCACTTGAGAATTACCGTAAGGCCCTCACTATAAGCTTGCCAAATTCAGGTGGCACAAACCATGCAGTTTTATTGGCCAACATTGCCGAGAACTATATTTTCCTCAATCAATTTGATGAAGCCAAACCTTACTTAGACCAGGCTATGGAAATTGCCAGGGAAAACGATTTCCTGAACGTGGAGCAAAATGTTTACAGCATTTATTCTGACTACTATTTTGATAAGAACGATTTTGAAAATGCCTACGTTTACAGGGCGAAATACGAAGCCGTAAAAGATTCGATTTTTAGCAGGGAGAAAAGCCAGGACATTGCTGAGATTGAAATCGAATATGAAACTAAGAAAAAAGAACTGGAAAATCAGGGTCTTATAACTGAGAATGAACGTCAGGTAAGGATCAACCGGCTATTATTGATTATTCTGGTTATAGTATTTATCAGCATTGCGATTATATTGTTTGTGTGGAGCAGGGTAAGACTGGTTAATAAAAAACTTAAAAAGAACCAGGAAGAACTTGAGGAACTCAACGAGAAACTCAAAAAATCGAATGCCGAAACTGAGGAAGCACTTGAATTTAAAAGCCAGTTTCTGGCAAATATGAGCCATGAAATCCGTACACCCCTTAACATTATCATTGGATTTGCCGGGATATTGCGCAAAAGCATTTTTGAATTAAAACTCCTGAAGTACATCGAATCCATTGAAATAAGCAGTGAAAACTTACTCAAATTGCTCAATGACATTTTGGACATGTCGAAAATTGAAGCCCGTAAAATGCTGCTTAAACCCGAAGTGGTTGACCTAAAAAAATTACTGGAAGAAATACGCAGCCTTTTTATAATTAAAGCGGAAGAAAAAAATATTGAACTCAACATTTCATTTGATGAGAACATACCAAGGGCAATGATGCTGGATGAAATCCGCACCAGGCAGGTATTGGTTAACCTTGTTGGAAATGCCATTAAATTTACCAACGAAGGTTATGTTAGCTTGAAGGTATATGCCAATGAGCCGATCGATTTTCAGGATCACCCACCATCAAAAATTGATTTCTATATAGACGTTGAAGATTCTGGTCATGGAATACCTGCTGAACACCATGAAATAATATTTGAGTCGTTCAGACAAATTCAGGTAAAAAATCAACTAAAAATAAGTGGTACCGGACTTGGCTTGCCCATTTCCAAACGTTTGATGGAATTGATGGGCGGGACACTTAGCTTGCAAAGCGAACCTGGCAAAGGCTCAGTTTTTACTATACACTTTAAGGATGTCCCGATTACTGCCTTAAAATCCGATTTAAAAACGACAAGCCCGCCTATGTCGGAAAGCCAGGACATACAGTTTCAAGCATGTCGCGTATTGATTGCTGACGATGAAACGATGAACAGAAGCCTTATCATCTCGAGCTTTGTGGGCACCGATGTAGTTGTTTTCCAGGCTTCAAATGGACAAGAGGCCGTTGAAATGGCCAGAAAAACACTGCCCAATATTATATTAATGGATTTTAATATGCCGATAATGGACGGCTTTGATGCTGCAAAAACCTTAAAACAAAACCAGGAAACAAAAGACATTCCAATACTGGCATTCAGCGCATCCAGTTTATTTACTGATTTAACCAGCGATGAAAAGGAACTGTTTTCAGGGTTTATTTCAAAGCCGGTTTTCATTACCGACCTATTTGAGGAACTGTCAACCTTTTTACCTCATTCCCGTAAAAAAACTATTGAAGGTGAAATTTTGGTAAACAAAGACTTTGCGGATGCACTTGCCTCAGACAAGAAACATTTAGGCCCAAATGTCTTTTTGGATCTTGATTCAAAATTTTCAGGACGGTTAATTGAAGTTAAAAATGCAAATTCCATGAACCTAACCCTTCAGTTTAGTGAAGACTTAAAAGCGTTCGCACTCAAAAACGACTTCAAATCCGTCGAACTCTATTCAAAAAAGGTTGTCGAAGCCTGTAATAATTTCAATGTTGATCAGGTAACGCAGCTACTTAAAAAATTCCCAAAAATATTAAGTCAGTTAAAAAACTAATTATCATTATGCATTCTTCATTTCAAGCGGGCGATTGCTCAATTCTCGTAGTTGATGATATCAGCGAAAACATACAGATAATAGGCAGCACACTTCTACAAAAGGGTTACCAGGTATCCTATGCTTTAAGTGGGCCAGAGGCACTAACAATGGTTGAGTCAAACCAATACGACCTGATATTACTGGACATTCTTATGCCCGGAATGGATGGATATGAAGTGTGCGCCCAAATAAAAAAAGGTGACAAAAGTAAAGATGTCCCCATCATTTTTTTAACAGCTAAAACCGACCCTATCAGTATAGTTAAAGGTTTTGAATTGGGCGCCGTGGATTATCTTGGCAAACCTTTTAATGCCGAAGAATTGCTGGCAAGGGTGGGCACTCAGCTTCAATTAAGAAAACAGACAAATAAACTTAAAAATTACAACAAGGCACTTGAAGAAAAAGTTATTGAGCGGACCAGGGAACTGGAGGAAACACACCGGGAATTGGCCGTATTGGAAAACGCCAAAAGCAATTTCCTGAGGCTTATTAGCCACGAACTACGGACACCACTCAATATTCTCGGTGGATTTACCGAAGTCCTGCACACTTCTTTGCAATCATCTGAACACAGGGAATCTATTACATACTTAAAACAATCCACCGATAAATTAATAAAGTTGGCAGACAGTGCCCTGCTGATAACCGAACTACAATCGGGAAACTACAAAATGAGTTTCTCCTCCATTACTGTCAAGGATATTTGCGAAACAGCCATCGAATATTTTTCAGATGAAATCACTAAAAAGAACATCAAGATTGTTTTCGACATTCAGGATGATGCACAGAAGGTAAACGGTGATTTTAATCTTTTCAACAGATGTGTCCGCAATTTAATCCATAACGCAATAAAGTATTCGCCCCAGAATGGCGAGATTACATTAAAGTCATACAAAACTGATTTGCTCATAATCTTTCATATCGAAGATAAAGGGCAGGGATTTACCAAAGATCAGTTAGAGAAACATTTCAAGCCATTTGTAAAAACCCAGGTGGATGCTAAAAATGAAGGTTTTGGCCTTGCCCTCGCCACAACAAAATTGATCATGGATATTCATTCGGGTGAAATAAAAGTTAGCAATGCACCTGATGGGGGCGCAGTTGTTAAACTATCGTTTCCGGGCTAAGGGTTTGGCTGTATATTTTTGCTGCCGGTTTCGAAGCATCTTCCTGTCAAGTTACACGGAAAATTATTAGATGCTTAAACCATGAAACCTACACTATCTCGGCAATAAAATGTATTGTCTGTTGCCGCTCGGTGTTCTGTTTTCCAGCCTTGTAAACAATGTTCATTCTACTTTCAATCTTTTCTATAGGCTCGTGTGTCAGCGTATTTTTTTTAGTGTCGCCAAATTTTTTAAAACAATTTCTCTCGTTGCGTTGACTTTGCAAGCTCTTTGACAAAGCTTTGGTTGAAGCGTTGGCTCGTGGGGCTTTAGCAATGTGCTTGTAAATATAGTAAAATACAACAAATCACTCTTTTAAAATCAACTAAAA
>Ga0307929_1002842_pt1 | contig 10658 bp, 7 predicted proteins | sample AceLakmetage1330_FD_203160 | JGI IMG/M metagenome (GOLD analysis project Ga0307929, IMG submission 203160) | Saline water microbial communities from Ace Lake, Antarctica - #1330 | ecosystem: Environmental > Aquatic > Non-marine Saline and Alkaline > Saline | place: Antarctica: Ace Lake...
CTCCACATCATCCCGTTTATTTTCGGCATCAAGACGCTTGTAATGGTTGTACACCGCCACGGAAAGCACCTTTTTGGCCTGGTCCTGTTCAATCACATAGGTATCCAGCAGTTCCTTGACTTCCCGGGGTGGCAACCGCTTTGAAACGGTCTTCTTTTCCGGGGCATCAACCTCACTGCCATCGTCCTCGATGATCTCTTCACACAGCCCCACACATTCGTCACAGATATAAACACCTGGACCTGCAATGAGTTTTTTTACCTCTTTTTGATGTTTCCCACAGAACGAACAATGCAATTTGTCATTGCCATCTTCTTTTTTGGCCATATTACTTCTCCTTTGGCGCGTCTTCCTTTTCCACATCCGAGCGGTTCAGCACCACATGATCCACAAGACCATAGGCCTTTGCTTCCTCACCGGACATAAAAAAATCACGATCCGTATCCACAGCAACTTTTTCAAGGGACTGACCGGTATGGCTGGCCAGAATTTCATTAAGAGAATCTTTCATACGAAGGATCTCATTGGCCTGGATCTGAATATCCGACGCCTGCCCCTGGGCGCCTCCAAGGGGCTGATGGATCATAATTCTTGAATGGGGAAGAGAATAGCGTTTGCCATCGGCTCCGGCAGCAAGGAGCAGTGCCCCCATGCTGGCAGCCTGACCAATACACACAGTTACCACGTCGGGCTTAATATACTGCATTGTATCATAAATGGCCATACCGGCAGTGACAACGCCCCCGGGGGAATTGACATAAAAGTTGATATCCTTTTCAGGATCTTCTGATTCCAGAAACAGAAGCTGGGCCACAATGAGATTTGCAATCTCATCATTGATGGCGGAGCCAAGAAATATAATCCGGTCTTTCAAAAGCCTTGAATAGATATCATAGGCACGCTCTCCCCTATTACTCTGCTCAACTACCATTGGAACTAAAGGCACTTTTCTCTCCTTGTATCTTTACTGATTGGCATCATAGAAACATCCATCACAAAAATTATGACGTTGTATCCGCTGCCGGGGTTTCGGTTGCGGCTTCTGTTGTTTCCTGTGCAACGTCTTCACCCGCTGATGTTTCAGCCACTGCTTCCTTGGCTGCGGCTGCGGCTTCCACCGCTTTTGCAGCTTCTGCGTCCTGGATAGCCTGGGCTTCCTCAGGGGATATTTCTGTAATATTTCCACTTTCTACAATAATATCAGCTGCCTTTTTTTCAAGCTGGTGATGTTTGAAATACGCAAGCTGGTCTTTTTTCATGTTAAAGAAATTTTTCACACCATCCACAGTGGCTTTCATGCCAACTGCCATCTCTTCGAACCCCTTTTCCATCTCTTCTTCTGTGAGTTCCAGATTTTCCTGCTCAATAATCTTGGCAAGCAAAATGTGTCTTTTAGCCTGTTTTTCCGCAACATCTCTGTACTGGCTCTTGAGAAAATCCTCACCAAGACCAACGTCTTCCAGATTGACATTATTCTGGGCATAAGCTTCCTTGGCTTCTTTCACAATACCTTCAAGCTCGGCATCCACAAGAACATCTGGCACCTCAAATTCATTTTTTTCCAGAAGTGCAGAAAATACCTGTTCGCTGAGCTCATGTTTAATGCGCTGGGTATATCCTTTGTCCAGGTTATCACGGATAAGCGCTTTAACGGCTTCCAGATCTTTAAAATCTCCGAGTTTTGCAGCCAGTGTATCATCCTCGGGGGGCAAAACCTCTTCCTGGATTTCCTTTAATTCAACCTTATAGGTAATGGTGTGACCCGCAAGTTCTTTATCTGGGGCATCATCAGCATAGGCAATCTCAATTTCAAGTTTCTGACCGGGAAGAACGCCGGTGAGTTTTGCAGAAAATTCCTCGTGCATGGCCGTACCACCAATGGCCATGACATAATTTTCCACCAGGGGGGTATAATCAAAGGGCTGATCATCCACAAATCCCTGGTAATCAATGAGAACAAAGTCATCCGGGGCAACCGGTCGCTCTTCGGTGACGGTTTCCTTGGTGGCCATGCCCTTTCTAACCATCTGAATCTGTGCATCTACCTCATCCTCTGAGACCTCATACATGGTTTTTTTCAGATCAAGTCCCTTAAAATCGACATCTTCAAGTACTGGACGAACTTCCACCTCGGCATCAAAGACATAGGGTTGTCCAGGCACCAGCTCCGGGGGGTCTATGCTGGGTGCACCCGCCAGATCAAGTTTATGCTCTTCCACCACATCCACAAAGGCATTTTGAATCAAACGGGGGGTGACATCGGCATGGACATCTTTGCCAAACCTGGCCTCCAAAACCTTGCGGGGTACTTTCCCCTTTCTAAACCCTTTAACGTCCACCGTTTTTTTCAACTCTTTGTACGCCTCATTGAGTTCCTTGGAAACCTGTTTTTCTGAAATCTCAATATGAATTACTTTTTTGACAGTGCTTTTATCTTCAATACTTACCTGCATTTGTTTCCTTTCTGCAACCCTGAAGGGTCAAATGGCGGCTCATGATTTGACCCAAACATTTGTCACGCTTCATGAATGAACTTTTATTGTTTTTTCAATACATTTCCATGGGCTGAACTGCCCAATAAAATCAGAAAATGCAAAGAATCTTCATACACCAAATAAAATGTAATAAGTTAATCTTTAAATGGGATGGTGTCAAGGCAATTGCACCAAGGTTTTTTTTCGGGAAATGTTATTTTAAACTTGCATAATCCCAAAGACGGTGATAGTTTATCGTTCTGTGTTTGGCGGGGCGTAGCGCAGCCTGGTAGCGCGCTTGCTTTGGGAGCAAGATGTCGGAGGTTCGAATCCTCTCGCCCCGACCACCAAACCAAGAAAGCACTTACGAATATATTTGTAAGTGCTTTCTTGGTTTGGTGCCTCCATAAAACATCCACATCGTGATTTGTTAACGATTTAGATTCTTATTTCTTATTTTCGTGTTATTTTGGCAAGAGAATCAGAAAACCTTTTTGGTACTGGCTTGTCCAGGTTAGGGGGGACAGATTTTTAAATCTGTCCCCGTCTCCCTTATCTTTCCTGTTGGACGGAGCGGAGCCTGATCAAAAATCCTCCAAAAGACGTCGAAGCCTGAAATGGGCGTCAAACACCTCGGTGTAGGCGGTGACCTGGTTAAACCTGGCCCGGGAAATACCAAAAATAGCATCCAACACGTCCGTGGAAGTACCAATGCCCTGGGCAAAGGCAAGGTCGGTGATTCTCAAATTTTCCTTTGCCTCAACGGTTCCTGTATTTGCTACTTCCAGGTTATCAAAGGAGACTTCCATATCAAGCAAAATATTTTCAAGCTCTGTTTTCAGTGACTCCTCAAGCTCTCTGATATCATATTTTATTTTCTGTTGCTCAAGCCTTGCCTGGCGGGTAACGGCATATTTTTTCATGCCGTCAAAAAGATTCATGGAGATCACCGCCTGACACCGCACTTCATCATCTGAATTCTCAAAAGATTCCGGAAAAAAATCATCCCGGGTATGGGAGCTGTAGCCAAGGGACAGGTCTGCCCGGGGATAAAGGGATGCCCTGGATGCGGAAACCGTCATTTCCGCAGCACCAAAGGCCATCTTTAAGGCATTAAGGTCGCTTCGATTTGCCAGAAGCCGCCGTTGATATCCCTCAACAGGATCCGTTTGTGGCAGTTGATTAAAAATGGAAAAATCAAGTTCGGTGCGATCAATGGGTTTACCCACTTCAAAGGCCAACCGGTTTATCCCCGCGGCCACGGCCGCCTCCACCCGCCTCCGGGCCTGTAGCGCATTGTCCATCTCCACCTTGACCTTCAAAAAATCAGTCCTTTTTAACACCCCCACCTTGACCTTGAGCTCAATTTGGCGCAACCGATCGTCGTAGAGCTTAACCGCAGCCTCTGCCACCTTGAGGTTCTCCATGGACCGATAAATCCCCAAAAAATCCATGGCAACATTCAGGCGAATATCCTGCTGAATTAAATCCAGCCTGAATTCCCCGGCCCGGGTCAGAGTTTGCACCGATTTAAGGGTATAATAATCCTTAAACCCGGCAAAAAGATTCCAGGAGATAGCCCCGGAAAAGGTGTCATTCTTCCGATTTTCTCCGATAGCAGTGTCATGATTCAATTGATTCAGGGTGTATCCCAGATCCAGGGAGGGAAGAAATTCTCCCCGGACCTTTGTTTCTTCCTGCATAAGGATATCCAGATCCGCCTGGTAACGCTTTACCAGATCACGGTTTTCACAGGCACTCGTTTGCAAACTCCCAAGGGTTTCAGCAGCAAAAACCGGCCCACCTGAAATCAACACCACCAGTGTACAAAACAGTATGCAAATATTTTTTCTCATGCTTTTTATCCCCACAGCCCCTAAACTCCTGAATTATTTAAAACACTTCATATCATTCCAAAGGTAGTCCTCGCATTTGGAGAAATAATTCCCAAAAATGAAATCATCGCTCCGGCAAGGGTGAACCGGCAAATGAAGTCTGCCAATTATTCCTGGGTGATCACAGTTTTTTCAAACCCTATAAAAAATGCCAGCAACGCGGGGATCACAAACAGGGTAAACACCGTTGATAGGGCCAAGCCCCCAAGGATCACACTGCCAATGCCCCGGTACAGTTCACTGCCCGATCCCGTGGCAACTACCAGTGGCATAAGGGCAAAAATACTGGTACAGGTACTCATAAAAATCGGTCGGATGCGAGTTCTCACCGATTCGGAAATCGCCACCATTCCCGGCATATTGGCGTACCTGACATTATTCAAGGATTGATGCACAATGAGGATGGCGTTGTTCACCACCGTTCCCACAAGGATAATAAATCCCAGCATGGTCAACACATCCAGGGGCTGGGGTGCAATGAACATATTCACCAGGCGAAGCCCCATAAGCCCCCCTGCCGCAGCCAGGGGAACACTGAACATGATAATCAACGGATAAAGAAAATTTTCAAACAGGGCGGCCATGAGAAGATAGGTAATCATCAGGGCCAGGAGCAGATTCCACTTCAGGGCATCAAAGGTCTCTTCCAGCTTGTCCGCATTGCCCCCAAGATCCAGGGTAACATTTTGCACCTTACCCGATGCAAGCAGATCGTCACTGAGGCCCTTGATGGTTTCAATGGCCGTCTGCAAAGGAACGGACAGGGGGGGGGTAATCTCCAGACGGATATTTCGCTTTTTTTCCAGCCGGTCAATTTGTGTCATACCCGAATCATAGGAAATACTGGCCACATCCCCCACCCGGACCTGACGTCCGATATTACTGACAATCGGCGCGTTGAGAATATCCTCCGGGGTTTTAAAACGTTCCTCTGCCCCCCGGACCACCAGATCAATGCGGTCCTTGCCCTCGGGGCCAAACTCATCCACCTTTCTGCCGTTCATCAACACATCCACATAGATGCCCAGTTCACGCTCGGTGAGCCCATTGGCGGCAAGCTTCATCTTGTCGGCCACCACCCGGCCCTCGGGATAGGAGATCTCCAGGGAGGGCACCGGACGAATCTGGGAACCGGGGATGGTCTGGGACACCGCCCCAAACAATGTCCGGCCCGCATTAACGATGGCGCTCATGTCCTCACCGGAAATATTCAAATCCACGGTGCGGCCTTTACCAATACCGCTCTCAAAAATACCGGGCTGAATACTGATGCCAAACATGCCAGGCAGAGAATTGATCAACCGGGTCAAGGTAGGTATAAACCGGCTGGCTTGGGTCTCATATTCCTCTGTGGCGGACAGCCCGAACCCCGAAAGATAATCCGATGAAAAATAGAACATATTTCTGATCAAAGGCAAATCATGGTCACCAGGCTGCCGGTATTTATCGGTCTGGGCAAAAAGATATTCCCCCACCTCCCTTCGTTTTTCAGCGGAATATCCCGGGGGTGGCACCAGAATATTCATAACAAAGTTCCGGTTTCCCTGGGGCAGGTATTCAGCCTTGGGCATGAGACTCCAGGCTGCGGCAATGGACAGCGAGGTAAAAACAAGGATGCACACGATGCGGGTCATGATATTTTTCTGGAAAAAATTAGAGACGTCCATGATCAGAATTACGAAAAAAGCCCCCACATATGAGGCCAGGCCTTTTTTCTTAGCATTGGCCTGGAGAACCGGTCGATTCCTGTAGATAAAATGCATAAAAGAGGGAATCACGGTGACTGACACCAAAAGACTCAGGGCAATGGAGGAGGTGATGGCAATGGCAATGTCTTTAAATAACTGCCCTGCTTCCTGGCGGATAAAAATAACAGGCAAAAATACCGCCACCGTGGTGAGGGTGGATGCAATAACCGCCCCGAACACCTCGCTTGCCCCTTGGTAAACGGCATCAAATATTTTCTTTCCCATCTGACGGTGGCGGTCAATGTTTTCCAGCACCACAATGGCGTTATCCACCAGCATGCCCACGGCAAAGGAGATACCGGCAAGGCTCACCACATTTAAGTTCCTGTCCAAGAGCCACAAAAAAATAAAGGACCCAATGGCGGAAATGGGAATGGCAATGCTGATGGTAAGGGTGGAGCGAAGGCTGCCAAGGAAAATCAACAGCACAATAACGGCAAGGATGGCACCAATAAGGACATTTTGTTTCATGTTCTCAATGGAGGTCAGAATGTATGGGGCCTCATCATGGGCCCAGCTGATATAAAGATTTTTGGGGGCCAGCACCTCTTTATTAAGCCGATCCACCTCGGCCCTGACCCGTTGAACAATATCAATGACGTTGCCGCCTTTTTGCTTTTTAACACCAACAACAATGCCCTCCCGGCCGTTTTCCATAACAGAAACAAATTGGGGTTCGTAACCGATCTTTGTGGTGGCCACATCCCGTAAAAACACCCGGTTAATGCCATCATCATAAATAACCACATCCAGGGGATCTGAAATCGTTTGGAATTTTGCCACGGTTCTAATGCGGTAATTTTTTCGATCAATGCCCAGCACACCCGCGGAAATATCCTGGTTGGCTGCCACCAGACGGGAAATAACCTGATTGATGGTGATGCCACGACGGGTCATTTTCTCGGGATCAATGACAATCTCCAACTGCTCTTGGGTACCACCGAAAACCAGAAGCGAGGCGACCCCCTCTATACGTTCCAGGTATTGGCGAATCTCATTTTCAAAAAAAGTTTTGTATTTTTGGATCTCTGTGTCAGGGCCGTCCTTGGTCTTTAAAAGCATCCAGATGATGGGTTGAGAAGATCCCCCGGAACTGGACAATACCGGCTGAAGGACATTATCCGGATATTCTGACACCTCATTGAGCTTATTGGACACCCGAAAAAGAGCCGTGTCAATGTCAGTTGAAAGGTCAAAAGTAAGGGTAATGGTGGCATAATCATTGTAAGAAGAACTCTCCATTTTCTGGAGGTTCTGGAGACTTTTAAGCTTATCTTCCTGGCGCTCCACCACTTCGCTTTCCATCTCTGTGGGACTGGCCCCAGCCCAAACAGTTCTGACTTCTATCTCGGGCAGATCCGTATCCGGTGCCAGCTGAATGGGCAGGCGTGTGAGCCCGATGAGTCCAAACAACACGATCAGTATCACCATAACCGCCATGGTAACCGGCCTGCCAATGGCCGTTTTAATGACATTCATATGAAATTATCCTTTAAGTGCATTCTTGTTTTGAATCGCATCTTTTTGTCTTTTCAAGGTGTATTGATTGAGTACTGGATTTTGGGTTCTGGGTAGTACAATTTTGCTGTGATCCACCCAAATCAATGGGGATTTATTTTATATGAAACTCCGTCCAAAATACTGGAATCATGAGAGTTTCAATCTTCGTTGTGGCAGGTGGCTACTGCCATGTATGTTTTTATATGAAAAGGTAGCCTCCAAGGTTACCTAAGGCAGAGCCCCCGGGGAGGGGTAATGGAACAGACCAATTGGGCTGTCTAACAGTTCCGAGTCGCTTCCATTACCCCTCCCCGGGGGCGGCATACAGCCATTTGGCTCCGCGTCTACGACCCTATATTCGTTGTGTCCGTCTGGACATGCTCGTTATATAAAAAAGAAGTATCCAAGTACCCTCAGCAGAGCCCCCCCGATGGGCAATAGGACCGGTAATGTGAGTTATTCCAAAGAACTGATGATCTCAACACCCTGGCCGGGTCGCAGCCGATCATTGCCGTCCACCACCAGGGGCATCCCTTTAACGACGCTTCCCGGGGCAATGGCCACATTTTCTCCCACATAGGAGAGAATGGTCACAGGGATGGGAGCGGATTTACCCTGATTCACCGTATACACCATGTCCTTACCATTGAAATTCACCAGGGCGTCCCTGGGAATCAACAGCATGTTCTTTTTCTCCCCCACCGGCATGGACACCGTGGCAGACATATTCAGTACCGGGTGATCCATCTCCGGCAGCCTCACCTTTACAAAAACACTCCGGGTCTGGGGGTCGGCCACGGGAATAATTCCGTCAATGGTACCGATATTTTTGATCCCCAGCGCATCAATGGACACCGGAACGGTCTCGCCCTTGTGGGCAAAGGCAAGAAGGCTCTCAGAAACCGGGACCTTGACAAAAAGATCATTGATGGACCCCACAACACAAAGCTGTACCCCCGGAGAAACCCAGTCCCCGGTATCCGTTTTCTTTTCAATTAGCACCCCGTCAAAGGGTGCCCTGATAAGGCTTTTCTGTTTCTTAAGGCGGGCCAGGGCAAGCTGTTTGTCAAGCATGATGGTCTGGCGCACAAGATCCTCCCGGGAGAGGACAATGTCATCATACTCTGCCTCGCTCACCGCCTTTTGCTTAAATAGCGTTTTGTAGCGGTCAAGGCTCTTTTCCGCCCTGTCAAGACGCACCTTTACCTGCGCCATCCCCGCCCGCACCGAAGCCATTTCATTGTCAACAAAATCGGTGTTCAACCCGAACATCACCTGACCTTTTTTTACCCGATCCCCTTCCCGGACATGGACGGCATTCACCAGACCACTAACCTCTGCGGAAAGGTTGCTCACACGATCAAAAAAAAGGGTGCCCACCACCTGGGTGGTTTCGGCAACATTTTTTTCAACCGCCTGGGATGTCACCACCCGGGTCAATGGCTTTCCATCCCCTGCAGCCATGAGATACCCAGGCCAGGCAATCCCCATGGCCAGGCACACAAACAGCGCCATTCTTCCATAATTTATTTTCATATGTCTCCCTATTTTTTTCAGCAGCAATTTAAATTTTTGAATATTAAAACAGGCAATTAGGAGTTAGGAGTTAGGATCGTTTAATTTACCTGGCAGTTAAGTCGACCTTTTCAAGAATGCCTGCCACACAGGCTACCTGAAAATACGTCTCAAAAAAATCCATAAAAATTCAAACCGCCTCAACTGTAAAACGGCGATTTAAGCGCATGGTGCTGAAAAGGCCAAAAACATGATGGCATACATTGATCACCTTCAGCTCCCTGGCAGCCCTTGACAACTTGTTATGAATGGAAATAATAACACCAATGCCAATGGAATCCACCATCTCTACCCCTTTAAGATCAATGATAAGATCTCCGGGGTTGGCCTCAATGGTCAAAAGCAGTTCCTGCTTAAAATCATCTGCCATGGAAGCGACAATATCCATATTCGGCCTTACAATGGTTCGATTTCCCTCTACAATAATTTCACTCATCCCTGCCTCCTGATCAAATTTCAGATTCTGGGTCCACGTCCGGCCACAACAACGCGGCTGCATTTTTACCACTAACCATGGCCCGCTCTTCCACGGACATCCCCGATACCTCAAAATCTTTAAAATATCTTGCCGGTTTCAGCAGGGGAAAATCTGTACCAAAAAGCACCTTATCAATGACCCCCAACGCCACCGCAGCCCGGTAAATAGAGGCATCATAGAGAAAAGGAGAAGCGGCTGTATCATACCATATATTTTTCAGCACCTTTTTGGCATCTTTTTTTAACAGATGATAAAATAGCACCCCTCCCCCCCAATGGGCCAACACAATTTTATTGTCAGGAAACCGCTGGGCCAGACCATAAATCTGTTCAATGGTCACTGGCGTTTTTCCTGGATACATGTGCCCCACAGGCTCATTGGTATGGATCATCACCGGCAGGTTACCGGCGGCAAAACAGATCTCCATGACGGGCTCAAGCCTGTCCAGGGCCTCGTCATCAATGCCAGAAAGATAAAAGGCAAGCTCTCCCACCCCGGAAAGCCCGGCCTTTATACACCGGTCCGCCTCCCCTGCTGCCCCGTCCCAGGACATATCAAAACAGGCAAACCCCTTTAACCGGTCCGGATAACGGGCCACGGCCTCCAGAATATAATCATTGTTCAGCCTCGCCGTATCAGCGTTGATCCACGGAAACCCGAAAACCGCTGAAAAATCCACGCCCTGTTCATCCATGGTGTCAATCAACGCATCAACGCCCACCAGTTGGGATCTGGGTGTAGCATACAGCAGCTCAAAAGCGGGCTCATTGTCAAAAAAATCTTCCCGGGCAGTGCGAATGGCCCCCGGGAAGATATGGGTATGAAAATCAATAATCATAATGCGAACATCTCCATCTATTAGAATTTCTGGAAAGTTGAGTTAAACATTGAAAATTCAAATCACTTTACATATAATGACCCTCTTTTGCAAACAAGGAGATTATTTTTGAATTTTATTCCATACTATCCTGTTCATCTCAACGTCAAG
>Ga0307929_1002843_pt1 | contig 10657 bp, 7 predicted proteins | sample AceLakmetage1330_FD_203160 | JGI IMG/M metagenome (GOLD analysis project Ga0307929, IMG submission 203160) | Saline water microbial communities from Ace Lake, Antarctica - #1330 | ecosystem: Environmental > Aquatic > Non-marine Saline and Alkaline > Saline | place: Antarctica: Ace Lake...
ATCAATCGGAATGGTAAAACCTCTGCATACTCTGGTTGATTACTACACACATATCAAAGGTATTGAATATCTGCTCTGTGTAGCCTTCTTCGTAGCATTCCCAGTTTTCTTTAAATATGTAAACAAGTCTCCAGCAAAGGTTACATCAACAATATCATAAAATTCTACAGAAAAAGACCTTGGCTCGGGTTTATGATCCTCTGCTTAACCGAATATCACATTTGGTTAACCAGAGGTTTTTTTTGTGATGTGAAATGGTACAAACGATTATTGATAGGATTTTTATCATTCAATAGTCTGGCTTAAGCGGCTACTTTTTTTGAGCACCCAGAGCTCATCCCTTATCGGCATATATAAACAACACGATCAGCAGACTGTGCGTCCGACAGGAAAGTCGCCATATTTTTAGTTTATTTGGTCGTGTTAGTCCTTTTCCTCCTCAAGAATCTTGATTCGGCAACATCCACACCATCCCATTATTTCATCAAGGAGGCTCATTTGAATGCCTCCCAAACGTCATTGTTTTCTCTTTTTTGCGTAAATCGAAGCTCCAGAAGTTATGCTGGTTGGGCTTCAGTGGCCATAAGAATACTATTTGTCGTATTAATGTGGAAAGGATGGAAAATTGCTAAAAGTTGTATTTCTTTGCCGTATCTGCTACATTCTGCTCGACTTGATTCATCTAATATCCACGATATCAGCGATATAAATAAAATATGTTTTACTCAAAGGTCTGTCTTCATACATTTGCCTATGTTCTGCCGCCTCGTATCTTAAGTTCCGACGATATAGAGGAGCGTCTGGCTCCGCTATACCAACGCTTAAAGCTTCCCGCCGGAAGGCTGGAGTTGATGAGCGGGATAAAAGAGAGGCGACTCTGGGAACCTGGAACCAGGCCTAGTCAGGGAGCAGCACTTGCCGGACAGGCGGCACTTGATAAGGATGATATTGATCCGGAATCCGTTGAATGTCTTATTTTTACCTCGGTATCAAGAGATATGATGGAACCGGCTACAGCTTCCTTTGTTCATAATCAGCTGGGCTTGTCGGAGGACTGTCTGCTCTTTGATCTGTCCAATGCCTGTTTGGGCTTTCTTGATGGCATGGTGATGCTTGCCAATATGATAGAACTTGGACATGTGCGTAATGGACTAGTAGTGGCCGGGGAGACCGCAGAAGAGCTTGTAGAATCAACAATTCAAACACTGCTTACCGATGAAAGTCTGACCAGAAAGAAGATTAAACCCGCCTTTGCTTCACTGACAATCGGCTCTGGGGCCGTTGCACTTTATATGTGCAGCCTTCTCCCCGGTATGAATAAACCACGTCTTATGCGCGGAGCCTGGAAAGCCAATACCAAACATTCTGATCTCTGTCAGGGGGCGCAAAGCGGGACTGAGACAACTCTTATGAATACCAATTCCGAAGAGTTGTTGATTCGTGGTGTTGAGACTGCTCATTTAACCTGGCAGGATTTTGCATCCATTCCCGGTTGGAGTGAAATGGATATTGACCGGTTCTTTTGCCATCAGGTGGGAACGGCCCATGCACGACTGCTTTTTGATACCCTCGGACTTGATTTGAATAAGAATTTTGAAACTCTGCAGACGCTTGGCAATGTGGGGTCTGTTTCAGCGCCCATTACCATGGCGATGGCAATCGAGCAGGACTGTTTTTGTAGTGGCGAAAAAGCTGCGATGCTGGGTATTGGTAGTGGAATTAACTGCCTAATGCTAGGAGTAGAATGGTAATAAGAGGCCACAGCGGCCCATCTGTGTTTGATCATGCCCAGGCATATAGGGAAAACTATTTTGCCAGGACATGATCAAACACAGCTGAACTACTGTGACCACTTATTTGGGAAATAGTAAAACTGTGTGAAATTGTGGACATGGGAAATTTTATGAAGTCCGTTTTAACAGTAGAAGAGGGAAAGAGTTTATTGCGGCTTGCAAGGCAGTCAATTGCGGATCGACTAGGTATAGCAGAGACTGCAACTGAACGGGATTTGGCGCTTGGTGCTGAGTATGGAACCTTTGTTACTCTGAAGATTAAAGGTGACTTACGCGGTTGTATTGGCAACCTGTTGCCGAGCGGATCTGTTGCCGAGGGTGTTCAGCGGAATGCGATCAGTGCTGCTTTCCATGATAGCCGTTTTTCTCCACTTACAGCTTCCGAGCTTGAGGATGTGGAAATTGACATTTCGGTACTTAGTCAACCGCAAAAACTTGAATATACGGATGGTGCTGATCTGATCAGTAAGCTGCGACCGGGAATAGATGGAGTGATTTTACAACTTGATGGCGCGGGAGCCACGTTTTTACCCCAGGTGTGGGAGCAGTTACCAGCTCCTGAGCTGTTTCTTGGCCATCTGTGCCGCAAAGCAGGACTTGTTGATACAGCCTGGAAGAATTCCAAACCAACAATTGAGATTTATCAGGTGCAATGTTTTGAAGAGGACAAAGAATGAAAGAAGTACTGCTCAGCGATGAATTGAGTGAAGAAGTTCGCAGTATTTATATTGCGATGGAATCAGATTATGATGTGGTGGCAAAAAGTCTGAACTTTAGTTGTGATGGTTGTCCGGATAACTGTTGTGATTCCTACTTTCTCCATCACACCTATACGGAATGGGCCTATCTCTGGAAAGGCTTTCGAGAGCTTGATAATGTCAGACAGCTGGAACTTATGGAGCGGTCAAAGCACTACATTCTTGAGTGTGAAAAGGCTGAAGCCAGAGGTGAGCGTCCTCAGGTCATGTGTCCTCTCGCCGATGGTGGGCGTTGTACCCTTTATACCCATCGCTTGATGGTATGCAGGACTCACGGAGTACCTGCTTCCATGCGGCGTCCGGACGGGCAGACCCTGAATTTCCCAGGCTGTTTTCGTTGTCAGGAAAAAGTGAAAAAGAAGTTTGTTCATGATTCCGAGGCCCCGCATGTGGAGCGAACACCACTCCTGCAGCGACTTGTCGGGGTGGAAAGGGAACTTATGGGAGAAAAGCTTCACCTCTATCCACGGGTGAAACTGACCATTGCCCAAATGCTGGTGAGTGGACCTCCAGCCATTCCCGTCCCGCATTGTGAACGGCCTGGAATAAAACCCAATGTATAACCCCGGGCAGGAGATCATCCAGATTGTTGATCGTGATAACCTGGAAACAGAGACCTTGCCAAGGCATATTATGCGTGAGCAGGGCCTTATCCATCGAGCCTCCTATATCCTTGTATTTAACGAACAGGAAGAACTCTTCCTTCAGAAACGAACGGCGACTAAAGATCTCTATCCATCCTGCTGGGATGTGGCAGCAGGCGGTGTGGTTCTAGCAGGAGAATCCTACGAAGAATCGGCGGAAAGAGAACTTGCAGAGGAACTTGGAGTTACCGGTGTTCGCTTTACACTGCTTTTTGATCAGTATTTTGAAGAAGAGGATAACCGGGTCTGGGGACGAATTTTCTCCTGTGTCCATAATGGTCCTTTTCAGTTACAGAAAGAAGAGGTGGCTTCCGGCAGTTTTATGAATGTTTCGGCTATTTTTGAATTATCGAAAAATGAAAAATTTACCCCTGACGGGATTGATATACTGCGCAAGGTCGCAAATAAATGAATAAAAGACAAATGAAACAACGGCATAACAGAAGAAGAAAACTCCGTACTATTCGAAAATGTGGAGTTATTTCAACAACGACTTGTATAAAGCCTGTGGTAGTAGTTGCAAAGAAAGAGATTCCAGCCGTTGTCAAAGCAGCACCTGCTTCAAATCGACCACGAAAAGCAAAAACAGAAGTCGCTGCGTCCAGACCTCCTCAAAACAGAAGTCAGGAAACGCCGAGGAAACCGAAAAAATGGAGTGTCTCTCAATTTCCCGTGGAACCCGAAGAGGGAAAGGCCCGTTTCCATGATTTTAAACTCCCCATGGGACTGATGCACGGAATTGCAGACCTGAATTTCAAGTATTGTACTCCCATCCAACAGAGCTCACTCCCCGATGTTATTGCCGGAAAAGATATTATCGGCAAGGCTTCCACCGGCACCGGAAAAAGTGCGGTTTTCCTAATAGGAATTTTTACAAGATTGATCCAGGAACAGCAGAAGAAACGAAAAAACGGAACTCCTCGGGCCCTCATTATTGCACCAACCAGAGAGCTTGTTATTCAGATTGCAAAGGATGCAAGAGCCATTGCCAAGTATCTGCCCATGCGTGTGGCAGAGGCCTATGGTGGAACTGACTATGAGCGGCAGCAGAAAAACATTAGAGATCGGCCGGTGGATATTCTTGTGGCTACTCCGGGAAGATTGCTCGATTTTTCACGTAAGCAGGTTGTTGCCTTGCATGAGGCAGGTATTATGGTGATCGATGAGGCGGATCGGATGCTTGATATGGGATTTATCCCGGATGTTCGCTCTATCATCCATAAGACACCTAATAAAGATAAACGACAGACCATGATGTTTTCGGCAACGATTACAGAAGAAGTTACCCGGTTGGCATCGCAGTGGTGTACTAATCCGGTTTCGGTGGAGACCGAAGTTGATCAGGTGGCCGTGGATACTGTAACACAGATAGTTTACACACTCACTCGAGATGAAAAATACCTGGTTTTATATAATATTATTCAAGCTGAAAACTGCGATAGGGTTATTGTCTTCACCAATATGAAACGAGATGCCAAACGGCTCAATGAGCGTCTGCTTCGAGATGGTGTTAACTGTACCCTGCTCACAGGTGATGTTCCACAACAGAAAAGAACAGCCCGTCTTGAGAATTTTAGAAATGGAAAAATCAAGGTGATGGTTGCTACAGATGTTGCCGGGCGTGGAATCCATATCGATGGTATCAGTCATGTGGTAAACTTTACTCTTCCCTATGAGCCGGAGGATTATGTACATCGTATCGGACGTACAGGTCGTGCCGGAGCTGATGGAATTTCTATCAGTTTTGCCGATGAGGAAAGCTCTTTTTATCTTATGGATATCGAAGAGTATATTGGAGAAGCACTTCCCTGTATTCCGCCGGAACAAGAATTGCTGAAACCAATTGTACGTAAGAAAAAATAGGGGGTTTAGCCTGAACCAGGCAGTTCCCTTTTGGAGAATTATCTTGTCAGAACCGGTTGATTTACGTTCCATTCCCGCATCACTTTTAACTGCTACAGATTTCCCTGCTCTCGTTCAGAATATTTTGAACATGTCCACAAAAGTGGACATGTTCTACTTTTGTGGACAGGAATTCTCTTTATAGAGAGCGAATTGAAAAAAGTATTGTTTTGTTATAATCTCATAAAGACAGTGAGTTGTCTGTTTTTGTATAGGATTTTGGGAAGTGGTATGGATATTGATTAACAGTCTACATGAGTATGTGTTTTTTACTGGTAATATCTTTACCAAGGCAGGGAAAAGCCGATTCTATTTTCTGTTTGGAAGATAGCCGAGGATTTACGCTAATCACAAAGAATTGTCTGTTATATCTTTGGCTTCTCTTGGTCATAACGGAGCGATATGTCAATGTTTTCGGGTATGCAATCCCTCTCTCTTCAAAAAAGATTGACAATCATTCTGATAGTCGTAGCGTTCTGTCTTATAGTGGCACAGGTGTTTATCGCGAAATTTTTTGTTTACCCCAGTTATGTAAAACTTGAACGGAAAAAAGGAAAAACTGACATTGAACGCTGTGTCAATGTTTTAGGAAGTGAGACTCGTCATTTAAATCAAATCACTCACGATTGGGCTGCCTGGGACGATACTTATTCTTTCACAGTCGCCCCAAATAAAGAGTATATTTTCTCAAATCTTCAGATGTCCACTTTTGTTGATAATGAGATTTCTCTCTTATATATTCTCTCTCGTCAGGGCGAGGTAGTATGGGGGAAGATCGTTGATTTGGAAAGCAGTGACGCTGTGGATTCAACTGATTTTCAGCAGGTGTCATGGCCACTGGACCATGAACTCCTGACGGACAAGTCTCAATTTGTTCGAGGGCTTTTTATGTCAGACCTTGGCCCGTTTCTTATCGCTTCACACCCTATTTTGCGTACTGATAGTAGTGGGCCTGCAGTGGGAACTCTGGTTATCGGTCGGTTGCTAACCGATGGTCTGATTGATCGTTTGCAGAAGCAGACCCAGGTTGCCTGGAGTGTTTTGCCGGTTGATAAAATTGACCGGGAATTGACACCCGCAGTAGTCGATTTTCTTAAACAGGAGAAAAAAAATCTGGCTTTTCAGGAACGGAGAGATACACTTATTATTACAACTCTATGCGATGATATAAATGGCGAACCAGGGATTCTTCTTCGTGCCGAAATTAGCCGTGATATCACCCGACAGGGGCTAAAAACACTGATTTTTGTTTTCTGGTGCAGCATGGTTGGAGTTGTACTGATGTTCAAACTCCTTCTAACCCTGTTAAATCGCCTTATCGTTGAACCCGTTAGTGCGTTGACCAACCATGTTGTTACAATTCATGATAGTGGCAATCTTATTCCATTTGTAAGGGGACAGCGTGATGATGATATTGGGACTTTAACAAAAGAGATTAACCGGCTTATCCGAAAACTTTCTTTTCATCAACATCAATTAAGGGCTCTTTCCGCCCAGATATTACTTACTGAAGAGACTGAAAGGCGTCGCTTTGCAAGAGATTTACATGATCGTATTGGCCAGAATCTCGCAGTTACTAAAATCCGGCTTGACGGGATGGCCGCATGCTCTTCTGACAAGACACAGCGCATCGAGGCGAGAAAACTCAGTACATTACTTGGTCAGTTAATTGAAGAAGCAAGAACGCTTACCTTTGAGTTAAGTCCACCGATGTTATATGAGTTAGGTCTTTGTGCCGCTCTGGAATGGTTGATTGAGACTTTTCAGGAACAGCATGCTCTTCAAATAAATTGTGTCTGTATTGAAGTGCCGAAGGAAGAAGATACCACTTTTTCTGTAATGGTTTTTCAGATTATAAGAGAGTTACTGACGAATATTGTCAAACATGCCAAGGCCGATAGAGTTGAGATGAAAATTTCAAAAAAGAATAATCGGTTTATCACCGATATCAGTGATAACGGGGTTGGATTCGGCACCGATTTTGATCCGGAACTGACTGGAAGCCGGGAGGGATTCGGGTTGTTCAGTATTCGGGAACGATTAAACAGTTTTGGCGGTAGTTTAAAAATGTATTCACAGGCTGGTGAAGGAACGACCATTATTTTTGAACTTCCTTTGGGAGAGGTAAGGTTTGCTGGAAACACTAAGGAGAATATTTCATGATTAATGTTGTGGTTGTTGATGATCATGAAATGGTTCGGGAAGGAATCAGTGCTTTGCTCAATGGGGAAGCTGATATTACGGTTGTAGCCCAGGCTGCAAACGGTCGGGAAGCTTTGCGTCTGGCCCAGAAACTACAATCTGTTATTATGATTATGGATGTGAGTATGCCTGAGATGAATGGTATCGATGCCACATCACAGATAACCAGGGATGTTCCAGAGTGTAAGGTGATCGGGCTATCCATGTATGCTGATAAACGTTTTGTTAACGGGATGCTCAAGGCAGGAGCCAGAGGGTTCCTGCTTAAGGAGTGCGCTTACCAGGAGTTGATTCAGGCTGTACGGCTGGTAGAAAATGATCAGCTTTATCTCAGCCCCAGAGTAACAGGTACGGTGGTGGGAGAGTATGTGCAGCAGTTGACTACAACGGAGGAGACAGCAGGAGTGGAAAGTCTGACTCTTAAAGAAAGAGAGGTTCTTCAGCTTATTGCCGAGGGCTATTCTACGAGGGAGATCGCTGAAAAACTCTTTGTCAGTGTGAAAACCATTGAAAGCAGACGGCGTAACCTTCTCCAAAAACTTGAAGCTCATTCGATTGCTGATTTAATCAAAATTGCAATCAGAGAAGGTCTCACCGAACTCTAACCCGCCTTTCTTATGAACATAATGTTCATGAGAGAGGAGGGCCGGTAAAGGCTTATGGAATAAGCCAATCCCGCCACCAGATGTAATAAAAATTATTGGTAAAATCTGGTGCAATATCTATTATTCCAGCGCCCTGTGATTTGCTGTCTTCGTCTGCATTCGTGGACCCAACTGAAATCAGAAGTTTAGTGTCATCGGTCTCATCGTTAATAACCAGTACAGGGCGGGAGGGGATACCACCTCCTATGATCGCACTGGCATCCGCTGTTCCATCTCCATCAAAATCAATAGATGCAGCACCGGTCTTGTATTGCAGTGCATAGAGACGTGCAAGGCCACCGGGAAGGCAGGGGTCATCGTTTGGAGTGAAGGTCGTGAAGAAGTATGACCCGGAGAAGACAAGCCCCTTGGAGAGTACTTTTTCTCCATCGGCTAGTTTATAGTACCATCCCAGGTCAGCACCATTTAAGTCAGGAACCCTGTAGGTGGCATCTGTCGGATCCGTAATATCGAGAAGATCATCGATTGTTAAAGAGAGAGCCGAAGAGTGAGTGTCTTTTACAACAAAAGCACCATCACTGGTAAGCTGATTGCAGGGATCTTCCCGATCTCCGGTGGCCATAAAGACAAGATCGTAGCCATGTTCCAGGGTAACACTGGGGGGATAGTAAAATTTACTATCGGTGAATTCAACCCCATCATTGACAGAAAAGAGAAGGTGGCTATCCCAGTTACTGATATTTTCATCGGTTGTAGGAAAGGGAAGAAGGGTGATGTTGTCAGATGCCTTAAAATATCCAATTCGATACATATTGCCGCCAAGATCTCCGATATAGAGCTTATCGAGAAACCCGTTGTCGTTGGTATCAACGGTAGTTACAGCACTGGCAATGGAGTATGCCGGATTAAAACTGAATTTTTCCAGTTGATCTCCAGTCAGGATATTAACAATATAGAGACTTGTTCCCATGCTGTTATCTGCGCTATAGCCGCCTCCAATAATTACGGCATTTGTACCGACGGTATCGATGGCAGTTGTTTTTACCTTGCCGAAACGTGGTGTTGACCAACTTTCCCCAAGTTCTGCATAGAGAGTTGGTGGAGCAAAGGAAGAGTCGTCCGTGGCACTTATTCGCCACAGGTATTGGGGATTGTCAGGATCTGTGATATCCAGTGCGAAAAAGCTGCTACTTCCTTTTCTTTCACCGCACACTAAGACAACCCGGTCCGGGGCGGAATCCGGAGTGCCGTCGTTATCATCATCACCATCGATTGCGAGCATTCCATCACCATCGTCGTCAATAAGATAAATTTTAGGGGACCCGTCCACAAAATAACTGTGTTCCGTTCCTTCAACTATATCTTTTAATCGGGCCAGCTGATTCGGAGGAATAAAGCTCCATGATGCAGAACCGGTCGCATCTTTAACCGCATGGAGCATGCCGTCGTTGGCTCCAAAAAATATCATGGTTCGATCAGTTGTGGCGGCAACAATAGCACTTGTACCCGATTGAGTACCGGTTATCGTTTCTCCGACACTGAATGGACTGAGCACCCTCTCAAAGCGGATTTTCTCCTCACCATCCTCCTGGAGTCCTACACCATTAGCATAGGCGCGGCCGCCTTTGTTGCCAACGAGTAATTCGCCACTGGTAATGCTAGCTATGGCAGTTTCGAGTGTTAAAGTTCCTTCGGGGTAGATATATTCGAAAACGGCGGGTTCACTGTGGAGGACATCACCTGTAATAACAGCCCGGTTTTCATCGGTGATTGTATCGCCATCATCATCGAAGATATCTGCCCCGCGAATATAATCTATAATTTCATCGGCGCTATGCAGAGGTGTGCCTAAGAGTGCCGCTGTAATGTTTGTATTGGTAAACGCATTGGCAGCTGCTGTTATATCTGTATCCACACCAAGATAGGTATAGATTGGCCGTTGACTGTAGAATATTCCATTAGCCTTTGGAGCTGCAGGAAAGGAAAGCGGATCGGCAGCCCAGTCAATTGTTGACCAGTAGGGTACTGCACTTTCTTTGAGTGCGCCGTTTAGTTCAGTGGCAGCTGCACCGGTAACGTCTACTATTTTATTATCATCGTCGAGAGCAAACTTAACCACATTTCCTTCCCAGAAATTTCCGGATTTAGGAGTGAAAAACGACATATAAATTCTGTTACCACTTGTAGTTCTGGAGACGGGTACAACTGGTGCGGCAAAAACCGTCGTTCTCTCAAGGATTGAGGTGATTGCATCATTCATAGCAGAAATCAGCGCTTCAGGAGATGATGCCTCATAGTGGTATTTGGCATAATCGGGATCATTGGTGTCGTAGAGATTGGTAAAACCGTTTCCATTGTTTGAAGTGTTAATCAGAAACAGATTACTTATATGATCTCCCATAAAACCGATGGTATAGGTAATGATGTTTTGGTACCCATCGGCATATCCCACATCATTATTGTAGATATAATAGGCAATATCATCCAGATAGGTTGACCCTTCATATCCAAGAGGAATTTCGTAAACTATTTTTTCATCGGCTTCGTCAATATCTCCATCGCCATCGTCGTCTATATTGTTGAGACTGTTGTCTTCGACAATCCAACCCTCTCCAATATCGCTGTCAGAAGTGGCCCCAATAATTTGAACAAGCCTATAAGTGGTTAATCTGCTACCTTTAACAGTCCCCGAGGGACTAACGAATGGAGCAGAAGATGACAAAAAGAACGAGACGAACGCATTCACCGTTGTT
>Ga0307929_1002844_pt1 | contig 10655 bp, 10 predicted proteins | sample AceLakmetage1330_FD_203160 | JGI IMG/M metagenome (GOLD analysis project Ga0307929, IMG submission 203160) | Saline water microbial communities from Ace Lake, Antarctica - #1330 | ecosystem: Environmental > Aquatic > Non-marine Saline and Alkaline > Saline | place: Antarctica: Ace Lake...
CCGCTTTCTTGGTTTTGGGCTCTGAAAGCCCTGAAGAAAGGGAAAGGCTGAGGCGAGGCCAAAGGTCTCAAGGTAACGAAGGAATAGATGACCGAATCCGTGTTAAAAGAGATAGAGCGGCTTATTGAGCCGGTTCTGGCGGAAATGGGGATTGATCTGGTGGATATGGAATACCGTTCCGGTCAGGGCAGACGGGTCCTCAGACTCTATGCGGACAGGCCGACCGGTATTAACCTGGATGACTGTGCCATGGTCAGCCGCGAAATCGGAAATCTTCTGGATGTGAAAGACCTGCTTCAACAACACTATGTTCTTGAGGTATCGTCTCCCGGCCTCAACAGGCCGCTTAAAAAAGAAAAAGATTTTCTCCGGGCCATCGGGCAGAAGATCAAAGTCAAAACAGCTGTCCCGCTGAAGGGGCGTAGAAATTTTTCAGGGGTTCTTCAATCCTTTGAAAACGGCATACTGCAACTCAAATTGGACGACACCGTTGTTCTGATTCCCGAAGAAGACGTGAAGAAGGCCAATCTGGAGTTCGATTTTGAGGATTAAGGTAATTCAACTATTGGGTGGAGTAAGGGAATGGTTTCTGACTTAAAAAAGGTGATTGACCAGGTAAGCCGAGAAAAAGGTGTTGACCAGGCTGTATTAATCGGGGCGCTTGAGGAAGCGGTAAAGGCGGCTGCCAGGAAAAAATACGGTACTGAATACGATCTTGAAGTCATCTACAATGATGAGATGGGGGAAGTTGAGGCGTTTGAATTCAAGGAAGTGGTTGAAAAAGTGGAAAATGAAAACCTTCAAATCTCCCTTGAGGAAGCCCTTGAACTGGATTCGGAGACTGAAATCGGAGACAGCCTGGGCATCAAGATGGATCCGGACACTTTCGGAAGGATCGCGGCTCAATCCGCAAAGCAAGTCATTATGCAGCGGCTGAAAGAAGCGGAGCGGGATATCGTTTATGATGATTTCATCGACAGGCGGGGTGAAATCGTCAACGGGATCGTTCAGCGATTCGACAGGGGTGCCATCATCGTCAACCTGGGGCGTGCGGAGGCGGAATTGCCCCATAAAGAACAGATTCCCAGGGAATCCTACAAACAGGGCGATCGCGTCAGGGCCTATATCCTGGATGTGAGAAAGATCAGCCGCGGACCTCAGATTGTTCTTTCAAGAACCCATCCCAATATTGTCGCAATTCTGTTTGAAAATGAGGTGCCTGAGATTTCCGAAGGGATTGTGCAGGTCATGCAGGTGGCCCGTGAACCCGGGGGCCGGGCAAAAATCGCTGTCAGTTCAAAAGATGCTGATGTGGATCCTGTGGGAGCATGCGTTGGTATGAAAGGGAGACGGGTTCAGGCAGTGGTTCAGGAGTTGCGTGGAGAGAAGATCGATATTGTGACCTGGGATCCCGACTCGGCCAAATTCATATGCAATGCTTTGGCGCCCGCTGAAATTACCCGGGTTATTGTGGATGAGGATAACCACAGCATGGAGGTTGTTGTTCCCGACGACCAGTTGTCCCTGGCCATTGGAAAACGGGGGCAGAACGTTCGACTGGCGGCAAAATTGACGGGATGGCGTTTGGATGTGGTGGGTGAAACAAAATATAATGACGCGCTTAAGGATGGGTATAAATCGCTCCTGGCTTTGAGTGGTGTGGGTGAAATAACCGCCACCGAATTATATGATGCCGATTTTCGGTCCGCCCGTGACGTGGCAGGTTCAACGGTTGAGGACCTGGTGGTGGTCAAAGGGATTAGCGAAGAGAAAGCCAAGGCACTTATAGCGGAGGCGAATCGCCACCTTCATGGTGAGCCAAACGATGATGCACCCAAGGAATCGGAAATAGATGATGTTCAAGAATTGGAAACCGGCAATACTGAAGAAGATGCGGTTGTACAGGGTGAGCCCAATTTGGGGGAAGTATCCGAAGCGGGGGCATCAGATGCCGATGAATCGGATGCGTCGGTGAAGAAAATATCGACTGATGAGTCGTAACCGAGGGCACATCCCCATCAGAACATGTATATGCTGTGGGGCTAAACGAAATAAACGGGAACTGATTCGATTGGTTTTAGATCCCGGTGACGTGGTCGTTAGAGATAATCGTGGAAATGGGCAGGGCAGGGGCGCCTATATTTGCAGGAATGAAGATTGCCTGTCTGTGCTGAAAACAGGCAAGGGCCTGAGCAGGGCTTTCAGACGGAAAATTTCCATTCCCGTTTTGTGAATCATTTTCCTGAAGCGACGACAAAGCGCTGATAAAGGGACGGCGGTACTTAACAATTTCTGGGGGAATTTATGGCTAAAATCAGGGTTTATGAATTAGCAAGGGAACTCAAGATGGAGAGTAAGGAGCTTGTGGAGGCGCTCAATGCGGGTGGATTGGACATCAAGAACTATATGAGTACCCTTGATGAAGAAACTGCTTCCAAGGCCAGGAAGGTTATTTCCGGCGCCATATCAGAAGTGGTGGTTGAAAAAAGGGTTAAGCCCAGGGTTATTCGCAGACGAAAGAAAATGGTTCAGGTTGAAGAAAAAGATGAATCGACAGACGAAACGGATGGACCGTCCACGGATGAGACCCCTGAAGCAATTCAGGGAGCCCCTGGTATGGAAAAAGATTCCCCTTCAGTTCCGGAAGCGGTAGCGGAACCTGAAAAAATCAAGGCCCCAGTATCCGATGATGATGTCCAAGCCCCGGCTGAAATTGTCGTTGATGCGCCGGAAGTGCCTGAGGAAGATTCCTCCGCTCAGGAACCGGAAGCGCAAGTGGAAACCGTTGAGGCAGCCCCCCCGGAAATGCCTGAAGCCCAAGCCCCGGCTGAAATGGTTGTCCCGGTTCAGGACCCGGCGGTTTCAACAAAACCGCTTGAAAAAGAAGCGCCCCCAGAGAAAACGAAAGTTGCGGCTAAAGATAAAAAAACCAAGGTATTTGAGAAGCCTGCCAAAACAAAAGGAAAGAAAGGCAAGAAAAGAAAATCCGAGAAACCCGCCAAAGTTATCAGCCCACCGGAAGATGGTCCGCTTAAGAATCTTATTGCCAGAGAAACTGAAAAAAAACACGTAAGACCCAAAGCTTCAAAGCCAAAGCGTCAGGCTTCCAAGCCGGGTCCGGAAATACCGAAACAACCGCTGCCGCCCAAAGTATTCGAGCCGCCTCCGGATGATGGGAAATCCTCAAAAAAGAAGAAGGTTTGGAAAAAGGATCAAGCCGGGGCCGAGCCGAAACGAAGCGTTGCAAAACGGCGGAAAAAAGAGGTTTACGAGCGGGCGGATCTTTACCAGGATCGTGGCAAGAAGCGTAAGGGGAAAAAAGGCGGTAAGAAAACCAGGGATATCCCCAGAAAATTAAAACAGACAGAGATTACGACGCCTAAAGCCATCAAGAGGCGGATTAAGGTTCAGGACACCGTCACCGTGACGGATCTGGCCAAGGCCATGGGGACCAAGGCCACGGAATTGCTTAAACGACTCATGAAACTGGGTGTAATGGCCAATATCAATCAATTGCTCGATTTTGATACGGCGTCTCTGGTTGCCGATGAGCTCGATTTTGAATTGGAATTGGACTCCTTCAAGGAAGAACTCTTTTTTCCCCATGTGGAGGACCAGCCCGAAGATCTGGTGTCAAGACCGCCTGTTGTGACCATTATGGGCCATGTGGATCACGGCAAGACTTCCCTGCTCGATTATATCCGAGAATCGAACATTATCAGCGGGGAATCAGGGGGTATTACCCAACACATCGGCGCATACTATGTGAAGCGTAAAGCCGGTGATATTGTTTTCCTCGATACGCCCGGCCATGAAGCGTTTACGGCCATGAGAGCGCGAGGGGCCAAAATTACCGATATTATCATTTTGGTGGTGGCGGCGGATGATGGTGCCATGCCACAGACCAAGGAAGCCATTAATCATGGACGGGCAGCAGGAATCCCCATCGTTGTGGCCATTAATAAAATGGACAAGGCCAATGCTGATCCGGATAAGGTTAAACGGGAATTGGCTGAATTGGATTTGGCCCCCGAAGAATGGGGAGGCGATACGCTCTTGGGGGAGATTTCGGCCAAAACCGGAGAAGGGGTTGATGATCTCCTGGGGTTGATTCAGCTGCAGTCTGAAATGCTTGAATTGTCGGGGAATCCCGATAGGGAGGCAAGAGGGTCCGTGGTGGAGGCTGAATTGGACAAGAGCCGTGGGCCGGTGGCCACGGTCCTGATTCAAAACGGCACGCTGAATAATGGTGACCAGTTTGTTTGCGGCGAGCATTTCGGTCGCGTGCGGGCCATGCTGGACAGCCATGGACGGAAAATGGCCACTGCAGGTCCCTCTACCCCCGTTGTTTTGTATGGGATTTCCGGTGTTCCCATGGCCGGGGATGAGTTTATTGTTGTGAAAGATGAAAAAGTTGCCAAACAGATCATTGAACATCGAAAAGAAAAATCCAAAAAACAGGCAGGTACAAAAACCGGATTGGTGAGCCTCGATGATTTATACGAGAGGATTAAGGACGGCGGCGTTAAAGAATTGAATATTATCCTTAAGGCCGACGTGCAGGGATCAGCGGAGGCCCTTGCCGAGTCCCTGATCAAGCAGAGTACGGATGCTGTAAAGCTGCAGGTGATCCATTCAGCAACCGGCGGCATCACGGAATCCGATGTTACCCTTGCTTCCGCTTCCGGCGCCATTATTCTGGGGTTCAATGTGAGGGCCAACCCAAGGGTTTTGGCTTTGGCAGAGAAAGAAAATATCGATATTCGATTTTATGATGTGATTTATAACGCCATCAATGATGTGCGTTTGGCCATGACCGGCCTTCTGGAACCGATTTTGAAAGACAATGTTATCGGGCATGCAGAAGTTCGGGAAATTTTCCATGTCCCAAAAATCGGAACTGTCGCAGGATGTCATGTCACGGACGGTCATGTGGAAAGAAATGCCAAGGTTCGATTGCTGCGGGACGATGTGGTTATTTTTGATGGCAGGATTTCATCTCTAAGGCGCTTTAAGGAAGATGTCAAAGAGGTTCAGTCCGGTTATGAGTGTGGTATTGGTTTGGATAATTTCGGTGATGTCAAACCCTCGGACGTTTTTGAAATCTACCAGGTAGAAGAAGTGGCTGCGGAACTTTAAAAATCATGGTGGTGGGTACTTTAAAAATCGAATTTCTCCTTTATGACAACCGATCGCTCAAAGGCAAACGAAAAGTCGTCAGGAGTATGATCGACAAGGTTAAGTCCAAATTCAATGCGGCCATTGCGGAGGTGGGGGCGAACGATAAATGGCAGAAAATTGAGTTGGGGGTGAGTACTGTGGGCAATGATCGGCGCCACGTTGATTCCTCCTTGAATCACATTCTGGATTTTCTTGAATCACTTTGCCTGGCGCAAATTGTGAACACGGAAATGGATATCATCAATATGTAATTGTGCTGTGGGGTCTTGTACTTTGGGCCGATGCAGCGATTGCACAACCTGTAGATTTTTTGAACCGGAAAGGTGAATTTTCGTTATGTTGCCGGGGAAACGATCCGTGCGTGTCGGGGATGTAATTTTGAAAGAAGTGGCTTTTCTGCTCCTGGAGAAGGTGAGAGATCCACGTGTTCAGGGTGTCACCCTGACGGGGGTTCGCCTCAGCGATGACCTCAAACTGGCCCGGATATTTTACAGCGTTATGGGGGATCAGACCCGGGTGGAAAAGGCGCAGTCGGGTTTGAACAGTGCGACGGGATTTGTAAAAAGAGAAATCGGCAGGCGTGCGGGTTTACGCTATATCCCTGAAATTAAGTTTGTTTATGACCCCTCCCTGGAAACCGGAGAACATATGGAGCGTGTTTTTGAAAAAATTCACAAGTCGGAGTAGGGGGATGGTTTCGGAAGATCCCCTCCCGGAGACTCTGAAAAGGGTTGCCGGGGCGCTGAGTGAAGGGAATCGCTTTTTGATGATGACCCATGAAGATCCGGATGTTGACGGCCTGGGATCCATGCTTGCCCTTGGAAAGAGCCTGACGGATCTGGGAAAAGAGGTGATGATTCTGATCCGGAAACCCATTGCACCGCGTCTGTCGCTCTTATCGGGCGCCGAAGAAATGTTTACCGTATTGAAACCGGGCCGGGGTTCTGAATCCGAAAAGGAATTTGATGCTGTTCTGGCGTTGGATTGTGCAGATAGGGAAAGATTGGGTTCATGCGTGGGTTCATGGCCCGGTGAGGGCCTTACCATTAACATTGACCACCATGAGACCAACACCTTTTTTGGCCGATATAACCTGGTTGATGTGAGCAGCTCTTCCACCGGGGAGCTGGTGTATCGGTTGATCAGGACCGGGGATTTTCCAATGGACCATGCGGTTGCTGAAAATTTATTTGCGGCAATCCAGTCCGATACGGGCTCTTTCAGGTACTCCAACACCACCTCGGGCGCCATGAGAATTGCGGCGGATCTGTTGGACCATGGGGTTAATCCCTGGCGGATATACCAGAAAACGATGAATGGATACGGCCCCGCGCGGTTGAAGTTACTGGCCGTGGCGCTGGCCCGGGTGGAATTTCACAACGAAGGCAGAGTCGGTATGATGATTCTCTCCAGGAAGATGTTTGAAGGAAGCGGCGCTCGCGGCTCCGACTGTGAGGGATTTGTGGATTATCCCCGGTATATTGATGGGGTTGAGCTGGCGGTGATGATCAGAGAAAAAGATGAAAACACTTATAAGTTCAGTATCCGTTCAAACGCTTGGGTGAATGTGGCCGAACTGGCGTCACGATTCGGGGGAGGCGGTCATGTCAGGGCGGCGGGGTTTACCTGCAACGGACCGCTTGCCACCTTGAAGAAAGATTTTTTGTTGGAAGCGGGCCGGTTATTGAATGAAACGTCCCGATGACGGCATACTCCTGGTTGACAAAGAGGAAGGCGAGACGTCGCACGGGGTTGTCAAAAAAGTACGATCCGCCCTTCGCCGGGGCAAGCGATATAAGGTTGGGCATGCGGGAACCCTGGATCCTTTTGCGACCGGACTGCTGGTGGTTCTTCTGGGACAGGGGACTAAATTATCCCGGTTCATTATGGCCGGCGAAAAAGAGTATCTGGCCACGCTGGAACTGGGCATAGAAACCGATACGCTGGATCCCACGGGCAAGGTGACGGCTGTTCGTGATGTTCCCCGGTTGAACCCCGATCATATTCGAGAAACGGCCAAACGGTATGAGGGGAAAATTCGACAGACGCCGCCGGCCTATTCTGCCGTTAAATATAAGGGTTTACGGGCTTATGCGCTGGCCAGGAAGGGTCTTCCGGTAAACCTCAAGGAGAGGACGGTTACGGTCCATTCCATATCCGTTGTTTCCGTGGAACTGCCGGATATTACCATGAGGATCAGATGTGCCGGCGGTACTTATATTCGAAGCCTTGCAGCTGATCTGGCAAGGGATTTGGGATCAGTAGGGCATCTGAAAACCCTGAGGCGATTAAAAAGCGGTCCATTTGACGTGGCAGAGGCCATTTTCTCCGGAGACATTTTGTCCGAAGCCCTTATTTTGGAAAAGGATATGCCTTTACGAAACGCACTGCCTGAAATGGGTGAAATAGAAGTGAATTCCATGTTAGCGGAAAAAGTGCGGCAGGGATATCAGCCCGGTTGGAATGAATTATCCCAAGTGATCAACGATCAGGAGCGCTTCATAAAACTGATCAGTGGCGACAAACTTTTGGCGATTGCAAAGAGGAACGACGGGGAGGGCGGTCATGACAAGGTAAAATTTGAGAGAGTGTTTTCTTGATCTTTTTTTATTTATTTTTCCTGCGCTGAAGCGCGGGAATACACGTCCGGGAGGATTTCCCTTGACCGGTATGATGTGAGACCCTTCCGGGACAACCGAATATTTTTGCTAAAATATGTTTAGCGTTTTGGAAACATCAATTTTTAGGAGGTACTAAAAGTGGTTTTGACAGCGGGAGCAAAGAAAGAAATTCTTGATCGGTTCAAGCTTCATGAGAAGGATACCGGTTCGCCCGAGGTTCAGATTGCCTTACTTACCAGTCGAATCAAATATCTTACGGAACATTTCAAGGTCCATAAAAAAGATCACCACTCACGTCGAGGGTTGTTGAAACTGGTGGGCCAGAGACGAAGACTGTTGAATTATTTGAAAAAGAGAGATCTAGAGAAATACCGGGTGCTTATCAAGGAGCTCGGCATTCGGAAATAGTGTGATTGCCCAAGCAATGCACTGAAAGGATATATGAAATAATGGTAAAAAATTACTCGATTGAAGTTAATGGTCGGAATATCAATGTGGAGACGGGTCGTATTGCCAAACAGGCAAATGGGTCGGTCGTTGTTACTTCCGGTGAAACCGTTGTACTGGTGACCGCCGTTGCAACAGATGATGTTCGTGAGGGGATCGATTTTCTTCCCCTGACGGTGGAATATCTGGAAATGTCTTATGCCGGTGGGCAAATACCCGGGAATTTCTTCAGAAGGGATATGGGACGGCCGGGGGAGAAACAGACGCTTATTTCCCGCTTGATAGACAGGCCATTGAGGCCGTTGTTTCCCGATAATTATCATTATGAAACCCAGGTCATTGCCACGGTGCTGTCAACGGACAAAGAAAATGAAGGCGACATGCTGGCCATGCTGGGTGCTTCGGCCGCCCTTGAAATATCGGATATCCCCTTCCTGGGGCCTATTGCAGGGGTGAAGGTGGGAAGGATTGACGGAGAATTCGTGGCCAATCCTACCCTCAGCCAGCAGGCGGAAAGCGATATCAACCTGATTGTGGCGGGAAATCGGGACGGCGTTGTGATGGTTGAAGGCGGATCCCAGTTCGTCAGTGAATCCGACATGATTGATGCGATTTTCTATGGTCATCAAGCCATCCAGCCCATGCTCGATATGCAGGAGTCCCTCAAAAAAGAGGTGGGAAAGCCAAAAAGAACACTTCCCGATGAGGTGGTGGATACATCCCTTCAGGCACGGGTTGACCAGATGGGAGAACCTTTGCTCAATGAGGTGCTCTGCATCGCCGACAAGATGGAACGACAGCAGAAAAGGCGGGATGCCCAAAACCAGGTCGTAGATGCCCTTTTGGAAGAATACGAAGGACGGAAATCAGAAATTAAGGATTTTTTTCACTCCCTCGAGAAGAAAATGATTCGTGGCATGATTTTAAATGAGGGAAAAAGGATCGATGGTCGTTCCTTTAATGAAGTCAGGCCCATTGAATGCCTGGTGGGCCTTCTGCCGCGCATCCATGGATCAGCGTTGTTTACCCGCGGGGAAACCCAGGCCATGGTGTTAACCACCCTCGGTACGGAAAGGGATCGGCAGAGAATTGAATCCATCTTCGGAGAAGAGATGCGGTCCTTCATTCTGCATTACAACTTTCCGCCCTACAGCGTTGGTGAAGCCAAGAGACTTGGCGGACCCGGGCGCAGGGAAATCGGCCACGGTGCATTGGCCAGAAGGGCCCTTTTGCCGGTAATGCCGAAGGAAGATGAATTCCAATACTGTGTCCGTGTGGTATCCGAGATTCTGGAGTCCAATGGATCTTCTTCCATGGCCAGTGTTTGCGGCGGTTGCCTGTCCATGATGGATGCGGGTGTCCCCATCAAAGACCTGGTGGCCGGCGTGGCCATGGGGTTGGTGGAGGAAGGGGGCAAAGTTGTGGTGCTGACCGATATCCTGGGGGATGAAGATCATTATGGGGATATGGATTTCAAGGTCACGGGCACCACTGAAGGTATTACGGCACTCCAGATGGATATTAAAGTCGAACGGCTCACCCGGGAAGTTATGGAACAGGCACTGGAACAGGCCAGGGAAGGGCGCCTCCATATTCTGGGGTGTATGAAAGAAACCATTTCGCAGCCTCGTAATGAGGTCTCTAAATACGCGCCCATCATCTCAAGCGTCAAAATCAGCCCCGAAAAGGTGCGGGTTTTGATCGGTCCGGGCGGGAAGGTCATTCGGGAAATATCCAATGTCTCCGGCGCCAGAATTGATGTGGATGACGCGGGAGTGGTGACGGTGTCGTCACCCGACAAGGAGTGTTCGGATGCGGCCTTGAAAATGATCAAGGAAATCGTACAGGAAGCCGAAGTCGGAAAATTGTATCAGGGAAAAGTGGTTAAAATTATGGACTTTGGTGCTTTTGTGGAAATATACCCGGGGACTGACGGGCTGGTACATATATCCCAGCTAGCGCCTGAGCGGGTGAATAAGGTTACCGATGTGCTCAATGAAGGCGATGAGGTGCTGGTAAAAGTTCTGGAAGTGGGAAAGGATGGTAGAATTCGTCTTTCCCGGAAAGCGGCCCTGGGAGAAACCCTGGATGCATCGTAAAACGGTATTGAAAAACGGGGTCAGGATCGTCTCGGAACGGTTGCCACATGTTCGTTCCGTTTCACTGGGCATATGGGTCAATACCGGCAGCCGGGACGAGTCGCCTCTGGAAAACGGGGTTTCCCATTTTATTGAACATATGAGTTTTAAGGGGACCCGTAGTCGAAGTGCTTTCCAGATCGCAAAAGACCTCGATGCCATCGGCGGCCTTTCAAACGCCTTTACCGGAAAGGAAACCACTTGTTTTTACGGCAGGGTCCTGGATCGGCACTTTCCGGTTCTGGCGGATATCCTGTCTGATATTTTT
>Ga0307929_1002847_pt1 | contig 10646 bp, 11 predicted proteins | sample AceLakmetage1330_FD_203160 | JGI IMG/M metagenome (GOLD analysis project Ga0307929, IMG submission 203160) | Saline water microbial communities from Ace Lake, Antarctica - #1330 | ecosystem: Environmental > Aquatic > Non-marine Saline and Alkaline > Saline | place: Antarctica: Ace Lake...
ACGCAAATCATTGGCAATCTGCCAAATAGCACGATGCAGTTCCGTGCGCTCTTGTTCTTTTGATGAATTTCTTGGTAATTTCTCCTTTTGCAGAGACATATTTTCTCCTAAATTTATTGCATTTGCCTTAATTATATATATTTATATTATATATTATGCAGCGTTTCACATTATAACACACAACTAAGTTAAGGAAAGTTTTTTCAATTTTAAGGTCACTGAGATCGATCTATTTCCCGAAATAATAATCCCTCCACTCTTCACCCCATAAAATATGCGGTTCATCGCACTCAGATGCCTTAACAAACTCACCATCTTTAAATTCAAAGGCTTCAAAAACAAAACTGTATAAAATAAAAAATCCCTCGCAGTCATATGACCACGAAGGTTTTGCTTTTTTAAAGTCCGGGATTTCCCCCTTCGAACTCGGGACTAATATTAATTTTATGTTTATAGAATACTACGACTACCTGTTTGGGTCAAGATTTTTTTGAAAATTGAAATACGCGTTAACCAAAACCTCAACAATTTTTTTCTTTCCACCAATATGCCAGTCAGTATTCTTCTCAAGATCAACCTCGGACTTATAATCATAAATCGTAAACACTAAACCATTGATCCTACCAATCCATTCTGCCTTTATCTTTCCATCCAACGATTTGCCAAGTTGGGGTTCACCAAACACTCGGATAACATCATCATGCCTCGTGCCTTCTGGTAAATAACCCTGACATCCAGCACCATCATGAGATACACTGCCCATTGTGACATTTAAATCTAATTCAATTTTAGTTTTCATTTTTAACCTTCCTTGAACTCCAACCGGATTTCCATCTAACAACCGCACTGGCTACAATCGCATCAACTTCTTGTTGAGTAATGCCTTCTGCCAGAATATGCATAAGTTCATTTTTATTAAGCACCCTAAAATTCTTGATCCCTTTTTCTTTAGCCTTCAGCATAAGCTCCTGCCGCGTTTCTTTACTTTTATCATTCATCTTTGATGTCCTCCTTCTTAATTTTTATGTCGTGATTAGACCGTACGATCAAAAAGATTGCAAGGCTATTCTGACTCAAATATCAATCGTGCCCGATTATGCTTAATCTTTAAAAGATCCTCAAAATAATCTGGTGAAACAATACGCCAATCAACTTTTTTCCCAACTTCATCCTTAAGCTCATAAGCTGTAAACTTATGCAATCCCCAAATCACAAGCTGACTGCAAACAGGAATATTGAAAATCTTTGCATGTTTGGTAAAAAAGAATATCGGCTTCTTGCGCCCAAAAAGAGATGTAATCTTTGTTGTGATTGCATCTAATCCAAACATCAGGATATTTGCCCACCCATATTTCTGCGATACCCGCTGAAGCATATTAATACGAAAATTCTCTCTATCTTTTCTGCTTAGCGGAATACGATAAACAGCAACATTCTTATTTTTATATTTTGAAATATGATTCACCTTAACCCTGCTAAGCGCCTCAACACAAAGTTCCTTACCAACCATAGCAAACGTATGCGAACGGCTTGCTGACTGCGTGTGCCAAGATTGAAAGAACCTAATAGCTTTTGAAAGAAGCGTATTCGATGCTGAGAATCCAATATCCCCTGATTTAAATTTAATTCGTGCAGATTTATTTTTCATGTTTTCTGATCCTCCCTCATTCGCATAAAATTAACGTAAATGTTGTTCCCGATTGATCACTGAATCCCATATTCGTTACGCCAACATAGCCGCATGTTATCCATAAGCCCTTTGCACTGGTGGCACTTTGTCTTGAGATTGCCGATTTAAGGCTAAAAACAGGCGACTGCTGTGGTGGTTGTGGATTAAAGGCTGATGCAATCGCAGAATGCCAAGGTGAAAAGATATAAAAAGGATTTGAGTGATTTGGATGGTTATATGTGACGTCAATTGTAGCACTCCCGACTTCTAATATCTTAAACGGAATGAATCCGCTATCATAAACCAACTTTGCGCCTGCATCATATACTCTTAACCCATATGTCTCAGCGCTTTTATTTTCCGGTAGTGTATATATTTTATAATCAAAAGGGCATGTCCCTGAATAGGGATAATTCTTTTTTCCGCCTATGAATCTTACCGCTGTGTAATTAGGTGCTGAATAACTAATATCAAAAACACCACATGCTCTGTCTATACCACCTGTCGGTCTCACCATTGCTATCGGTGGGTTTGGATTGTTTTCGATAGATATGCTGTGGAGTCCCTCTATGTCAAGACTCCCGCTCTTTTCCAAAACATAATTCCTAAAAATAGAATCTATCTGAATGTCGCCATCGGAATTCTTTATCTTCAGTCCATATTCTGACATCTTTTTTCTTTCTTAAGTATATGCGAAGCTAAAAACTACGCATGTCCCTGTTGTTAAATAAACATTGAAAATATAAGGTGTCCAGCTTATCGTATTTCCGTTTCTGGATACGATCAATGCGGTCTTTGTAAGATCGGCATTGACCGGAACAGCAAAATCCCCTGTTAGGATTCCATCTAAATTGCTCAATGCTCCCGAGTTTCCAGCCGAGCTTGTATGACTTGATTTCCACATAAGCCTTGTAATTTTATTAGTAAAGGTCAATATTGTAGCGCCGTTGGCATCTTTTATTCTTAATCCGTATACCATTATGACAATAACCCTAGTTCTACTCTTAAATTACTCGAAGCATCGTATACTTTTATGACTTTATTTACACCATCTATTACTACTTTATTATCGCCAACTTGAACAATTTCATCTACTGTTAAGCTCCCGGTATTAACCGCTAATGCATCCAATTGGTTTACATTGATCTGATCGGCCGTGACTGAGTCTGTATAAATCTGACCACCGTCAATTTTGGTTATATCTAGCCCATGTGTCCATCCTGTTGCTGAGGCCGCGTCTATCAATTCCCATTCTCCGGCAACGATCTCGTCATCGCCTATATTCGTCGCTCGGTACATCTTGTCGCCGTCATCTGTATCGATCCAGAGATCACCTACTGCTGTGGACGTCGGAATGGCATCTTGCCGGAATACAGTTATGCCTCCTCCACCGCCGCTCTCGGATACCACTTGCCATGAGCCAGAGTCATAAATATACAACTTATTGTCATCATCTGTGTCTATCCAATAATCGCCCTCATTGACTCCCGCTGTCGGTTCGTCATCTTGATAATATGTCTTAGAGGGAATAGCATCTCCAGCCAACTTGGAAAGGGTTATTGATTGTGCTGTAATTTTTTCACCATCAAGGTTTAAAATCTTTGCATTTGTTACGACAAGGTCTTTTATCTGCGCGGATAAGGTGATCAGCTCACCTGCTATGAGCTTTCTGGCTGAAATTACGGCATCGCCCATCTCCGCCTCAGTCAAAGGCGTAAAATTTATAGTGACTGCGGATGAGAAGCTTCCGGGACCGTACATATCTACCGCCCTCACCTTATAATATGCTCTGTCTTTCATGACGAACTCATCATCGACATCAGGTGTTCCGGACGGCCAGGAAGCCACAGAAACCTGCCCTGTTAAATCATTGTAGGCTGAGATTATTGCCTCCTGATCTTTATAGGTACCACTTGTTTGAACAATTACATCTCCGACAAAATAATCCGCTCCATGTCCTGCTATGTCAGAGTCTGTTATACTTGTCGAATCTACTGCGTCGGCTTTGGCATCAACCGGAGCGTTCCCCTGCACATTTCCTGCTGTTCCCGGAACTTTCGCTTCTAGTATTTCTTCCCCACCCCATACGTTAGTAGGCGATTTATAAATCTCATAATATTTTAAATCTGTATCAGCTACGTCTGACCACTCTATCTTTGCAAAACCAAACCATTGCGTTGCCGAGATAGTTGGAATTCCAGGCACAGTATTTGTCGGTGCTACTAATACTGATGCGCTAGAGTAGTTGCCTGACGAATTATAGGCTCTAATATAATATGTTCCTGGCGATCTGGATACTGGAGATACAATTGTAAAAGTGTTTGATAATCCGTTATAAATCATATGGGCGTTTTGCGTTCCCCAATTGGCATTTTCTGTCCTGATCTCGTATCCTTCCAAGTCAGGATTCGGACAATCATCCCAAGTAAAAACTATTTCATTCAAAAAAGTATAGACGAAATTTACGACGTCATTAGGCTCTGACGCATTTCCTGTCATCGTGATTGATGCTTGCGCGCTATCGGCTTTCGGCATTTCATGCCCGTTGTAAGATACGCTTGCAACGCATACTTTATAGGTTGTTCCAACATTAAGATTTTCCAGAATTACCAAGCTGCTCCCTTCGGTGTATCCGACAAAAAACCAACTTGCTCCATCGTTATCTGAATAATAAACATTTGCTCCTCTATATCTATCCTCCAGTGCTAAGCCACTCGTATCTGGAATCTGAAACCACACCTCAATCGAATGATTAATCGTTCCGTCTTGCGCTACCACAATGCCTTCGGTTAAAGCAAGGTTCTCGACTGGTGGCACTGCAATTGGTGGATCTGTATAATTATTGCCAGGAATAATGACATCGCTGTCATCAAAGGCGTTCACATCGTATTCTACCGCGACGATCTCAACCTCACTCTTACCGTCTTTCTTGATGCTTAATATCCTAAAATCTTTTTTGACCTTTGTGCTTTCGCCAAAGGCGTAGACATCATATTCTGCTGGTGCTGTGCTGAAAGCTTGTGATACTGTGACCTCAGAATAAGTTCCTGCGCCGCTGGATACCGTCTTTTCTTCAATGGTATCATCTGCCATCTTTACTCTAATCTTGTATGTCGTACCACCTACAATCGTAACTTCCCTATCCAACTTAACCAGAGTCGTTGTTGATCCTGATTTCACTCGTCCTGAAAAGCCCCATTGCGGGACATCATGGCTTAAGCTGATAACATCTCCTGCCTGACAAGCTACAGCATCTATTCCCGTCCTAAAGGATACTGACACATTAATATATTTCGATACTTTGATCGCATATCGGGCTGCTCTGATCGCATAGCTGGTCTTGGTCGTGAATAGCCTTATCTGTTGTTTTCTTACTGGATCACCGAGGCTAAGCGCATCCTCATCGGCGTAGATGATTGTTTCCATCTTGTAGCCTTTATCTTTATCACAAAATTGGATCTCAATTACATTCGGCACTTCCTTGACTGATTTCCATGATTGTGTGAAGCTGTCTTTGATGATATTTCCCATGCCAAAAAGCTGCGTCGGCGTCTGCGGTCTGTCGATTACAAAGCCAAGTGCACCACCTGAATATAAAGGCATAGCATTGAAAACGGCACATAATTGAAGAAACGCATCAATCGCTTTCGTGTTCGTATCGATAACGACATCCATCCTGAATCGCTTTTCAAAACCATCCTCTCCATCTGCAACCTTTTCTTCACAATATTTCGCCATCTCTAATAATTGAGCATCGTCGATGTTTGCTATATTAATAAACTGTCCAAGCCCATATCTCGTAGATAGAATCAAATCTCGCATACACCATACTGGATTTGCGCAATAAGCATTTACATAAGTCGTGCCATCCCAAGATAAGCCTGTATCATCTGCCAATAGTTTCCATTCTTCGGCTGAGTTATCCCAATAATAATCATCCCAATTAACCGCGACTCCGGCGTTTCTGATATCAGGCACTCTGACCAATTTTCCTTTTATGAGGCTGGTGACGTTCGGCACTGCCCCTGACAACTGGTCTGTCGCTAAAAGCTTTAATCCAAGCAAGGCTGTGTTTGGATAAGATAAATCATCTGTTTGAATTTCATCGACTTCGGATAACTGAAGGTCGCCTGTATGATTAAAATCTCCATCATCGCTTATCTTTGTAATCCTGATATCATATTGCCCTGCGGCCAGTCCGTCTTTGCGGAATATCCTTCTAAGCGTTGTTCTGGATTTGGTGCTGATTGTGGTATCTCCCAAATCGATATATGTTGGATCTGCATGCAGTTTATATTCTACTTTGTACGTTACCGACCATGAGTTGATCGATCCATTACTTGGATTCTGATAAAAAAGCCCTGACGGCAAAACAAACTTAAGCTCAAAGACTTCGACGTCACTATTTACAGTCGTATAAACATACGCATTATCTTTCATTAAAGTTGCGCCTACGGAATAAACATTGTGCAGATCATTAAAGTAGGAAATCATGCTCTGCGCATTTGTTCCCATTCTGGTGTGCTGTTCTACTGCGTCAAAATTCGCTATTGGATTATCATTTATTTTTATGTTGGAAATACTCTCAATTTCGCCTTCGCCTAAAGCGATCAGCATGTTCAGATAATTCTTATCACCGTCTGTCCATATGTATTGATTAATAATATTTCCTGCGACTCTATGCTCTCCATAAACAACGCCTATAGGGATGCCGACTTCTTGCGTTGCTTGCGCACCATTCCAGCCATATGTCGGGCTTCCCTCATCCATTCCTGTGCCGCCAAGATTGGAGTTGGGTTTCTTTCCTCTTGATACAAAGGCAAAAATTGCGGATAAAATTATAAACGGCAACGCTGTTATAATAAATTCTACAGCCGCCGCAACGATTGCCCAAAAAACAACAGAAATAGTCAGAGGATCAGCAATCTTACCAGTGATGATGATCTCGTCTCCGTCATCTGGTACTATGGAAAAGTCTTTGATGTCCTTACCGCTTAAGATGATCCTTGTGTCACTGCCAAACTCCTTGTCTATTCCGTTAATATAATCTTCAACAGTCTTGCCATTCTCATATGGTTTATCCCATGATTCTCTGCCCTCGAGTTTTGCAAAATTTGGTATAAATTTAATTGTTATCATGGTTTTGTTCTCTCAATCGGCGAAGTGCCCGAAGGGTATAAAATCCTTCAATTCTTTTTTTCATGCTTTCATTATCTATATTAACGACAACTGTCCCTGCTTTCCCTGTTTGGATCAACTTACCTTGCGTCAAAAGGACACCGCCATGATTCACTATTCCCATTCCATTATGAAAAAGGACGACATCAAAAGGTTCTGGTTTTTCGATAATGTCCCATTCTTTATAATAATTTTCATAAAAAAAATTCTTGCCTTCCGACGACCAATCATCATTATAATTCTCACTGATATCAAAAAGGTTGTATCCCAAATCTTTATATATCATCAAGATCAGGCCGTAACAGTCTGTTCCTTCCATGCTTCTTCCCGTGACCTGATAAGGTACTCCAAGATAGCGATTGATAATTTCAACGCTTATCTTATGTAAATTCTCCCTGTCGGTATGGATGGGAATCCTCCAAAGCGAAGGAAATTGCTGAGTGCCTTGCATCTCTGCTTTGTCTTGTTGCATGACGTTTCTGCTCCTGTATATCCGCATTCCGTTGATTTAAAAACCCATGAGCAATAGTTGCGTGAATATTTTCTCGAGGGTATCTGAACACTTAATAAATCAAACTTGCTTGTTAATGTGAACTCAACGACCTTTTGGTCTGCCGCATAACTATCAATATAAAAAATATCTTCCAAGTACGCGCCCGTGTCTGCAAGCTGGTTTGCCCATACCATTTTGATTGATACTTTCTTGCCTCTAAGATCATACGTTTCAAGATATGATTCTATAAGTCGGCTGACGTTAGCTACTCTGACTTTGACTGTATCAATCTGACCCTCTGTGTTCTCTGTAATGTCGTCATGCGATATTGGAAATCTTGCATAGAGCACTCCGTCATATGTTATGTTTTCATCTCTGCCCACATAATAAAGATCAGCGCCTGCGCCGTTGTAATCATATATCGTATAAAGATATATCGGCTGATTCTCCTGCTTTGATTTCTCTGCCTTAAAAGTTGCGTCGATTTCTCTCGGCATTAGATCACCTCTATAAATTTAATATCAAAGTCATAAACTTCGTAGGCCTTGTTGTCAAATTGAGAACTGTCCTTATCGAAACGAACGTTGTATTCGACTGAATCGTTTGGATTTGTCCATGTGAACTGAGCATATTCGCCTTTCTTTGCTATAAAGAAATCCCTGACATTTTCCATATCTGCCTTAGTTCTATTTCTGAATTTTAATGTAAACATCCGTCTCGGATTTGCAACAACACTTCTTCGTTGCTCCGTGAAATTCTCAAATTCTGAGACTAATGTCTTGAAGTGAACCATTTCTGTAAAAACAAAATCTGGCGTATATGCAAAATCACTCATCTCTTACCTCACATATTCTTTCTTATGACTCCCCTGATAGCAGAGTTCTTTGTTATCTCATCAGCAATTGCGCCTGTTAATAGTTTTCTATTCCTGTAGACATCTTGCGCATCCCATGCCTGTATAACTTGATTTATGTTAATGGTAACTCCACCTGATGCAGATTCTCCCCGATTAAGCGATCTTAAGTTATCTGAACCACCTAAGGCCCTCATGCCCTGTCGTGATAAAACTCCTTCTCCGGCTTGCGCGATGATCGGTACTTCATCCGGCGCAAGTCCGTTATGAGCTCTTATCATTCCTCCCTGATGTTTTCTGACCATGCCACCTTGGTGGAATAGCTGAGTAAGAGGTACACCTAATATAGAACCTCCTGCTCCGCCTGCCATTGCAGTAAACATTCTTATCAGAAGCAACTTTGCCAATATGTTTGAAATCATCTGAAGGACAGCCCTGCTAAAATCAGCAAATATATCTTTGAGATTGCTTAGCTCTCCGGTAAACGCCTTAAAGAAAAATTGTGAAAAAGCATTCTGCATATTGCGCGCTGATTGTTTTGCGAATTCTTCCATTGCGTCAAACTGCTTCACTGCATCTTTTGCTGTTTCACCAACCTGATCGGCGACACTCTTTAAAACTTGCGCGGTGTTCTCACCGGTATCTTTTACCTTTGCGAACACTAAATCATATTGCTCCATAGCAACCTTTGCACTTTCAACTGAGGCAAGCTCAAAAGTTTTTTTATTTGCTTCAATATCAATTGATAGTTCTCTTATGCTTTGCGCTGCTTGTTTATATGTTTCACCTATGCTCCCGGGCAGCTTTCCTAAAACGTCATAAAACTTTATCAACGGAACTAAGAGCTTTTGAAAAACCGTGTTTGCGGCTTCCAACAATTTAAAAAATCCAGATACAATCTGATTCATAAACCCCTGAATAAAACCCAAAACATGCCATAAGGCTTGACCTACCTTTACCGCAAAATCATGCCACCCTGCTTTTAGCTTTTGCATCTTTTCTAAATTTGTCATTGTGGAGGTATCTATTTGATTAAGAATACGTTCCCCTGCTTCAAGTGTTGCGTTTAAAAAAGCTTGCTTTCTTTCCAACTCGGTTAATTCTTTGGTAGACTTTCCCAAAGTCTTGGCGTATTTCTCATAGGCGGAGCCTGCGCTAACAATAATCCCTAAGTTATCCAGAATAAGTTTTGACTGCCTGCCAACACCAATAGCAATGCTCTCAAACATAAAGCCTACATCTTTTCCAAAGGCACGAGCTGACGCGCGCGATATCTCCATCATCTTGGATAATTTAGTTGGATCAATTCCTAAAATCATTGCCTGTGAGGCTTTTCCCATGATCTCTGCGGTAGACATGGTCTCACCGGACATCTTGCGTAAATCCTTTATTATCTTTTCTGAACTCATACCGAGAGAGGATGCAAGATTTTCAAAAGCCATCTTCTGTTGCTCAACTTTTGCTCCAAGTTCCATCATCTCCCATGCTTTGCGAAGTGCCATAATGCTTGCTGTAATTGCCGCAGTAATCGCAAGCCAGTTCTTCTTCCATGCATTGGCAAACCTCTGTAAATTACCGCGCACGCCCTGCAGGCGTTTACTTGCCTCATCGCGAAGCCTTAAGATTATTGATAGCTCTTTATTGCTCATCTTTTAAACTGTTCCCTTCTTCGTTGCTTCTCAATTTCAATTGACTGCAATTCCTTTTCGATCACCTCAAAGGCATCAAGCATTTTTGCTGACTGCTCTATCCATCCACCTTGATTTGGTAAATACCCTTGTCTGTAAAAATTAAATGCCCTTAAAAAATTCGCGCTTTGCCTTGTCACGATTTTAAAAGGGCATCCTTTATAATGCTCGCCGTTAAGCTCCCAAATCTCCTGACCCGGCACTTCATATTCACATTTAATTTTTCTTCCGCTTAAACAGCTATGGCAGTTCACGGTGAGGTCGCCCAGATGAACCGCCACTGTTAGTTTTTTTGCTCATCCTCCGACAATCTTGACTCATTTAGAATCACCTCTGCAAGTTCTGAACGAAGCTCGCTTGGAAACATTGCAATAATCCTATCAGGTACCACGTCTCTCATTTTTCCAGCATAATGAATAGCCTCAAACTTTAAATCTATTGGTTTCTTGGTTTGAGGATCTAGGAAATTATCCATTCCCTTTAATCCAAACTTAATCGCTGTGATCTGGCGTTTATTCCAGTTAAGCTTAACTTTAGCTTTATCATTAGGATTAGTAGAACTCATTTCATAAGTTGAACTCTCGTCATCAACCTCTGCCCTTAAAGTCGGATCCAAAAGACCAATATGAAATGTAGTCGGATTATCCTTATCTGGATCAAGCTTTGACACATGCTTGCGTGTCGCTGTTACATCAATTCCTGTTAACATGCATCACCTCCTGTTTATAAAAGTAAAAGTGTTATTTCGTCATCTCCTGGCTCCAT
>Ga0307929_1002848_pt1 | contig 10644 bp, 12 predicted proteins | sample AceLakmetage1330_FD_203160 | JGI IMG/M metagenome (GOLD analysis project Ga0307929, IMG submission 203160) | Saline water microbial communities from Ace Lake, Antarctica - #1330 | ecosystem: Environmental > Aquatic > Non-marine Saline and Alkaline > Saline | place: Antarctica: Ace Lake...
ATTATTCAACAAAAAATAACCATTAAACGAAACACGATCTTATCCGGTGGTTGGACAAGCCCGGTAAAATTTACGATGGGATCTATATTTAAGAAAATATTTTTTTTTGAGTATGGGGAGAGTGTTGCGCCTTCAGAGGGATAGTCAATTTTAAGGCGCACGGGTGCTATAACCAAAAATAGGCTTTTCTTAAACCAATTATTTCATAATTTTGCTTTCCTCCGATGTTAAAAATGCACTACAGTTTTTTGCCATAAAAGAAAATCACCCTGGCTTTTCTCCTGTGTAACGAAATCCAAAAACAATCATGGGTGATTTACAGAAGAAAAGGGGTCAAATCTTCAGTTGACTCTTGTTGGACAAAATATACAAACTAAACAAGCAGCATGCTGACGGGCAAGCCGCATCAGTTATCAGATTATCCGGCAAAAGCATCAGGTCTGCAGACTTCTGGTTAAGATTCTTGTCAACTATCCCAAAGGGATTCCAGGTGTATTGCGGCAATATATCCTGCCCCTTGGTGATCTTGTCATGATGCGCAGACAGATGATCAACTTTAAAGCCCTTTGTGAGAAGGGCTGAATTTTGGATTTTTCAGAAAGGGACTAATAAATTGAGTTATAAAAACAAAGATCTGTGTAGAATTAGAACCATAACCACTTTTTTATCATTGGGTAAGGGCAAAGAAAGCTGGAAAAAAGAAGTCCTTAAAGCATCTGCCTTTTGTTCGGACTTATCCGAAGAATTCAATAAAAATGATTATATCGTTCAGTCTGTCAGGATTGTCACCAATCCGTTTGGTGAGTATCTGAATACAAAAAATATAGAGAGCGCAAGAAAAGACTTGGCCTATCTGAGCAATTTATTAGATTCTTCGGATATGTCTGGAATCCGAATCAGGTTTGCTATTGGAGAAGCCAGGACCAAGAGAGAAATTGAGATGTTACCTGAATTGGTCAAGGAATTTGGGGATCTATGCAACGTATGTGTGAATGTCAATTTAGATGATTATGGTGTTCTTAATAACCCATTAATTGAGCAGGCATCTGAAGCCGTTGTAAAAATCAGTAAGATTACGCCAAGAGGAGAGGGGAACTTTAACTTCACTGTAAATTTCAATTGCGATCCTCTGATACCTTACTTCCCGGCAAGTTATCACAGACAAGAACTTGGGAACCGATTTGTCATTGGTCTTGAAACACCCGATCTGCTTGTCAACGTACTTAAGGAATTTAACCAAAGCATTGATACCCATAATCATAATGTTTTATTTAAGGGATACTATGATGTTATGAGCAACGCGCTTCAATATCATATATCAACCATCAAAAATATAATTGACCTGGCAAATATTGATAAGGCGTTCACTTTCTCTGGCTTTGACAGTTCAGCCGCTCCTTCTAAAAATTGCGCGAGTATGGTCGAGGTCTATGAACAGATGGGTGTTGAGTATTTTGGATCATCCGGCACGGTTGAAGCATCATCCTTATTAACAAAAGTTTTTAAATCTATTAAAGATGTCGAACTTGTTGGTTTTTCCGGGCTCATGCTTGCGCTGACAGAAGATACAGGGCTTGCTCAAGGAACGATTCTCTCAAATTTTGATATCCGTTCACTATTAACCTACAGCTCGGTTTGTGGTATTGGCCTGGATACGGTGCCAATACCAGGTGATACACCCATAGATAAAATTTGTGCACTCATGAGAGATACCGGCACAATGGCATACCGTTTAAACAAGCCTTTAACCGTTCGGCTGTTTCCTGTCCCGGGATTGAAAGCAGGTGACATGACAGCTTTTGAAAGCGAAGATCTTTGCAATTGTGCGGTTCTGGCTGTGCCATAAAATCCACGGCAGCTGACGCTGATCAGAATCTTGATTTATGGACTTACATAGGCAATGATGGGCAACATGGGGTGGACAACAAGGGGTGGTTTTTTAATAAAAGATGATAGAAAAAACTGTTTTTAAAATTATTGAACTGATTGCGGGAAATACGGATGAAATTTTTGTTTTTGTTGATGATATTAAAACCAAATATCCAAAATTGGATAACGACAAATTAGCAAGAAAAATAGCCAATAAAATAAAGAGGAAATGCGCAATTCAAGGTGGCTTGATGGCATTTCCCGGTGCAATTCCTGGCGTTGGATCCATGATTCAAGTGGGGATTTCAGTGTTCGATTTTTCCCAATTAATCAAAAATCAAGTTTATCTTATTTTCTCAATTGGATATTGCTATGGGATATCTGACACAGATAAACTTAAAACGGTAACCCTTAAATGCTTTGGTTCCATTCTAGGCATTGACACTGTTGTGGAATTTGGCAATCCAATTGATAAAAACATGCTTGAAAACCTGTCAGACAAGGCGATAAGATTAATGATTAAAAAATTACAAAAAGCATTGGTAAAAAAGTTTTTTTTAAATTTGATCGTAAAGCTCATTCCCTTTGGGATAGGTATCATATTGGCATCTATCTCCCATTGGATTATTATCAGAAGATTTCAATTTAGTTCTATCAAATTCTTCCACGCGTTAATTGAGCAGGATACATCTTTACCTGAAACTAAAATAATAGAACAAAGCACGTAACGCCCAATATGAGAGACCCATATGATTCAAAAGAAAAATGAATTTGGCCCCGACTATGCATCCGTTGAGGATGACAGGTTTAAAATCAAATACCGGGCGAGCTGCTACTGCAAGACAGTCCAATACGAAGTGTGCGCGGATCCTGTGGATGCAAAGATATGCCATTGTCAGGTCTGCAAAAAATTGCACGGTGCCCCCATGCAGTGGGCAGCCATATTCCATAAGCGTGACGTCAGGATAATCACCGGTGTTGATCATCTGCATTTTTACAACAACGAGTTGAATAAGCACGAGCGCATTCTTCCCTGCAAAGTCAGCTGCGATGTATGCGGAAGCCTGATTGCCGATGAAGGGCGTAGAATGTGGCTTGCCTTCCCCTCTCTTTTTGATTTCGGGCAGGGTTCGAAAATTCCAGACAGCTTCAAGCCCAGTTGCCATTTATTCTACGGTATGCGGGTGTTTGATATGAACGACGATTTACCCAAGTGGGCAGGTCATAAAAATCATTCAGAACGTTTGTAGGAACGTGAAAAAAATGATAGAGCGCTATATAAAGGCTTGATTCTGTCAGATGAGATTCAGAAAAAAAGGATTGAGGTATTCCCTATTAAAGGGGGTATGTGAGTCGTAAAATGAATGTGATTCAAAAATATAAAGCGGTTGAGATTTATTTTCAGAATGCGGATTATATCGATGTTAAAACCATTGAGAGTGATGTCGATTTAAGAAGTTTTATTTCTGGAATGCTCTCTTACTACCCCTGGTGGATGGTTTCTCTATATAAATTCAGGGAATTTTTTGTAAGTATCCTCGGGTTAGTTCGTCATGAAAAGCCAGAGACCTTGCCCTCAATAAAACCAGAGGATCTTTCCTTTAAACCTGGTGAGAATGCATCCTTTTTTATTGTGCGTGATGCAAAAGAGGATATGTACTGGGTTTCAGAAACACCTGAAGATAAACACTTAACTGCTTTATTTGGTGTCATGGCAGAAAAATTAAGTCAGAATCGTACAAGGTATCATGTATTCACATCTGTTAAGTATCTTCACTGGACGGGGCCGGTGTATTTCAATTTAATTCGACCTTTTCATCACATGGTTGTCTGGAGCATGATGAAGGCAGGTATAAAGAAACGCCAAATCACATAACGGCGCTTTTGCAGCGGAGCACAAACAGCAGTGCTACTGAAAAGCGCCGTTGTGTGCTTAATAAAACCAGAGATCGGTGGACATCTTATTCAATTCAAACAAGAAAACTTTTTATTCTTGTCGGACCAAGTTAATAGTCTGATAATATTAAATAAAGCCCCGAAAACCACCCCAAAAATTTCAACAGCCCATATTTATTAATACAGAGGGCTTGGCTTGAAGAAAAGGTTGTCAAAATGCTTGCATTTATACTCAACGAATAAAATTATTTGACAAATGCACCAATTTTGGTACACTTCTATCCATGGATTTAGATGACCTAAAATTAAAAGTCCATTTTTACAAGACCAGTGCAGGAACGGAACCCGTCAGAAAATGGCTAAAATCATTGTCCACGATACAAAAGAAAGTATTGGGAGAAGATATTAAAACGGTTCAGTTCGGATGGCCCCTTGGCATGCCTTTGGTTGAAAAATTAAAACCGTTCCTATGGGAAGTAAGGTCCAAAATTCCAGATGGAATCGCCAGAGTTTTGTTCACTGTTGATGGGAATATGATGATCCTATTACACGGATTTATTAAAAAATCGCAGAAAATCCCTAAGAATGAACTAAAAACAGCTCTTTCCCGGCTGAAAGAATATCAGGAGGATTAAGGATGAAAGATAAACATATTGGAAGTAGTTTTGATGATTTCCTTCAGGAAGAAGGTTTACTGGCAGAAGCTGAAGCAGCGGCTCTAAAACGCATACTTGCTTATCAGATTAAGCAGGAAATGGAATCACGTAATATTTCAAAAACAGCTTTGGCTAAAATGATGAAAACAAGTCGATCTTCAGTTGACAGACTGTTGGACCCAAAAAATTCTTCAATAACACTTCTAACTCTGGAAAACGTTGCTGTAGCCCTTGGTAAAAAACTTAAGCTTCAATTTGCATAGTTCCCGGATTTAAATATCCCAGGCACCTTTGAAAATTTCAAAATCCCAACTTAAAAATGCACAAGATTTCACAGGTGATTTTGGTGGTAGGGACAGAAAAAGAGGATAAAATATATTTTATAAGAGCTACACCATTCATAGAACTCATTATTCCAATTGAGCAAGTTAGAGAAATATCATTACCAACATCTTTTAATGGCAAGTCAGTTTTTTAACAATTGCTTTGTATTCACTATCAAACTATTAAGAAACAAATAATTGAATATTTAAAATCACCATGACCTATGCGCAAGACACAGAGTTTATTGATATCCGATATGGAATTACAACTGAACATTGGGGTACCCAGCCCCTCAGCTAACGTTCAGGTCGCTGCGACACAAAAATCTAAAAATAGCACAGCCGGATAACCTAAAAGCCACTTGACATAAAAACCTAAAAATAGTAAAGCTTAATAACCTAAAAATGATAAATTATATATAGACCAACAATGTCGACACTACAAGATAAACTTGCAGAATCTCTTGCTGTTCTGAAAGAACTTCAGGATGAAGGTATTGTTGCGATTCGAACAAAAAACATGACACGAACTCACCGGGAACGTCTTGTCAAAAACGGCTTCATCAAAGAAGTGATGAAAGGTTGGTATATTCCAGTCCGCCCTGAAGAGCCGACCGGAGAGAGCACGGCCTGGTATGCTTTATTTTGGGGCTTTTGCAGTGATTATCTTAAATCAAGGTTTGGCAATCAATGGTGTCTTTCCCCTGAACAATCATTGAGAATTCATAGCGGAAACTGGAACGTACCAAATCAACTTTTTGTCCGAGCTCCCAAAGGGGGGAACAAGCCTATGTCTCTTCTTTATGAGACATCGATAATGGACGTTCGCCTGAACCTGCCGGACAGGAATGATATAGAAATCAAGGAAGACATACGGATTATGAGCCTGGCCGCTGCTTTGATTTCATGTGCTTCCGCCTATTATTCAAATAATGCTGTAGAGGCCCGCATTGCACTGTCCATGATATCTGATGCTTCCGAGATCTTGCACAAGCTCCTTGAAGGTGGGCATAGCACGGTAGCCGGAAGGCTTGCAGGAGCTTTCCGAAATATTGGGAAAAATGTGATTGCTGACAATATTATTGAGGCAATGAGAGCTGCCGGATACAACCTCACGGAGAATGATCCTTTTAAAGAAAAACCTGCTATTATTTTTAGTGAGCGCGAGCTTTCTCCATATGTCAACCGGATACGGATGCATTGGGCAGACATGCGCGGTATAGTCCTTAAAAACTTTCCGCAGGTGCCTTTAGTACGCCAGAAAACTGATGAATATCTTAAACATGTCGATGAAATATATCTGACTGATGCCTATCATTCTCTTTCTATTGAAGGATATCGCGTCAGTGAGGAGCTGATTGAGCGTGTTCGTTCAGGAAGTTGGGACCCGGAAACCAGCCGCAAAGATAAAGAGTACGCAGATGCATTGGCTGCTCGTGGTTACTGGCAGGCTTTTCAAGCGGTGAAAAAAAGCTTGATAAAAATTTTGAATAAAACCTCTCCGGGTGAGGTGGTAAGTAATGATCATTCCATATGGTACAGAGAATTATTTGCCCCGAGTGCAGGTGCTGGCCTTATAGGCGCATCTGACCTTGCCGGCTACCGAAACCAACCTGTCTTTATCCGAAAATCAATGCATGTACCACCCCGCCACGAAGCTGTACGCGATCTTATGCCTGCATTCTTTTCTTTTTTAAAAGATGAAGAAAATCCGGCTGTAAAAGCTGTTTTAGGTCATTTTTTCTTTGTTTATATTCACCCCTATGTTGATGGAAATGGCCGCATGGGAAGATTTCTGATGAATGTTATGTTAGCCAGTGGCGGCTACCCATGGACAGTCATTCCACTTGAAACCCGCAATGACTATATGGCCACCTTGGAAGAAGCAAGTGTAAGAAAAAATATCGCCCCGTTTTCCAGATTTTTAGCTGACCTCGTCCAAAAAGGGTAGCGAGAATATTCAACAATCGAAATGAACCGGTCGAGCCGGTTATTTGTGGGTTTGTTGTCATAGCTTTGTATAGTGACAAATTAATAGGTCTTACCAATATATTTCCAAAGCCTGTAAATATCATTTTATCTTCCCCAATTTTTTTACTCGCAATATTTTTAATAGGATGGTCTGTTCAAAACTTTATTATCGTAAAAGGCACGCCAGTCCCGTTTAATCCCCCGCCTCAATTAGTTACTACAGGGCCATACGCTTATACACGGAATCCAATGCTTACAGGTGTGTTTTCCCTACTCTTTGGTTTTGGTGTGTTTTTTGGATCTCGCTTTCTTCTTTTTGTATTCACATCACTTTTTATTTACATCAATTTTTGGGAACTCAAATCAATTGAGGAACCAGAACTCGAAAAGAGATTGGGTGTAGACTATATAAAATATCGGGAAAGGACACCAATGTTTTCCCAAACTTGAGGGTAATATTCGGGAAAAGGGAATAGAAAACTAATTGGTGAATTGATGCTATATCTCGAAATAATCGATGTAAATAAACCAAATGATGTTAAGAAATTGAAAGGAAAATGCCATTATTTTGCAAAGCATCATAGGAAGATTCTTGATTTAGACTAATGCTATTCACTATTAAAAACATCTTACAACCTGTTCAGTTATTGCCAGAAGATCCTGATAAATATGTTAATAAATCACAAGTATAACTTGTTAAATCATAATAATATTAAACCACCTACTTGAATTTAGTTTAGCTTTGACTTATAATCACAAATATGACTGGTGAAAACAGAAACATATTAAACCGAATTCTTCGTAACTGGCCCAAAGGAACAGTGGGAACATTAACGTGGTTTCGAGAACATGGCGGATATCAGCAACTATTAGATTATTACCAGAAAGCACCCTGGGTGACTAAAATAGGAAGCGGCACATATATTCAATATGGAGATTCTGTTGATTGGCGCGGGGGATTGTATGCTGTTCAGAATCAATTAGATCTTTGTGTGCATGCTGGTGGAAAAACTGCTTTGGAATTATCTGGATTCAGACATAATCTCCAATTGGGTCGAACCGCAAAAATATATCTTTTTGCATCAGGAAAAATTCAACTACCGACATGGTTCATTCAACACCCATGGGAAGATGAATTGTGTTTTAAACGGTTAAATATTTTTCAATCCCGGCCTGATTTTGGACTAATGCATTTTAATACGGGCAATTTTGAAATAAAAGGGTCTGCTCCCGAGCGTGCAATGATTGAATTGTGTGCCCTGGTTCCAAATTATCATTCGTTTGAAGAGGCTGGTCATTTTATGGAGAGTCTTTTATCCTTGCGATGTGAATACGTGCAAACACTTCTTGAAAGCTGCAGTTCAATAAAAGCAAAACGATTATTCCTCTATTTTGCGGACACATATAATATGCCCTGGTTTCAGAAATTGGATATAAAAAATATTGACTTGGGAAAAGGGAAACGACAGGTTGCAGTCAATGGGATTCTAAATAAAAAATATCAAATAACAGTCCCGGATGAAATAGAGAGTATCAGTTTAAAGGATATTCCATGAAAATGAACAAATATTTTGAGCAGGCTAAATTAATGCTGTCCATTCTTCCAATCGTGGGGCAGGAAAAAAAGTTTGCCCTAAAAGGCGGGACGGCTTTGAATTTTTTTTATTTGAATCTGCCGCGGTTATCTGTTGATATTGATTTAACATTTCTTCCAGTTAAACCAAGGGATGAAACTTTAAAGGATATTACAAATTCACTCAGTAGAATTTCAGATAAGGTTAAACGATTATTTCCCCTTTGTCAGATTCAAAAATTAAAAATAAAAGATACGGATTACACATACAAGCTGATTATCAAAAGCCAAGGCAACTTGGTTAAAATAGAGCCGAATTTAATATTGCGGGGAAGCTGTTATCCCCCGATTTCAAAACAATTATGCAAAAATGCCGAAGATGTTTTCAAGATGGAAATGGAAATTCCGGTACTCTCTTTTGCAGATCTTTATGGCGGAAAGATATGTGCTGCTTTGGATCGTCAGCATCCTCGAGATTTATTTGATATCAAACTCCTTTCAGAGGCAGGAGGCCTGAATGAAGAAATCAGTCAAGCGTTTGTCGTGTACCTTGCCAGTCACAATCGACCCATGTCAGAGTTGCTTTCTCCAAATTTTCAAGATTTTAGACAGGCGTATGAAGCTGAATTCAAAGGTATGTCATCCATAGAAGCCACCTATCAGGAGCTTGAGAAAATACGTAGAGAATTGCCATCTCTGATATTATCCAAACTTTCAAGGAATGAACGCAAATTTCTGCTGTCTGTTAAAATGGGAATACCTGATTTCAGTTTGCTTTCAATTTCAGGGCTTGAAAATCTACCAGCCATCAAGTGGAAAGTTGAAAATATATTAAGAATGGAACCCAAAAAGAAAATTGCAGCAACTGAAAAGCTGAAATTAATTTTAGATTTATCTCAACAATAGAATGCTACGGGTTTCACCGTAGATTCTGGTGTCATTAGCGCAGAAGGGTGACGCCGACTTTTGATGAAAGCAAGAACTGCAAAGATCCAATATTATAGATAATATAGAGATCACACAATAAATTTTTAAACAGCAAAAATAATCGTGAAAATATTTTGGAATAACATGCAGTGACGGATGTATGCCTTTAACCATTTATAAAATTTTATTGACGGTTGACGTAACACGTCATATGCTATTAGCATGATTAAATCTTTTGAAAATAAAGATACGGAAAAGCTTTTTAATGATTTGGATGTCAGAAAATTCAGGAGTATATCCAGAGTAGCTAGAATAAAGCTTGAAGTTTTGAATGCAGCCGTTTCTTTAATCAGCTTGAGGGTGCCACCAGGGAATAGGCTTGAACAATTAAAAGGTAACAGAAAAAATCAACACAGCATCAGAATTAACGACCCGTGGCGCATTTGTTTCATATGGAAGGAAGAAAACGCCCATGATGTAGAAATTGTTGATTATCATAAGGGGTAAAATTATGGAAAAAAAATTATCTCCAATAACGCCAGGCGATGTGCTTATAGAAGAATTTCTAAGGCCAATGGGCATTAGTCAGAACCAATTGGCAAAAGACATCAATGTCCCGGCAAACAGGATAAGTCAAATCATTCATGGCAAGAGGGAAATTTCTGTGGACACAGCACTAAGGTTGGGTAGATATTTTGGAATTGAACCAGAATTTTGGCTGAACCTACAGCTCCGTTACAACATGAAAATCACTATAAGTAAGGTGGGGAAAAAAATCGAAAAAGAAGTAAAAATCCATTTTTCGAATGCACACGGTCAAAATTTTTCCCCTGCATAATATTGCAATTGGATAAGGTTAAAATAGAATCGAGAGTTGAACCTCGTCATTCATTAAATGCCTGGAATAAAAAAAAGGATCTGTTTTTCGCAATAATCCGTCATGACTGAAATCATTTACAATTCCGATACTGTCGATTGTTCCCTCAATCAATGCGGAGTCTATTACTTTCACATTTTCAAAGAAAGCGCAGAACTTCAAAATTGCTTTCCAACAATGCTCTTGCAACAGATCTCAAAAAGCCGCGAACGCTGAAGAGCTGATTCTGCACAGCAACGAGGGCAACAGTGAACATTATTGAACAATACGAGTTATTGGTTGAATCGAAGAAATGGGAAGATGCTGTTTCTGTAATACGAAAGATTATCGAACAGAATCCGAATATAGACACGAGTTGGTTTAACTACGGTGTATAGGGAATTGGATTATCTAATATTTCGACGCCCAAACTGGAGCAAGAATCTTCTATTGTGCGACAATTATCTTGTCCGGTTGACGACAATTAACTTGTCCGGTTATTCGTGATAGAACCCCGACACTGAAATTCATTTAAATGGAGGTGTCAGCCAGTGTCGGGAAAACCAATAACCG
>Ga0307929_1002850_pt1 | contig 10637 bp, 9 predicted proteins | sample AceLakmetage1330_FD_203160 | JGI IMG/M metagenome (GOLD analysis project Ga0307929, IMG submission 203160) | Saline water microbial communities from Ace Lake, Antarctica - #1330 | ecosystem: Environmental > Aquatic > Non-marine Saline and Alkaline > Saline | place: Antarctica: Ace Lake...
TTTTGCTTCTGCATAGTGTTACATGTTAGGTGTTTATTATATAACACACAGGAGCTGTTTTTGATCAAATTACCTGTAAATCTGCGTAATACAAGATCTCCACCCCAAATAAATAAATAACAATGACACAGGAAATCAGTACCAAAAACACCAAGAACCAAATCCTGGAAGCTTACGAAGAACTGCTGGAAAAGGTTCAGGAACAAGAAAGCGAAGAACCTAAAAAAATTCAGGAGGAAGCGCGTAAAAAAGAAGTAATTACCACGGCATCGCTTAATTCGACTGAAGGTATTATCAACGGCATCGGTTCGCTAAAGCTTGGCGTGGCCAAAGAGCTCGACAAACTTAGCGAGCAACTTACGGCTGAGTACAAAAAGCTGGAAGACATCCTAAAAGCCATCACCCTGGAAAAGCAAAACCTCGAAGACCTGTACCAGCTTACCGCCAACGCCGATTCGCTGGCGGCCATGCTGATGGCGCAAAAGGAGATGAAGGCACGCTTTGAAAACGAAATGGCCGAAAAGAAAGCCGCCCTAGAAGAAGAACTGAAAAATAAAAAACTAAGCTTCGATGAAAAACTAACGAGCGAGAAAGAAGCCCTCGAAACTACCATGAAACTGCAAAAAGAGCAGTGGAAGCTCGAGAGCCAAAAATGGAACGAACAGCAAAAAGAACTGAAAGAAAATACCGAAAAACAGCGCAAGCGCGAAGAAGAAGAGTATCTGTACAATCTGAAACTTACCCGCAAAAAAGAAACCGACCTCTACGAAGAGAAAAAAGCGAAACTCGAAAAAGACCTTGCCGAAAAGAAAACAGCTTTCGAGAAAGAGATGGCCGAGCGTGAAGCCAATGTGCTGGCCAACGAAACCGAACTTAGCGATTTGCGTACCAAAGCCGCCAACTTCCCAAAAGAGCTGGATGCCGCCGTGGCCAATACCAACAAAACGGTTAGCGAAATGCTGAAACGCGAGTTTAAGTTTGAAACAGAACTCAGCGCCAAGCAAAACGAAGGCGAGCTAAAACTGAAAGATCAGACTATTGCAACGCTTCAATCAAAGATAAAAGACATCGAAACTTCGCTCAAAGAGCTATCGGTCAAAGCCAGCACAGCCGAAGCCACCAGCAAAGACATCGCCATGAAAGCCATCGACAGCACCCGCAAAGTACACATAATCGAAAAAAACAGAGACAAGCAGGAGAATGACTGAAACTTCTGAAACTTCTGAAACATTTGAAACAGCTGAAACTTCTGAAACATTTGAAACATCTGAAACATTTGAAACAGCTGAAACATCTGAGACATCTGAGACATCTGAAACATTTGAAACTTTTGAAACATTGCCGTTTCACTCATTCAGCGGTTTTCACTAAAAATAATATAAGATATGTCAAAATTTTCTCCTGAAAAATACATCCGGCAAAACGGACGGAAACTTCCCATCGAGCGTTGTTTAATTTCTGATGGTTATGATCAAGATCTGCTATCGCTATGTTTGATCATCCGCAGGCAAGCCAGTAATTATTTAAGTTTTGCTTATTTTATGATCGACCGGCATTGCCTCGGAATTAAAAACGCCATGGCAAATTGCAATGTTACCCCTGACGTAATTGAAGAATTGATTGATACCTCTACCCAAAGTATTGGCCCAATGGAAGATGTTACGCCTGAATACTTCCATAATTTGGTGTATGGCGCGCTCGACTATGCCGAATCCATTGGCTTTAGGCCACACAAAGATTTTGGTCTCGCCCAATATTTGCTCAATCCCGAGTTGGTTGACGATGGTATAGATGATTTTGTATTTGGAATGGATGGTAAGCCTTACTTTATTTCTGGCCCCGATGATAATGTTCAAAAAATTCTTAATACGCTGAATCGGACGGTGGGAGAAGGAAACTTTAATTACACCTATGGGATAGATGAATATTAAAAACTAATTTATGATCACCGGAACCCAATTCAATTATTTCCTGATATGCCACCGCAAGCTGTGGTTGTTTGCCAACGGCATTCAAATGGAACATACCTCTGATGCGGTTTTGGAAGGGAAGCTCATTCACGAAAATAGTTACCCACAACGCAGCGAAAGGTTTAAGGAGATTGCTATGGACGGCATAAAGATCGATTTTTTTGATGCCAAAAACAAGGTGGTTCACGAAATCAAAAAATCAGACAAAAAAGAAGAAGCCCATCTGTGGCAGGTAAAATATTACTTGTTTGTACTTAAGCGAAACGGAATCCAGGCCACCGGCCTGCTCGAATATCCCAAGCTGCGCAAAACACAGGAGGTTTTTCTATCCGAACCCGACAAGCGATACATCGAAGAAACGGAATTGAATATTGATAAAATAATAAATAAAGAAACTTGTCCGGCGCGGATTGCGAAATCGAAGTGCCGCCAATGTTCGTATTTTGACTTTTGCTGGAGCGGGGAGATGATGACTGAAATAACAGAATGATTGAAACATCTGAAACATCTGAAACAGTTGAAACATCTGAAACAGTTGAAACATCTGAAACAGTTGAAACATCTGAAACAGTTGAAACATCTGAAACAGTTGAAACATCTGAAACTTTTGAAACATCTGAAACTTTTGAAACATCTGAAACTTTTGAAACATCTGAAACTTTTGAAACATCTGAAACTTTTGAAACATCTGAAACAGTTGAAACATCTGAAACTTTTGAAACATTTGAAACTTCTGAAACATTTGAAACTTCTGAAACATTGTCGTTTCACGCATTCAGCCGTTTCAACCGTTTCACGCATTCAGCCGTTTCAACTGTTTCACGCACTCACACGTTTCTCCTGTTTCACGCATTCAGTCGTTTCTCCTGTTTCACGCATTCAGCCGTTTCACGCATTATATCTTTAACTGATGAAAAAGACCTACTACCTTTTCAATCCCGGCCGATTGCAACGCCGCGACAATACCCTGAAGTTTACGCCTTACGATGAGGATGGCAACGAACAAAAGCCGCGCTACCTTCCGGTCGAAAATGTAGGCGAATTGTACTGCTTTGGAAACCTGGAGGCCAATTCGGCACTCTACAATTTTTTGGGACAGCAGCAGATTCCGATTCACTTTTTCGACTACTACGAAAACTACACCGGCTCATTTGTGCCCCGCGAAGCCCTGCTGTCAGGGAAAATGCTTGTAGCACAGGTGGCAAAATACCAAAGTAAAGCCAAACGAATCATCATTGCGCAAAAGATATTGGAAGGTGCCGCCTTTAACATGATAAAAAACCTGAGGTACTACAACAATCGCGGAAAAGACCTGGAGCCGATAATTGAAAATGAGGAATTGCTGATGCAGCAAATTGCCAGGACTACGGCTATCGATGAGCTAATGGGTATCGAAGGCAATATCCGCAGGAATTATTATGAGGCTTTCGAGTTGATCATCAACGATTTTAGCACCGGAGGAAGGAGCTACCGTCCGCCACGCAACGAAGTAAATGCGCTCATTTCGTTTGGAAACATGATGGCTTACAGCGTTTGTCTCAAAGCCATCCACCAAACGCAGCTCAATCCCACCATTAGCTTTCTGCATTCGCCGGGCGACAGGCGGTTTTCGCTTTCGCTCGATCTGGCCGAAATATTTAAACCCCTGCTGGTGGATCGTGTAATTTTTAAGGTGCTCAACAAAAAAATGCTACAGCCCAGCCATTTCGAGGCAGACCTGAACAGGGTAACTTTGAAACCAAACGGGAAAAAGATTTTTGTGCAAGCCTTCGAAGATCGGCTGGTGGAAACCATCAAGCACCGCACTTTAAACCGGCAAGTCAGCTACAAGCACCTGGTAAAGCTCGAGTGTTACAAACTGGCCAAGCATATCTTGGATATCGAGACTTATAAACCCTTCAAAATTTGGTGGTAATGTATGTAATTGCTGTATATGATATGGGCGAGAAGCGTGTGGCGAAAATGCTGAAGCTGTGCCGCCGTTATTTAAACTGGATACAAAATTCGGTTTTCGAGGGCGAAATATCTCCGGGAAAATTGGAGGAGTTAAAACATGGCGCGAGGGATATAATGGAGTTGGAGGAGGATAGTTTTATTATTTTCACGACCCGGCAGGAGCGGTGGCTCGATAAGGAAATAGTGGGGAAAGAGCGTAATGCGCTGGATAATTTTTTATAGAATTGCTTGTCGATGCCAGGAAAAAAGGAAAGTAATTGGCTTGAAAATGAGGAATTTTAACGAGGGGAGTTCATTGACATCTTGAAATTGAACACGATACATAAGGTTGTCGAAGTACCGGGAAAAAGTTAGGAATACCGATCGACAACATTTGGGCAAATAGAAATGAATTTGTATTATTGCAAAATATTGAGCGTCAGTATTTTTTTTATAAAAAACAGACGACTTTAAATCGCACCGAGAGGAATTGAAACTAAAACGTGCCGACTTGCTCTTGTCCAGCACATTTTCTTTAAATCGCACCGAGAGGAATTGAAACGTTTAAGCAGCAGATGAAGGATGTGGACAGGATGATACTTTAAATCGCACCGAGAGGAATTGAAACAAAGCATATGGACAATTAATGATAGATGATAGTGCATCTTTAAATCGCACCGAGAGGAATTGAAACAAATGATGACACTTACAACATACATCCAACATCTCACTTTAAATCGCACCGAGAGGAATTGAAACACAGTCCCGTCTCCATAACCACGCCAGGCCGCCGTTCTTTAAATCGCACCGAGAGGAATTGAAACATTGTAGGGGCTACTGTTTCGGATGTGTCATTGTACTTTAAATCGCACCGAGAGGAATTGAAACAATGAAAGTGATCCTACAATAGGTATTCTAACAACTTTAAATCGCACCGAGAGGAATTGAAACCAATTATTAATTCTTATTCCGATTTTCAAGCTAAATCTTTAAATCGCACCGAGAGGAATTGAAACTAAGTAGATACCTCATTAATTATACTGTTAACCCATTCTTTAAATCGCACCGAGAGGAATTGAAACTTTACAAAACGGCGGCCATTGCGGAGACTGCTATAAACTTTAAATCGCACCGAGAGGAATTGAAACCTGAGCCCCCAATCCCTTCTGCGGGGTCGCATTATTCTTTAAATCGCACCGAGAGGAATTGAAACTTTGAAAGTACTACAATTATAGCATTCTCACCAGCGGCTTTAAATCGCACCGAGAGGAATTGAAACTGCACCAGTCAACATAATCAATTAGACTAATGTCTAACTTTAAATCGCACCGAGAGGAATTGAAACTACTTATTTTTATAAATTACTGAGTTAACTGAGGTGCTTTAAATCGCACCGAGAGGAATTGAAACTTTTAGAATCACGAATAACAACAGATTATTTGGGAGCCTTTAAATCGCACCGAGAGGAATTGAAACTCTTTTGAGTACATAATGGAAGCATCAATTTTGAATCTTTAAATCGCACCGAGAGGAATTGAAACTCTATATGAATAGGATAACGTAGATTCTCACCTATCTTTAAATCGCACCGAGAGGAATTGAAACTTGGTTGTTTTATTTCAATCCTCAAAGAGCAATTACTTTAAATCGCACCGAGAGGAATTGAAACCTGAGCCCCCAATCCCTTCTGCGGGGTCGCATTATTCTTTAAATCGCACCGAGAGGAATTGAAACTTGGTATCCCGATTCATAAATATAAAAAAGAACTGTTCTTTAAATCGCACCGAGAGGAATTGAAACATTGGAACTGGATTAAAAAGTGGTCAATTAATAATTCTTTAAATCGCACCGAGAGGAATTGAAACTCATTGATTCTAACATTTCCTGTTCTTTCATTGTCTTTAAATCGCACCGAGAGGAATTGAAACTCCGCGATTACAGTAACGCCCTTTACTGTTAGTGTAACTTTAAATCGCACCGAGAGGAATTGAAACTTTGTAGGGATGGTCGGGGTGCATCTGCCCCCAAGTCTTTAAATCGCACCGAGAGGAATTGAAACATTGGAACTGGATTAAAAAGTGGTCAATTAATAATTCTTTAAATCGCACCGAGAGGAATTGAAACGACGGAATTAACTCATTTGTTGATTTTGAATTAACCTTTAAATCGCACCGAGAGGAATTGAAACTATTCTGACATCAATATAACAGCCCGGTTTTCTGGTCTTTAAATCGCACCGAGAGGAATTGAAACATGGCAAAAACTTGGTTCAGCAACCAAGCAGTTAAACTTTAAATCGCACCGAGAGGAATTGAAACACGTATATTCGCTTGGTTCAGCAACCAAGCAGTTAAACTTTAAATCGCACCGAGAGGAATTGAAACAAAAGGTATTGGAATGTTTATATGAGATATTATTTTCTTTAAATCGCACCGAGAGGAATTGAAACCCAGTTATGACGGCACAAATAGCAAGCGAGATTTACTTTAAATCGCACCGAGAGGAATTGAAACAACTTAAAATGATTGAGCAGGAAAAGTTATTGGCCGACTTTAAATCGCACCGAGAGGAATTGAAACTTATTATTAAATTTCGGCAATTTATCCCGATAAAATACTTTAAATCGCACCGAGAGGAATTGAAACCGCTTTTCGATTATGCTTGTTTTCGCATCATAGATTCTTTAAATCGCACCGAGAGGAATTGAAACTCCGAAAAAGTATCCGTACTGTTAAGTCAGAACAAACTTTAAATCGCACCGAGAGGAATTGAAACAGATTTTCAAAATTGAGGCCGGGAGCGAAATTGCAAGCTTTAAATCGCACCGAGAGGAATTGAAACTGATTTTATCGGGTGCACTCCGGATGGTGAAATCTACCTTTAAATCGCACCGAGAGGAATTGAAACTAGATGGCAAAGAACGCCGGAGAATCGAAGGAGATGTACTTTAAATCGCACCGAGAGGAATTGAAACAGTGCTAAAAGCTAACATGCGGATTGTTGGAAATGCCTTTAAATCGCACCGAGAGGAATTGAAACAAGTTTTTCACAATTCATCTGATCAATCTCTTTTCTTTAAATCGCACCGAGAGGAATTGAAACCGAGCGACTTTAACGCCGTGCGCGTCTGGGGTCTCAACTTTAAATCGCACCGAGAGGAATTGAAACCTGCCCTCATCATCCTTGACGAGGCGGGCGATTTAACTTTAAATCGCACCGAGAGGAATTGAAACCCAGGCTGGCACTGATAGAAGTGGGCGACCCCTTCGACTTTAAATCGCACCGAGAGGAATTGAAACAAAGGCACAATTACAAAGAGGCAGAAAAGGAAGTAACTTTAAATCGCACCGAGAGGAATTGAAACGGAAGGGTATTAGTTTATTGTTAATGAGATGCTGCCTTTAAATCGCACCGAGAGGAATTGAAACATGCAAAAACCTTTTGCGCTATAATATTTTTAGCCTCTTTAAATCGCACCGAGAGGAATTGAAACACGTATATTCACTTGGTGCAGCAACTAAACAGTTACTTTAAATCGCACCGAGAGGAATTGAAACTTGCTGATGTTACCGGGACAACTTTTAGTGCCGCTGCTTTAAATCGCACCGAGAGGAATTGAAACATGGGGAAATTGTGAGCAAATACCCGGCTCTTAACTTTAAATCGCACCGAGAGGAATTGAAACACAGTAATAGATACTATGCACTTGAAGGGCTTTTTAACTTTAAATCGCACCGAGAGGAATTGAAACGAGTTACTAAAAAGGTCAGGGTTATTATACGGTGGTCTTTAAATCGCACCGAGAGGAATTGAAACTGATTTCAATCAATCAGTTATGAATGCCAGAAAAACTTTAAATCGCACCGAGAGGAATTGAAACGGAAAGCATCATACTTTAAATCGCCAGCCTCGTCAACTTTAAATCGCACCGAGAGGAATTGAAACATTGCCTAAGTCGATGTAATGGAAATTGCTTTCGAGCTTTAAATCGCACCGAGAGGAATTGAAACCGAAACAATCAAATGCCACTTTAACGTTGGGGAAGGCTTTAAATCGCACCGAGAGGAATTGAAACGGAATCGGCCTGGGGCCGGTGATATTATTAAATGAACTTTAAATCGCACCGAGAGGAATTGAAACTTCGTCAGCATAAGGACGGATTTGTTTTGCTGTGATTCTTTAAATCGCACCGAGAGGAATTGAAACGCGTGAGGCAGGTTAACCTTGTCATCGTTCACAAAACTTTAAATCGCACCGAGAGGAATTGAAACGTGCCAGCCGCGTTGTTACCAAGCAAGGTTTTTGTTGCTTTAAATCGCACCGAGAGGAATTGAAACGCAAAAGTGCCTTTAGCGCGACCGATGATTGGATTTTCTTTAAATCGCACCGAGAGGAATTGAAACGTAACATCAGCAATCGCAATAAATTTATCACCAGCACTTTAAATCGCACCGAGAGGAATTGAAACGCAATAAAAATGCCTTCGGCATAATAGAGCTGATTTTCTTTAAATCGCACCGAGAGGAATTGAAACACGAGCTGTGGCTCCTCTTTTGAAAAATCACTAAACCCTTTAACCCAGCTTGCATTTTCCGAAATATAACTTTTTGACACTTTATTGGTAAGCGATAGCACAGTCGTTTTCTGGGACTACACTTTTGCGTAATTCCAAATTTTCATTCAGAGATATTGAGACAAGGTTTGCTTTTGCCCTTTTCTTGATCAGATAGTCAAATATGTTTTTTTTCGGTAAAATGGGATGCTTTTGTACTTCATGGTGGAATATATTTCGGCAATATTTGCTTGTGCCCTCGTACAGGTTTTTAGTAGGATAATCCTGTTTTTGCTGTCAGCTATTGTATTTATATTGCATTTTTGTGTAGACATTAAGCTGACTATTTCTTTCCACCTGTGGTGAATATCACTTTGTTTTAGCCTGTGCCGGATAAAACTTACAATGAAATATGCCAGTACGGCGAGGTTTAGGTGGGCTTCTATGTTTTCCCCTTTTTGATGGTATATGGGGCGCATGTCCAGGTCAGATTTTAATACTTTGAACGAACTTTCTATCTCGCCCAATATCCGGTAAAGCTTCCAGAGCAGTTCCTCTTGCCTGGCTTCAATACTGGTACGTACCATGTAGTTCCCTGCTTTTTTCTCGGCACGGTTGTCAGGGTTGTATTTCCACGAAAGCCCTGTTATTGCTCCCTTTTCTTCTTCCTGTACAACATCATATTCTTCACCAATTCCCTTGCACCTTTCTTTTAACCTGCCGATGCGCTGGTTTATTTTTTCTGGTGTTTTGTTTGCCCTGGGCTTTTTGAGGCTTTCTGCTATGGCCTCCATCCCAGTTTCGAAGCGTTGCCGTTTTTTGCTTATCATGGCTACTTCTTTGCTTTTTTTTGCCTGTGTTTCCACATATAATATCCGCTCCTTTTGGCAGTGTTGAACACCCTCTTTTTCAAAATGGATTTCACTGTCAAAAAACTGGGCCTTTACTTCTTCTTTGCTTTTGTTGGTAAAGCTGACCATCTTTTCCGCATCCACTTGTTCCATCAAATCGGCATGCGCTGCACGAGACACACAAATATAATCGAAGCCCCTTGAAAGGGCTTCCTTTAAATTGCCTTCACTGGCAATGCCCGAATCCATTACAATTATGGGTTTTTTGTCCCCCGCCAATTCTTCCAGATCGTCGAGCACCTGCAAAAAGGTACTTACCTCACCAATGTTGCCAGGGTAATATCGGCTGCGCTTTGGCAGTCCGTGGCTGTCGGTCAACAATCCTAAAGTTATCTGGCGGCAGTCGTTGCGCTTTTGTTTGTTACGACCAAATTTTGCCTTTTCGCAACCTACCGCACTGCCCTCGAAATGTGTGTTGGTAAGGTCGTAAAGAAAAAACTTGTCTTGGAGTCCAAAAATATCTTCTACTTTTTTTGATAGGTAATCCTCTATTTTGTCCTTTTCGCGATAAAGCATAAGCGATGCCTTGGTCAGGCGGTTGCGGTCAACGCTACCCGATATCGGGGAAACCAGTTCCAGTGCCGCTGAATTTTCTTTCAACCATTTTTCGGTACACAGCTCCGAGGCTGGGTAAAGCATACGGCCGATCAACGAAAGCATCGAAAGGGACTGTTCGTTGGAATTAAAACCCAACCCGCCGGATAGGAAAATACCCAGCCCCAATTCTTCAAATGCCTGGTGGCAAAGCCATTCGCCGCCTATTTGCTTGCTGTCGATGGCCTCAAAGCTGTCCAGGTCTACTTCAACTAAATTTTTGCTACCTGTTTGCCTGGTTTCTGTTGAAGCCAGTTTTAATTGCTTTGACACCAGTTTCTTGAAAAAATAATGGGCCAAACCTTCAACCTCATCGTCAATGTCAAAACATGGGGACATGTCCAGTTGGCTGGAGGTGAGTCGTTCCATCCTGTCAGCCAGGTCTTTATGCTTTTTAACAGGAAAAGCGGGCAAAGAACCAAGTTCCAATACGCTTACATGCCTGGGCACACCACCAACACGTTTACTCTTAACAAGCCTATAAGTAATATAAGTTTTGCCACTTTTGCGATTTGTTACCTTTTTAATAAACATAGAAAAAATGTTTTTGCAAACCTACTGTAAAATTTTGGATAAAATCAGCATATTGAAATCTTTCAGGGGACTACAAACGGCCTGAAAACGTAATCCATTGGCTTACTGGTGTTTAACAAAATTAGGAAACAAAACAGCACT
>Ga0307929_1002852_pt1 | contig 10631 bp, 8 predicted proteins | sample AceLakmetage1330_FD_203160 | JGI IMG/M metagenome (GOLD analysis project Ga0307929, IMG submission 203160) | Saline water microbial communities from Ace Lake, Antarctica - #1330 | ecosystem: Environmental > Aquatic > Non-marine Saline and Alkaline > Saline | place: Antarctica: Ace Lake...
CATAACAGCCATAAAGAACAGCGCGAAACTAATTTCAGAACACTAAACATGACAACACACATTATATGGGATTGGAACGGCACGCTGCTGGACGACGTTCAAGCCTGCGTCGATGCTATCAATCGCATGTTGGAGGCTCGCAACCTCCCACGCATCAACCGAAACTATTACCGTGATATTTTCGATTTCCCCGTCAAGGGCTACTACAAACGCCTGGGCTTTAATTTGGCAACGGAAGACTGGGATACCATGGCCAACGAATTTCATCTCCATTATGCTGAATTCTCTGCCGTTTCCCAACTGCGTCCCCAAACCGCAGAAACGCTTCAACAAATACGGGATAGCGGCATGGGCATGTCGATACTCTCCGCTTGCGAAATCACAATTCTCGAACGCATGCTGAAAGAACACAATATCCGCCATTTCTTTGATAACGTCGTCGGACTCTCCGATCGCTACGCGGCATCCAAACTGAGTCAGGGAAAACGCCTCATGCAAACGCTATCACTTTCTCCCACCGAAATCCTACTCGTAGGCGACACCAACCACGACCATGACGTTGCAGATGCACTGGGAACCCGGTGCATTCTCCTCACTGGTGGCCATCAATCCGAACACCGCCTCATACACCACGAAACCGTCAATCAACTTCCTGACTTGCTGCACCACATCGCCTAACGCCAGAGGTATCTGCGATTCGATGCACAAGCAAGCATGAGCGTGTTATGTGACGTGTCAGTTGTTACTTGTAGGACGGGCTTCCCGTATTCGGGAGCCCGTGCGGCGTTGCCAGAGAAACACGCTCCCGGAATACCGGGAAGCACGTCCTACAAAGCGGCTCACGCACTCTTTCCACTTGTTCTTGTGTTGTATATCTGAAGTCAGACTTCATAATAACAATATGTTTGCGACAAGACTTCATACGTGAGAATCCCCAGAATCACAACTTCGCTACTGTCCCAACACTTTTTCCAAATTTCGAATTTCCTGATTTCAAATTCCCGATTTACCCTATACTCTCAATGACATGCCTGAGATTAGCATCAACCCAAATGCGATTGCCGCCATTCTAGAAAAGAACTCGGAAACATTTTCCTTGTCACTTGGTATTGAAGAAATCGGTCACGTGATCGACACCGGCGACGGCATTGCCCGCGTCGACGGACTGCCCGGCGTTATGTCCGAAGAGATGGTAGAATTTCCCAATGGCGTCTACGGTATGGTAATGAATCTGGATCGTGATCATGTCGGTGTGATCGTACTAGGCGATTACTCAAAAATTGAGCAAGGCGACTTGGTCAAACGAACCGGGAAAGTGCTCCAGATCCCTGTAGGAGAAGCACTTCTTGGCCGCGTCGTCACCCCACTTGGCCATCCTATCGACGGGCAAGGCCCCGTTGCAACCAGCGAAACTATGTTGGTGGAAACAGAGTCGCCCGGGATTGTGGAGCGTGAGTCGGTCTCCACCCCACTGCAAACGGGGCTAAAGGGAGTCGATGCCATGACCGCCATTGGGCGGGGGCAACGCGAACTCATTGTCGGAGACCGTCAGACCGGAAAAACAACAATGGCGGTGGATGCCATCATCAATCAATCCGGTGGCAATGTTAAATGCATCTACGTGGCAATCGGGCAAAAGATGTCGACCATTGCCAACGTCGTGTCCGCACTTGAAGATGCCGATGCCATGCGCAACACCATCGTCGTCGTCGCCTCAGCAAGCGATTCCGCACCGCTTCAGTACATATGCCCCTTTGCAGGCTGTAGCATGGCTGAATTCTTCCGAAACCGTGGGGAAGACGCACTCATTGTCTATGATGACCTCTATAAACATGCCGTTGCCTATCGTGAGATTTCCCTACTGCTTCGGCGTCCCCCTGGGCGTGAAGCCTTTCCCGGCGATATTTTCTATTTGCACAGCCGCCTCTTGGAGCGAGCCGCAAAAGTAAATCCCGACTATGGCGGCGGCTCTCTAACCGCACTCCCCATCGTGGAAACCAAACAAGGCGACTACTCAGCATACATTCCGACCAATCTAGTCTCCATTACCGATGGTCAAATCTACCTGGAACCCGAACTCTTTCATCAGGGCTTCCGCCCGGCTATCAATGTGGGCCTCAGCGTCTCGCGGGTAGGCGGCAAAGCCCAACGGCCCGCCATGAAAAAGGTTGCACTCAAATTGCGTATGGAACTCGCCCAGTATCGCGAAGTTGCCTCCTTTGCACAGTTAACCACCGATCTTGACAAGGCAACCCTCGACCAACTTCACCGAGGCGAACGGCTGGCTGAGATCTTAAAGCAACCTCAACATGCCACACTCACAATGGACAAAGAGGTCTGCATTATGTGGGCTGCAGTCAATGGTCAACTTGATGATATTGCCCTTGCCGACATTGCCCGCTTTCAGACCGAGTGGTTCAGCCTTCTGGATGGAGCCAATGCCACCATCGGCAGGGCCATCATGACATCCGGCGACCTTTCTGAAGAAACCGGCGAAAGTCTGATCAAATCCATCAATGCCTTCAAAGTCATCTTCATTCCCTCGGCCGAGGTGGAAATTTTGGATGGCAAACGCTTCGTCCCCCCTGTCGACAATCAGGACAGTAGACTCCCCTCAGCGGCCATGGGTGTAGATACATAACTCGAGTAACGGTAAATCGTGGCAACAACACTTCCAGACATTAAGCGGCGAATCGGCACCACAACGCAAATCCGTAAGGTAACTAGCACGCTGCAGAAGGTGGCCGCCGCAAAACTGGTTCAAGATCTGCGCCGCATCAGCAATGCTAGTGTCTACTTTCAGGGAATCTGCCGTATTCTGAAAATCGCACACGGCTCCCTTCCCTCCAACGCAGCAGAACACCCGCTCATGATGCCTCAGTCAGGTGACACCATCAGCCTTGTTGTATTTGGTTCTGACCGCGGACTATGCGGGGCATTTAACACGCTCCTCATGAATACGGTACAAGACTTCATTAGAGCACACGCCGACAAGCACGTTCAGCTCCTGTGCCGGGGAAAAGTTATTTATCGCAGAGCGCTACGTCATAAAATGCCTGCAATCGAAATGATTGAGGATCCAACAGGCCTTGGGGATCGAATTCTCGCTGACTTTCTCTCACATAAGGTCAGTGAGGTGCACATGCTCTACTGGCACTATGAGACGGGAATGAATCAATCCCTGATTTCCGAGCAGATACTACCGACCCCTTTCTCCACAAAAGAGAGCGCGCAGGATTCTGACACCTCACTCTATGATGAGGGTCTCATCGAACCCAGTCCCGATGCCCTTATCGAAACGCTGCTCCCCGAGTATGTGCGCTGTTCGCTACACAACGGATTCTACAACAGCGCCGTCACCGAACACGCCCAACGGAGGGCCTCGATGAGCCGTGCAACGAACAATGCAACCGAAATGCTGGTCGATTTAAAAAAGAAATACAGTCGCCTACGTCAGGAAAACATCACCACGGAAATGTTGGAGATTGTCGCCGGACTGGGCCGCTAGTAAGGTAGAGTATATTATGGGTGCAGGAAAAGTTGTACATGTTGTGGGCCCCGTTGTAGACGTTCAGTTCTTCGGAAAGGACTTGCCGGGGCTACACAATGCTCTTCGGATTCAGGATGATGCGCAAAACCTAAACATCACACTGGAAGTCGAAGAACACCTTGGCGAAGGGGTTGTGCGTTGTGTGGCAATGTCCACAACACGTGGACTCTCACGCGGCATCCCTGTCGAAGATACAGGTTCAGCCATTAGCATTCCCGTCGGCGAAACCTGCCTCGGTCGCGTCGTGAACCTGTTGGGAGCACCTCTGGACGGTGGAGACCCTATAGATAGCATCCGATTTGATACCATCCACAAATCCCCTCCCCCCTTTGATCAACAAGTCCCCGCCGTTGAGTTTTACGAAACAGGCATCAAGTCGGTCGATCTCCTCACTCCCTTCCCACGTGGTGGAAAAGTGGGACTGTTTGGGGGGGCTGGCGTGGGTAAAACCATGCTCATTATGGAACTGATCCGAAACATCACAACAGAACACGGTGGACGCGCCGTCTTCACAGGCGTGGGTGAACGTACACGAGAAGGAAACGACCTCTGGCAGGAAATGAAAGAGTCCGGCGTGTTGCGTGACACGGTACTCGTGTTCGGTCAGATGAACGAACCCCCTGGAGCGCGACTACGCGTTGCACTCGCAGGACTCACCCATGCTGAGTATTTCCGCGATACGGCACGGCAGGACGTCCTGCTTTTCATCGACAATATCTTTCGCTTTGTACAAGCAGGAGCCGAAGTCTCAGCCCTACTGGGCCGCATGCCCTCGGCAGTTGGCTATCAACCAACACTTGCAACGGAGATGGGCGCACTTCAAGAACGCATCACCTCCACCAAAAGTGGATCCATCACGTCAGTTCAAGCGGTTTATGTTCCTGCAGACGACATCACAGACCCAGCACCCGCCACGACCTTTGCCCATCTTGATGCCACCATCGTGCTGGATCGTAAAATCGTGGAAATGGGAATCTACCCCGCCGTTGATCCGCTTTCATCAAACTCCCGAATCCTGTCACCCGACGTCATAGGACAGGAACACTACGACACCGCCCACGAAGTGCAACGCATTCTGCAGCGCTACCTCGAACTTCAGGATATCATCACAATTCTGGGCATTGAAGAACTGCCCGATGCAGATCGTGAAGTCGTGCTGCGCGCAAGACGCATTCAACGCTTTCTCTCGCAACCCAATTTTGTCGCCGAGCAGTTCACCGGTATTCCCGGTCAATACGTCCCCGTAGCAGAAACCGTACAGGGATTCCGGGATATTTGCAGCGGCAAGTATGATGCCATCCCCGAACAAGCATTCATGATGGTCGGCTCCATCGACCAGGTCATCAAAAAGGCTGAAAAACTCGGTTACACGAATAACACGTAACGCAAGGCACCACGCCACATTCGGAATTTGATATCATGGCCAACACATTTCAACTCGCTATTGTACTTCCTGAGACGCCAATGCCCCCACGCAACGTCGTTGCCATTGATGTCCCCGCTGCCGAAGGGCGACTCACGATAATGGCGCACCATCAACCCCTGCTTGCCGCACTGCTAACAGGCCCCATGACCATTACGGACAACAGCGGAGAGCGGGAAACGTGGCATATCAGCGCAGGGGCATTGCAGGTGGAAAACAACATCGCCACGTTACTGGTGCGAGAGGCAAACATCGCGAATTCAAGTGAGTCCCCCAACATCAAAACCTAAACGGTTCACGTCCAAGCTCTACCGCTTAAATGGTTGTTGTAAAAAACTCAAGGTTCCTCGACTGCGCTCGAAATCACACAACGCTCCCTACTGTCATGTCAAGCTTGCCGAGACATCTCATCCGGACCCACGTGCCGAGATCCCTCGACAAGCTCGGGATGACCGAAGCAGAAGCGATTTCTGATGGTGTCCATACCCATGATCGGACGGTCTTCGCTCGCAATATTCCTAGGAATGATACCTTCTGGACTCAAGGGTTCCCTAATGAACTATTATACTGAGCATGCCGAAGCATCTCGCCAAAGGCACCGCTGGAAGTTTTCAAGAGCCACTTAACGTCAAACGCCTAACGGTTAATCCATAACGGTTAGCGGCTAGCGTGCAATCACCATACCACCCCGGGAGGCCTTAAAGGCATCAAAGTCCTTGATTTCTTTATCCAGCGCAGCAAACGTCTCCGAGGCAAGGAATCGCGTGTAAAGATGCGGAGAAACGTACGACTGACCTGCAAGTGCGTTGGCAAGTTTCTTCGGTTCAGCAACCATCAGCGCCCAAGCCGTAGTCAGATTATCATGAGAATCAGTCTGAAAATCCTTCGGCGCCATGCCGTGCACAATCAGATGCTTGAGGTGCCCCGTCGCCGCAGAAAATAGTTTATTGATCTCTCCCGCATCGGCAGGTCCCTCTTCTTTCAAAAACGCCTGCTTTAAATCATTTAACTTGGATTCTACTCTACTCGCCAGTTGATCGCGCCCACGCGTTTGAGCACGATCCATGGCAAGCACTACGGTGCGGGTGGAGCATATACCAACCTCAGCTAGTCCGCCAGCCGCGCTGATGGCTATCTCGTTCTCCTGAATAATTTCAAACGGCGTCTTTCCACTCATCGAACTCGTGCTTGCACAACCTGTGACCAGACTCATAATCATAACAAATGCCAGAAAAAAAACTGCTTCACGTTTCATAGCTCACTCCTCTTGTTACACCCACACCGCCCAAAATCGCTCAATACGAATGTTAGTCACATCACTAGACTACGACCCTCTGTGGGCTCGATGTTAAAAAGAGAGACGAGGAAACACAAGGGAAACGTCCACAAAAAGACGATTAAGCGAAAATCAAGAATCTATACTGTTTGCTTGATAGGAGTACGATTCGTTTGGGATACTGGTTCCCATGCGCCATTTAACACTACATGGAAAGATTCTCGTGGTCGGGAGTGCGTCCCTCTTCCTCACACTCGTGCTGCTCATTGGCATGGGGCTGCGACAAGTCGGCCGACCTGAATTGTCGGAGCCGATGCCAGAGGAGGCTGTATTTGTAAATGCCGACGAGCCGCCCTCACCCATTTTCACCACACCAGTGCGGACTATACCAAAACAATTCAAAGCCGATACACATCTTCCAAACAACGGCGAGGGACGCACATCTGGCAGCAGAAAACCGGAACTCTTCTCCGCAGGGCGTGACCTCATCTATGTTGATGATGAGCGCGTGTTCTGGGAAAGCGATAATGATACAGAGGATGACGAGTGCGATCACTCCATGCACAAGGCCCTGGAAGCCCCCTTGCGACTCCTCATTGAACTCGTCCATGCCGAGGGCGGCATACTTGAAGTTCAGGACACCTACCGCGCAACCGGCATACATAGTTCAGGCTCTCTTCACAAAGAAGGTCGTGCCATCGACCTCACCTGCGATGAAATCGGCCTCGAACGACTGGCTAAACTCTGTTGGGCCGCAGGTTTTGATTGGGTTTACTATGAAGCCTCCTCAAAAGGAGGTGCCCACGTCCATTGCTCTGTTAAACGCGATCACACCCAACCACAGCCACAACAGCAAAAAGAATCAGCCTGATCAGACGGATCAGACAGATCCCATCCCAGACTGTTCGCAGTGCGGTAAGGCAATGGTGTTACGCACGGCCAAGACAGCCCCAAACGCCGGCAAACAATTCTGAGGGTGTTCAGCATAACCTGACTACAAAGGGGCGGTGAACCTGCGAGAAGGCGGGGGGTGCCACTCTCTGCAATCTGCGGCCCCGAAGCGAATCCGGGGTTCCAGCACCCGAGGGCAGGCCACCTCCATTACTGCATCAAGCGAAGTCCTGCAAAAATGGAGTTGGGGCGCCCTCGCCCCGAACAGCAGTGCCTACGGATTCAACGAGATCGTTTTAAGTGTCGGCAAAGCCATTTTGCACCCAATCGTCTTTAGCCCAATTATCCCATAAATTGAAGCCTGATGATTCCATATCACAAGGCATTGCACTTATTCGTTAATTTTTTAACAGACAAACCGCCTCCAACTTAGTAGCATTATATTTCTCACATTAAGAGCAACCCATTTCACAGTCATTGAGTGACAAACAAAACAGGCACCGGTATGATTAATGAATCACAGATTGAGCAAACACCAAAATACGCCAAGTCGGCGAAACCCTAATTGACAATGTGATTGCAACCCTGGACCCTATCGTTGCGAAGCGGTCGAAGAACCCCCGCGATCAGGTTTCCAACAAGGCAGCACAACGTTTACTGCTAGAAATGATGGCGAACCATGCCAATGCGAACAGAACATGATGCTCTCGGCACACTAACAGTGCCTGAAGATTCCCTTTATGGAATTCATACAGCGCGGGCTCTCGACAACTTTTCTATCGCCCGAAGACCAGTCCGCAAGGAACTGGTACATGCGTATGGGGCTGTGAAGCTCGCCTGTGCCCAAACCAACCACGAGCAGGGAGTGTGGAATGACACGGAATGGAATGCCATCGCAGGTGCTTGTCGAGAAATGATGGCAGGAGACCTTGATCACCACATCGTGGTCGACGCACTGCAAGGCGGTGCCGGAACATCGACCAATATGAATGTCAATGAAGTGCTCGCCAATCGTGCGCTTCAGCTTATGGAACACCCGCTCGGATCCTATGAAAAGATTGACCCGATCGCAGACATCAATCTCCATCAGTCCACGAATGACACCTACCCCACGGCTCTGCGCGTTGCTGCGATCACATCCGTGAAAGCACTTGAGAAGACCGTCATTGAGTTGCAGGAAGCTTTTCAGGAAAAAGAAAAGGAATTCGCCCACGTCGTCAAGGTCGGGCGCACCCAACTTCAAGATGCGGTGCTGACAACGATGGGCCGTACCATGAGCGCATTTGCGGAAGCTTTCAGCCGGGACCGCTGGCGGCTGTATAAGTGCGAGGAGCGTTTGCGTGTGGTAAACCTTGGCGGAACCGCGATTGGCACGGGGCTGGCCGCACCCCGACAGTATATCTTTCGTGCAACCGAAGTTCTGCGAACCCTCACAGGGCTGGGGCTTGCACGCGCCGAGAACCTCGTTGAAGCCACACAGAATGCCGATGTTTTCGTTGAAGTCAGCGGCATTCTGAAGGCATGCGCCTCAAATCTTCTGAAAATCTCGGGCGACTTGCGCCTGATGGCATCGGGGCCCACTGCGGGACTCGGAGAACTGACCCTTCCAAAATGTCAGGCGGGCTCATCCATTATGCCAGGCAAAGTCAATCCGGTCATCCCTGAAGCGGTATCCCAAGCCGCCATCACGGTCATGGCTAACGATGTCGCCATTACACAAGCCGCCTCCATGGGCAATCTGGAACTCAATGCATTCATGCCGTTGATTGCTGACAATCTGCTTGAGAGTCTTTCTCTGCTGCGTGAAGCCTGCGCTGTTTTGGCCAGACGCTGCGTTTTGGGCATGCAAGTCAATGAGGCGACCTGTGCAAGTCACGTAGGAAATTCCGGTGCAACCGCCACGGCATTGGTAGAGCTTCTGGGTTATGAAACCGCCCAAGCGGCTCTGGCAGAAGCAGAGGCAAGCAATCGTCCTCTACGTGGGGTCGTGGAGGAGTGCGGCCTAATGGATCAGGAATCATTCGAACAGGCAATCACTCCAGAAAATGTCACAAAGCTGGGCTCCAACAGCTCACACGAAGACAAGGAACTATAATGCAAAATACACCAAAAGGGCTTCGTCTGCACATTGGCCTATTTGGTCGCAGAAACGTGGGAAAATCATCGATTCTCAATGCCATTACCCGTCAGGAGAGCGCTATTGTTTCTGACACCGCTGGTACAACGACGGACCCCGTTGAAAAACCTATGGAACTGCTGCCAATTGGCCCCGTGCTCTTCATTGATACCGCAGGCGTGGACGACGAGGGAGCATTAGGAGATAAACGCGTAGAGAAGACACGACTCGTTTTTGATCGTACCGATATTGCCGTCATCGTGGTTGCCGCAGGGCAATGGGACACCTTTGAAGAGTCGCTCGTCAAGACCTTCACAGATCGCGGAACACCTCAGCTGGTGGTCTTCAACAAAGCAGACCTTGCCATTGCGGACAGCACCATCAAAGAGCACCTAACCAATAGCAGCATCCCGTGGATTGAGACCTGCGCCACAGGCCCCGAATGCCGCCATCTGCTTCGCGAAATGCTCATTAAAGCGCTACCGGAGGAATACATACAGAACCCCACAATTGTGGGAGATCTTGTCCCTCCAGGCGAACTGGCGGTGTTGGTTGTCCCCATTGATCTGGAGGCCCCAAAGGGACGGCTTATTCTCCCTCAAGTTCAAACCATCCGCGACCTACTCGACAATGACGCATACTGTATGGTGGTCAAGGAGCGCGAACTTCGAGAAAGCCTCAATCGTCTGCGCATCCCCCCTGCCCTCGTCATCACCGACTCCCAGGCATTTCTAAAAGTTACAGCCGACACGCCTCCCAAGATCAAGATGACATCATTTTCCATTCTGTTTGCGAGAGTAAAAGGCGATCTTAATGCCTTTGTGCGCGGCGCAAAAGCGATTGACAGCCTTCGAACGGGGGATCGAGTTCTAGTGGCCGAAGCATGCACCCACCATCCCATCGGCGATGACATTGGACGCGTCAAAATTCCACGCTGGCTGACGCAATATGTAGGAGGAAAACTCGACTTTGATCACACACAGGGCGTAGATTTTCCAAAAGACCTAAGCCCATATAAACTTGTCATCCACTGCGGATCTTGCTCATTTAATCGAAGAAACTTGCTATCACGTGTTGAGCAGTGCCACTCGCTCGGCATTCCGATCACAAACTACGGAATTACAATTGCCTACTCTCTGGGCATCATGGAACGCGCACTCAGCCCATTTCCGAGTGCGTTGGATGCCTATCGGAACGGCTAGCAAAAAGTCTATGCCCTGAAAGGGCGGGATAGAGGAAGGTGTAGATACATGGGCATATATCCCGCCCCTTCGGGGTTGAATCTATTTGGATTTTTTACCCAGGGCGTTGCCCCGGGCTCATATATCTCGCCCCTTCGGGGCTTTTCGAAGAGGAGCTAGTTACTTAATTTAAC
>Ga0307929_1002856_pt1 | contig 10611 bp, 17 predicted proteins | sample AceLakmetage1330_FD_203160 | JGI IMG/M metagenome (GOLD analysis project Ga0307929, IMG submission 203160) | Saline water microbial communities from Ace Lake, Antarctica - #1330 | ecosystem: Environmental > Aquatic > Non-marine Saline and Alkaline > Saline | place: Antarctica: Ace Lake...
GGATTGCCAATGAATATTTAAATTTGTTGTCTGGTATCTCTTCCATGCACTGACGGTCGATTTGAGCCCTTGTTGTAGATCAAAGGTGGCGATGAAGTGAATGTGATCTGGCATGACTAGCAACAGACATAGATACCACTTGCCAATATTTTCGTAATGAAGAGCATTTTCCAGCAGACGAGTTGCTGTATCGTTTTTAATTAATTCATCTCTGTTCCGCTGTTCACTGTTAATGGTGATGAAGTGCCGCTCGCCTTGTTTTACCCAGGCCGGAATTTCATGTGGTAGCTTTTTTCGTTCAGGGAGCGGCTCGCTCGGAGAGCTCGCCCTACCTTGCCGGTCTGCATTATTGGGTAGGGCGACGCCTCCGGCGGAGCCGAAATCTGGAGCAGGGTTTTTCATTACGATGCGTTTTCTTCGAGGTTTCCGGGGAGCTGCTCGACGAAGGCTTTGATTTCATCGCGGACGCGTCGAAACCCGTCGAGCTTTTCTTCGTCGGTGGCATCAGGCGGGGACAGTTTGGGCGGATCATCGAAGCCGACATGCACGACGCGGGCGTTGGCGGGAAAGATCGGGCAGTTTTCGTGGGCGTGTCCGCAGACGGTGATGACGACATCGAACGGGATGTCGAGCAGGTCGTTGATGTTCTCTGATTTCTGTCCCGTGATGTCGACTCCGGCTTCCGCCATCACATTAACGGCATTGGGATTGAGCCCGTGGGTTTCGATGCCGGCGGAGTAGGGGTTCAATACATCGCTTTTCAGCGCGTGCGCCCAGCCCTCGGCCATTTGACTTCGACAGGAGTTTCCTGTGCATAAGAATAGAATGTTCAGTTTTTTCATTTTCGTTTCCTCTTAGAGAGCGGTGTAGACCATGTAGAGCCCAGCGAGCAGAACGAGTACGCCGCAGATTTTACGAAGCCGCATGGCGCCCTTCGAATTCTCGTTCCAGTTGAGATAGCGTTGAATGCTTTCCGCAGAGGTTCCGGCCAAAACAATCACGGTGCAGTGGCCCATGCCGTACAGAAGAACCAGTGACCCAGCGAAAATCGGGGACTCAGTGCTTAGTTTGAATGTGACAGCCAGTACTGGGGCCATAAAGGCGAAGGTGCAGGGGCCGAGGGCAATGCCGAAAATAAGACCGGTCAGCAACGCCGCCAGAAGCCCGTTTCGTGCTGGGGTTTTCTGCTCCGGTTTTTTCCACGGGCTGGAAAGTACACCCATCAACTGTAGACCCATCACGAAAAAGATGAGCGCGGCGATCCAGCTTCCGTACTGCCCGATGTCGCCCAGAATACGACCGGCGGTCGCGGTGATCACTCCAATGAGGGCGATGCTGAGCAAAATGCCGACGGCGAAAAGGAGCGAGGTGTTAAAGGCGCGGCGGGGGGTGCTTCGGCCCTGTTCGTCGACGAGTCCGATGATCAGAGGGATCGCCGCCAAATGACAGGGACTCAGCAGTACGCTTAGGATTCCCCAAACAAAGGCCGCGCTCAGTGCGATACCGGCCGATCCTTCAATGGCGTGAGTGAATTGTGTGAACAGTTCGGTCATAATTTTTTCCTAACGAATAGGGTTTTGTTGGATGTGGAATGTAGGACGTCCAACATCTCACTTCCTACTTTCTACAAATTTCCCCCGCCTCTTAGGCGGATTCCCAGCTCAGCCCATTTCCCCAGGATGTCTTCTTTGGAAATGAACCCTTCATGACGGAAGAGCTCATTGCCTTCAGCATCCAGAAAAACCTGCGTCGGGATCATTCGAATTGAATACGCCTCGCTCGCCTCTTCATTTTCCCAGACATCGACAAACCGGACGCTGATTTGGTCGCCGTGTTCTGCGCTGAGTTCGGTGAGTACAACCTCCATCATTTTGCAGGTCGCGCAGGTGCCTGCTCCAAAATCAATCAGCTGGGGGAGGGGCGTTTCATCTTTTTGCGAGGAGGGTTTATTGAACATCGGTACGCTTTGCGGGCCGACAAGGATGCCTGCATTTTCTGCGGGAATTTTGCATTGCCCATCGACGCATTCTGCCGTGCGGCTTTTCATAACTTTCTGGAGTTCGACGACCGCAACCACAGCGACGATCAGTAGGGCAATTGTGATCAGTTTTTTTACAAATGCTTTTTTCATGAGCAGGTTTCTCCAACGAGGTTATTCATAGAAATCAAAAAGTTGCGCAGGCCACCGCAACAGAGGTGGTAGTAGACGTAGAGGCCGCGTTTTTCTTCCACCAGCAGTCCTGCGTTTTTGAGAACCGACAGATGGCGCGAAACGGTGGAGAGGTTGTGCTTGAGCAGTTCGCGCAGTTCGCAGACGCACAGCTCGTGGTCGAGCAGAGCGTGGGCAATCAGCAGTCGCGACGGATGGGCCAGCGCCTTCATCACCTTCGCCTGCGCGTCATAATTCATTCTTTTTACATCATAGAGTTCCATCTTGCTCTCCCAATCCATTAGCCAAAATATCCGCTAAAGAATCTTATTTGTCTATTTCGCAAAATAGGCAAATACTGTGGGTTGTACAAACTAAATTTAATCGAATGTTCTAAATTTTGAAAAACTGATTAAACCATACCTTGCAAGGTATGGTTTCAAGATGTCGGCATCCCGTTATTCTCGCATCCCGCATTCTTGCCTTGTGAAACCTTGTTTCTGCGGGGCGGCATCCCGTAACCTCCACCGATGCAGATTTGTGAAACAACCCTAACAGTACTGGACTTCGAAACCACCGGTTCGGTGCCAGGTTTCGACACCGAACCGTGGCAGATCGGTGCCGTACGGCTCGTCAAGGGCCGCGTGGATCCGCAGCAGACATTTGAGAGCCTGATCCGCGTCGATGTCAACCGTCCGTTCAGTGCGTATGCACCGGGAACGCATCACAAACTGCGCGACGAAATTGCCGCAGCGCCGAACGTTTCCAAGGTTTGGAAAAAGATGGAGCTCTGGGTAACTGGCTGTCCGCTGGTCGCGCACAACGTGTCGGTAGAAAAAAAGTTTTTACGTCGAATGGCTCCGATGCACCGCTTCGGCCCGTGGATCGATACGTTGGCGCTCGCACGGAAGGCGTGGCCGAACGCGCCGTCTCATAAGTTGGGTGATTTAGTCTCCGGTCTTGGGCTGGAGCCGCGCGTGCGCGAACTCTGTCCGAACCGTGATGCGCACGACGCGCTTTACGATGCCATCGCCAGCGCCGTTCTTCTCGAAAAAATCCTCACGCTCCCCGGGTGGGAGACATTGGCGATTGATGATTTCTGATTTTCGATTGGGTTTTCCAGGCCTTGGAACTTTTCGCCCAAGTTTTTCCAATGTTTGATGCCACCGACAAAAGTCGATTTCATATCAAATCACACCTTTAAACGTGTGACATAAAAAGTCGCAACATGTTTTAGTAAAGATGGTTATGGAAGTTTTTATGGTCTGTCCCATACATTTGAATGTATGGAACAGAAATAGTCGTAACCGATTGTGTATAAGGTGATTAGGGTTTTGAAATGCTGATAAAATTTTATGATGGTAATTCTTGAGCCTGACTTTTGTCGGTGGCATCAATGTTTGGAAAAATAACCGCTTGATGCGTATATGGGAGAGGTATACGTTTTAGCCATGCAGAGTGGATTAAGTCAGTTAGATGGTTTTGAGTGGGACGAGGGAAATCGCGATAAGAACCGGCTGAAACACAAAGTGTCGAACGGGGAGTGCGAAGAGATCTTTTTCAATCAGCCGCTGATTGTTTTAGAGGACCACAAGCATTCAAAAGAAGAACAGCAATATGCGGCGCATGGGGTGACCGATGCGGGGCGAAGACTGCATCTCATTTTTACCGTTCGAAAAACGAAATATCGTGTGATATCCGCCCGCGACATGCACGGGAAGGAGAGGAAGTTCTATGACAGCTAAACCCAAAAAAATTCCAAAGTTTAAAACCGAAGATGAGGAGCGCGACTTCTGGGCTACTCATTCAGCGCTGGATTATTTTGATATTTCTACAGCGCGGCGGATGAGTTTCCCGAACCTCAAACCGACCACGAAGTCGATTTCCATCCGCTTGCCGGAATCTTTGATTGATGAGCTGAAGATTTTGGCGAACAAAAAGGACGTGCCGTATCAGAGTCTGGCCAAAATCTATCTCGCCCGTGAAGTCGCACGGGAACGCAGGGCACCGTTCGCTGCCGACGAGCTGGCGGTCGCCGAAGAACCGGCCGAATACCGCGCGAAGAAGCCATTGCGCCGTAAGTCGTAATTTGTATTGGAGAATCTTTATATTTGTAGGGCGGGGTCCGAGACCCCGCCTCCGCGATCATGGATCGCGGCTACAAGAGATTTAGCGGTTGAAGATGAGGCGCTGGCCACGGACTGCTTTTTCAACCTGCCCGTTTTGGTAGGCGATTTGTCCGGAGACGATGGTGGTGTCGACGGAGGAGCGGAAGGTGGTGCCTTCGAAGGGGGACCAGCCGCATTTGTAGAGGATGTTTTCTTTCGTGACAGGGGTCGGGCGGTTGAGGTCGACGAGGACAAGGTCGGCCCAGTAGCCCTCGCGGATGAAGCCGCGCTCCTTCACGTTGAAAATCCGCGCGGGGGCATGCGCGATTTTTTCGGCGATGACTTCGAGGCTCAGAAGGTTGTCGTGGAATTTTTCGAGCACGGAGGGCAGGGCGGACTGGATGACGGGGATGCCGGAGGGTGCTTCCCAGTAGGTTCCCTGTTTTTCTTCCAACGTGTGCGGGGCGTGGTCGGTGCCGATGGTGTCGAGGCGGTCGGTGAGCAGTCCGCGCAGAAGTGCTTCGCGGTCGGCGGCGCTTTTGATGGCGGGGTTGCATTTGACGAGTGCCCCTTGGTTTTCATAGGCGGAGTCGTCGAAGAAGAGATGGTGGACGCAGGCCTCGGCGGTGACATTTTTCGCTACGTTTTCTTCGTACATTTCGTTTTCGCGCGCCGTCGAGATGTGGACGGTTTTCCCCTGAAACAGTTCAAGTTCGCGCGCCGTGCTAATGTGTAAAATGTGCAGGCGGGTATCGTGTTTGCGGGCGAGATCAACGGCCAACTTCGACGATTGATAGCAGGCGTCTACGCTCCGGATCAGCGGGTGGGCGGAGAAGGGAGTCTCGTCGCCATATTTCTCGCGATATATTTTTTCGTTCTGCGAAACAATGTTGGCATCTTCGCAGTGCGTGGCGAGGTTGATCGGGCATTCACGGAATAGATTTTCCAAGGTTTGGAAACGGGCGACCAGCATATCGCCGGTGGAGGAGCCCATGTAGACTTTTACGCCGCAGACATTCGTCGGATTGACGGCTTTGATTTCGTCGAGGTTGTTGAGGGAGGCTCCGAGGTAGAAGGAGTAGTTCGTGGCCATTTTGTCGGCGGCACTGGCAAATTTTTCTTCGAGCCGCTCGTTGGTGATGGTCGGTGGGCTGGTGTTGGGCATTTCCATGACGGAGGTGACCCCGCCCGCGACGGCGGCGGCCGATTCGGAGTTCATGTCGCCTTTTTGGGTGAGGCCCGGTTCGCGGAAATGGACGTGGCAGTCGAGCATGCCGGGCAGAAGGGCTTTGCCCGCCGCATCGATGACGATGTCGGCATCGGCAGAGAGTTGGCTGTCAATCCGGTCGATTCGTCCGTGGCGAATGAGCACGTCGCCCGCGAAGCTGCGGCCTTCGTTCACGATGTCGGCATTCTTGATGAGAATGGAGGGGAGAGTGGAATGTTGGAATGTTCGAAGATTGTTCATGAATTGGAGAGTAGCAGAATGAGGAGATGTGGGCAGAATAATTTATAGGCAGAATGATCCAGAGAGCAGGGTAGTTGAATTATTCCATTCCATCATTCCACTATTCCATTTTTCCGGCTCTTCCCAATGAGAATTGCAAGTCCGCCGAGTATCATAAACCCGGAGTAAAGCTGACCTTTGGTGAGCCAGCCGAGGTAAACCGTACTGTCGGGTTCGCGGAAAAATTCGATCGAGATGCGCGCGGCGGCATAGATTAAGAGGAACAGGGCGCTCGTTCGTCCCTCGCGTTTTCCCCAAGGGGTTCGCCGAATCAGCCAGAGAGCGGCAAATAGAAACAGTCCTTCGCCGAAGGCTTCGTAGAGTTGCGACGGGTGGCGCGGGGTGGGGGTGGCATCGCCCGCTTGCGGAAAGATGACGGCCCATGCAACCTGTGTTGGGCGTCCCCACAGCTCGCCATTGATAAAGTTGGCGACGCGCCCAAAGAAGAGACCGACCGGGGCGACGAGCGCGAGGCCGTCGGATAGGTTCCAGAAGCTGCATTTCTGTTTTCGAGCGGTCCAAAAAAGGATGGCGAGTACCCCGATCATGCCGCCGTGGCTGGCCATGCCGCCTTCCCAGACGCGGAAGGCGAAGAGCGGGTCGTGCACAAAGGTGTCCCACGCGTACAGAAAAACGTAGCCGAGGCGTCCGCCAAGAAAGACGCCAAAAATGGCGAGATTCACCATGAACCCGGAAAGCTCTTCAGCGGGAACCGCGAATTCGTTCCGTTTGGCGAGTGTGCGGAGAATGAGATAGGCACCGAGAAATCCGAGTAGATAGGCGAGGCCGTACCAGCGGATGGCCAGTGGCCCCCAGATTTCAAAAAGGATGGGGTTCAGATCATGCGTCCAGTGGGCGGAAAGGAGGGAGGATATTGGAATGTTGGAACACTGGAACATTGGAATAATGGGGGTTGGGGTAATGGAATATTGGAATGGGAGAATGTTAGGGAGGGTTAGTCGGTTTTAGTGGTGTAGAGCTCGTTGGATTCTTTGATGATAAATGAATCGTCCCAATCGTTGTTTACCTGCTTGGATTGAATCGATTCGACGAGTTTTTTGAGACCGTTTTCAAGTTTGTACGCCAGTGCATCCATCTGTTCAAATTGTTCTTCGGTGATGTGCTCGGCAGGACAATAGACATGCAGGGCGGATACGCTTTCTCCTGCAGATCCCATTGCGATATTTAAGTACTGCAAATATTCTTTGATTCCCCTTCGGCAATATCCTTCAGCAATGTTTCGGTGGATCGAATCAACAGATGCAATTTGTTGTGAGGTGATTCGTTTCAGTTCGTATGGGAAATGTTTAACAACAGACCAAGTCAGAATGTACAGCTCGCGAGCATCTTGCCAAACCCGCAACTGCATGTATCCCCGGTTGATGTTTTTTCTCTTTTCCATCATTTCATCATTCCACTCTTCCACCATTCCCTTCCCTACAGACTCGATCCTCTCCAATGGAGTTTTTGGCGGAGGACGGAGAAGTAGCTGTAGTTCGGCGGGTAGAGGAAGTAGACCGGTTTTGCGCTGCGGGTGATGCGGATGGAGTCCCCTGTGAGAAGTTCGTCGATATCCTGCCCGTCGGCGGAGAGCAGCAGGGTTTTGCGGGAGGCCTGTACGGCGACTTCAATGATGCTGGAGTCGGGAACAACCAAGGGGCGGTTGCTGAGGGTGTGTGGGCAGATGACGCTGATGCCAAACGAGCAGCTGCCGGGTTGCAGGATCGGGCCGCCGGCGGAGAGAGAGTGGCCGGTGCTTCCGAGCGGGGTGCAGACAATCAGTCCGTCGCAGGCAAAAGAGCTGATGGTTTCGCCGTCGATGCGTAGATCGAGCGTGGCGATGTGCGACGAACCTCCAAACCCAATAACGGCATCGTTGAGAATGCGCGAGGAGGTTCCGGCCTTGCCGTCGCGGATCACCGCGCAGTCGGCGACGGTGCGCGGTACGGATTTGCAGTGTCCGGCGTGCAGCGCATCAAGTGCCTCTTCGAGGTCATCCTCGCTCACCGCGGTTAGAAATCCGAGGCTACCGAGGTTGATTCCAAGAATAGGGATTTCAGTTCCATCGAGCAGTTTGGAGCAGAACAGCACGGTGCCGTCGCCACCCATTGCAAGCAGAACGTCTACGGTAGAGGAAAAGTCCTCCATCTCAATGATCGTGGCGGAAGGGAGGTGTTCTCCGGAAGCGGCATCGGCGAAGAGCTTCCAGTGAAGGCTTTCGGCTTTTCGGCTGAGCCGCTCAAAGACATCTGCGGCGTGCGGGCGTTTCGGGTTTGCAATGACACCAACTTTTTTCATGGCTCAAATGGTGCCACACCTGCATTGGATAGGGGAGAGGTTTAACCACAAAAAACGAACAGGAATGATTCGTATTTAGATCGAAAAATTCACAGTGAGGAAAGAAAGGAAACGAAGGGAATTCTTCTTTGTTTGCTTCGTTATCTCTATGTAAAATTATTTCTCTGACGTTCGACCTTTGACTTTATGACTTGAGACTCTCTTCGCTTTCCGATATTCGTATTCCTCAATTTCTAAAGGAATCCAAATGCTGGCAAAACGAATTATACCCTGTCTCGACGTCACCGGTGGCCGCGTGGTCAAAGGCGTCCAGTTTGTCGACCTGATCGACGCGGGCGACCCCGTCGAGTGCGCCAAGGCCTACGAGGCGCAGGGCGCGGACGAACTGACGTTCCTCGACATCACCGCTTCGAGCGATGATCGCAACACCATGATCGACATCGTCCGCAGTGTCGCAGAGCAGGTGTTTATGCCGCTCACGGTCGGCGGCGGCATCCGCACGCCCGCCGATGTCCGCAACATGCTCAACGCCGGGGCCGATAAGATTTCATTTAATACCGCCGCGCTTCTGAACCCCGAGATTCTCAACGAATGCTCCAAGCAGTTTGGCAGCCAGTGCACTGTGCTCGCCATTGATGCGCGCCGCAACGATGCCAACGACGCCTTGAAAGGCTGGACCGTCTACACGCACGGCGGACGCAATCCGACCGAGCGCGACGCGGTGGCCTGGGCTAAAGAGGGTGTATCGCGCGGCGCGGGCGAAATTCTTCTCACCAGCATGGATGCCGACGGAACCAAAGACGGCTACGATCTCGAACTCACCCGCGCGGTATCCGACGCGGTCAGCGTCCCCGTCATCGCCTCCGGTGGCGCGGGCACGGTCGACCACATGGTCGATGCCGTTACCAAAGGCAAAGCCGATGCCGTGTTGGCCGCCTCCATTTTTCACTTTGGTGAATTCACAATCCAGGAAGTCAAAGAACAGATGCGCGATAAAGGAGTGACGGTTCGGTTGTGATAAAAAGTAAACACGAAGGCACAAAGGACGCTAAGGATTTTTGTGTGTGAACTTCGTGTCTTAAGCGAACCCGTGAGCGGGTGTTTTAATATTTGAATTGAAAAGGAAGACGTTATGAGCAAAGAACTCGAAGAAGGAAATGTACTGACCCTCGACTGGGACAAAGTTGAAAAAGCCGCCGCGGCCTGCAATGGCATCATTCCGGTAGCCGTTCAGCACGCCGACACCAAAGAGGTGATCCTCGTCGCTTACATCAACCAACAGGCATTTGAAGAATCGCTGAAACGCAAAATGCTCGTTTTGTGGAGCTCCTCGCGTCAGGAATTGTGGATCAAAGGCCTCACCTCCGGCGAAACGTTTGACCTGCTCGAAGCGCGCGTCAACTGCGAACAAAACTCGCTCTTGTTTGTCGTTCGCCCGAACCGTGGAAGCATCTGCCACACCAAAAATAAAAATGGTGAACCGCGCGACTGCTACTACCGCCGCATCAACCTCGACACGCAGCAGTTAGAGAATTTGAATCCTTAAGAGTTCTCTCGCAAAGTCGCTAAGACGCAAAGAACCCGGATTTTTCCAACCATTGGAAACTCCGGGTTTTCTTTTTCCAAGCATTGGAAAAGTTAAAGGCCGCCGGATCATCCGGCTATCTGTACACATCACGGCGGTTTCCGACTTTTACGACGCAGATCACCAGTTGGTCGTCTTCAATCGTGTAGAGGATGCGGTAGCTCCCTTGGCGGATTCGATAACGTTCCTGTCCGGAAAGCTTTTTCGCCTGAGGAGGGCGGGGGTCATCCGCCAGTTTTTGGATGGCGGAAAGGATTCGTTGAACGTCCGTTTTCGGAATGCTCTTCAGATCCTTCGCAACCGATTTTTTGACGATGATCTTATAGGATGCCATCGCGCTTTAGCCCCTTCACAAAGCTTTCGAATTCGACCGTCGGCTCTTTTTCCCGCGCATCGAACAGGGCGAGATCATCGAGATCTTCCGTCAGTTCATCGCGGACGGCTTTGTTGATCAGTTCGGAAACAGATTGTGAGGTTTCCACCGACTGCAGGCGCAGTGCCTTGTGCAGATCGGGGTCTAAATAGACCGTTGCTCGTTTGGTTAATGTGCTCATAAGGGCTCTCCATCGTTTCATGAAGAATAGCGTCACAACGTCACAACGTCAAGACGCTGTTATGGTTGGAAAAGTGATCCGCAGATGAACACAGATAAACGCAGATGGTTTCCAAGCATTGGGAATATTGGTCGGAAAAGTAACGCCGTGGGCGTCATAAATTCCAAACATTGGAAAATCGGTTTGTCAAATTATCTGACTGACCCCAGCACCTGACCCCAGCACCTGACCCCAGCACCGGGTTGTCAAATTATCGGACCGACCCTCTTACGACCCTCTTATGCGTGGAAGCATCTGCCACACCAAAAATAAAAATGGTGAACCGCGCGACTGCTACTACCGCCGCATCAACCTCGACACGCAGCAGTTAGAGAATTTGAATCCTTAAGAGTTCTCTCGCAAAGTCGCTA
>Ga0307929_1002857_pt1 | contig 10603 bp, 6 predicted proteins | sample AceLakmetage1330_FD_203160 | JGI IMG/M metagenome (GOLD analysis project Ga0307929, IMG submission 203160) | Saline water microbial communities from Ace Lake, Antarctica - #1330 | ecosystem: Environmental > Aquatic > Non-marine Saline and Alkaline > Saline | place: Antarctica: Ace Lake...
AACGCTGGATAACGCCTCAGTGGCCGAGAACGCAGCCGGTGCCGTCGTCGGCAATCTCAGCGTCACAGACCCCGACGCAGGCGACACCCACACCTACACGGTGTCTGATGACCGCTTCGAGATCGTCGATGGCGCACTGAAGCTCAAGGACGGCGTTGCGCTTGATCATGAAGCAGCAGACTCGATCTCCGTCGATGTCACAGCTACCGATGCCGGCGGCCTTGCCCGCACCGAAACTTTTGATATCGCCGTTGGTGATGTGAATGAAGTCGCCACCGATGTAGCGCTGGACAATGCAAGTGTTGCCGAGAACGCTGCCGGTGCCGTTGTCGGCAACCTGTCGGTCGCAGACCCCGACGCAGGCGACACTCACACCTACACTGTCTCCGATGACCGCTTCGAGGTCGTCGACGGCGCACTGAAGCTCAAGGACGGCGTTGCGCTCGATCACGAAGCCGCGGACTCCATCTCCGTCGACGTCACCGCCACCGATGCTGGCGGCCTCGCACGGACCGAGACCTTCGACATCGCCGTCGGTGATGTGAATGAAGTTGCGACGGACGTTGCTCTTGATAATGCCTCGGTTGCCGAGAACGCTGCCGGTGCCGTCGTCGGCAACCTGTCGGTCACAGATCCTGACGCAGGCGACACCCACACTTACATCGTCTCCGATGACCGCTTCGAAGTGGTCGATGGCGCGCTCAAGCTCAAGGACGGTGTCGCGCTGGACCATGAGATGGCGGACTCGATCTCCGTCGATGTGACCGCCACTGATGCCGGCGGCCTTGCCCGCACCGAAACCTTCGACATCGCCGTCGGCGACGTGAATGAAATCGCGACCGACGTTGCTCTCGACAACGCCTCAGTGGCCGAGAACGCAGCCGGTGCCGTGGTTGGTAATCTCAGCGTCACAGATCCCGACGCGGGCGACACCCACACCTACACCGTCTCCGATGACCGCTTCGAAGTCGTCGACGGCCAGCTGAAGCTCAAGGATGGTGTCGCGCTTGATCATGAGACAGCAGACTCAATCTCCGTCGACGTCACAGCTACCGATGCCGGCGGCCTTGCCCGCACCGAAACTTTCGACATAGCCGTTGGTGATGTGAACGAAGTCGCCACCGATGTAGCGCTGGACAATGCAAGTGTTGCCGAGAACGCTGCCGGTGCCGTTGTCGGCAACCTGTCGGTCACAGACCCCGACGCAGGCGACACCCACACCTACACCGTCTCCGATGACCGCTTCGAGGTCGTCGAGGGCGCACTGAAGCTCAAGGACGGCGTTGCGCTCGACCATGAGACCGCAGATTCGATCTCCGTTGATGTGACTGCCACCGATGCGGGCGGCCTCGCCCGCACTGAAACATTCGACATTGCCGTCGGTGATGTGAACGAAGTCGCCACCGACATTGCCCTCGATAACGCCTCGGTAGCCGAGAACGCAGCCGGTGCTGTCATCGGCAACCTGTCGGTCACGGATCCCGATGCAGGCGACACCCACACTTACATCGTCTCCGATGACCGCTTCGAAGTGGTCGATGGCGCGCTCAAGCTCAAGGACGGTGTCGCGCTGGACCATGAGATGGCGGACTCGATCTCCGTCGATGTGACCGCCACTGATGCAGGCGGCCTCGCACGCACAGAGAGCTTTGATATTACTGTCAGCGATATCAATGAGACAGTTGTTGTTGGTGATGTCGATCTGGGCGCCACCAACGAAGATACCAGCATCACCTTCAGCCGCGCGGACCTGCTCGCCAATACGACTGATGATTCACCGGAAGGCCTGGTGGTCTCGAATGTGAGCATTGACGGCGCTACTGGCTCCATTACCGACAATGGAAATGGCACGTGGACCTTTACGCCTGCTGACGACTATTCAGCCGAAGACCTTGCCATCAGCTTTGACGTGACCGATGGCGACACCACGGTCGCAGGCAGTGCCACCGTCGATGTGACACCTCAGGCGGATGCGCCTTCGCTCTCCATCGCCCACGGCTTCAAGGCGTCGTACTTCGATTACGACGAGAGCCTGCACAATCTCAGCGACGTTGACTGGGATGCAACGCCGACCTTCGAAGAAACCGTTTCCGACATCGATTATGCCAATAGCGGCAACTCGTTCTGGGAAGATGGCTCGACGGATACGTTCGGCACAAAGGTTGAAGGCTCAATCGCTGTCGATGACGGTGGCGACTATACGTTCTATCTGAGTGCCGACGATGGCGCGGCGCTTTATATCGACGGCGAACTGGTCGTGAACCATGACGGCCAGCACGGTTTCTCCACCGAATCCCATACGGTCAACCTGTCGGAAGGCACGCACACCGTTGAGGTGCGTTACTTCGAAAACGGCGGTGACGCAGGCCTCAAGCTTGAATGGGACGGCCCGGATACGGACGGCCGCGTGGTCGTCGGTAGCGACCATACACCTGGCGAGCTGACCGTTGCCAATGATGGCTCAGCAAACTTTGAAGTTTCAGCCGCACTGAATGACAATGACGGCTCAGAAGCACTCACCATCTCTGTTGGCGGTGTCCCCGTGGGCGCAACCATCACCGATGGCACCAACAGCTTCACGGCAACCGAAGGCTCAACCTCAACGGACGTATCCGGTTGGGATATGGACGCCATGCAGGTGACGCCCGCCGATGGGTATACGGGCAGCTTTGATCTGACCATCACTGCAACGGCAACCGAAGGTGCAAACGCCAACTCGGCATCAACGTCGCAGACGCTGACAGTCAATGTCATCGACAGCAATGAAGCTCCGACGGACCTTGCCCTGGACAACGCCACTGTGGCCGAGAACGCAGCAGGCGCGGTTATTGGCAATCTCAGCGTCACCGATGCGGACACTGGCGACACCCACACCTATGCGGTCTCTGATGACCGCTTCGAAGTGGTCGACGGCCAGCTCAAGCTCAAGGACGGCATCTCGCTGGACCATGAAGAGGCGAGCTCTGTTTCCGTTGACGTCACCGTCACCGATGACGGCGGCGAGACCTACACGGAAACCTTCGCCATTGGCGTGAGCGATGTGGACGAAATTGCATCCGCACCGACCCTTGATCTGGGCACCACAACCCGCACCATCTTCTCGGAAGATTTCGAGGGCTGGACCGGTACGGTGGTTGACGGCGAAGCAGAACACCTTGCCGTTCAAAACGGCTGGTCTTCCGATGGCACGCCTGAAATCCGCGACGAAGGTGACGGCGGCAATGGTTCCCAGGCCGGGTCAATGTTCCATGCAGAACTCAACACCGACCCGAGTGACACATATGATGACGCGCCCAATCTGGCGCGTAGCGTTGATACGCTTGAAGATGCGTCCTACACGCTCACCTTCGATCTGGCGCCGCGTCAGGGCTATGACGCCACCGTCAACCGCATGGAAGTTGTCTGGGACGGCGAAGTCGTCGCCACCATCTCACTGGATGGAACAGGCGATACAGATCTCGACTGGCAGTCTTATACGCTCAACCTGACCGGCGACGGCAACCCGGCAGAAATTGAGTTCCGTGAGGCAGGTGTTGATACAGATGCCGGTCGCGGGATGATGATCGACAACATCCAGATGGTGGAAACTTTGGATGGCGCTGCAAGCGGCGTTGAAGGCGGCACCATTGCGCTGCCGTCAATCACGGCGGCCTTGACCGACAATGATGGCTCCGAGAGCCTAGCCGTCTCCATCAGCAGCATCCCCGAAGGTGCTGTTCTCAGCGACGGCACCAACACCTTCACCGCATCTTCCGGCGACACGTCGGTTGATGTGAGCGGCTGGGACATGGATGCCGTCACCATCACGACGCCGGACAATTATGTCGGCACGGCCAACCTCACCGTGACCGCGATATCCACGGAATCCGAAGGTGGTGCAACCACCTCCACAACCTCCACCCTGAAGGTGCTGGTCTCCAACGTGGAAGAAGCTGCCACTGATATGTCGCTTGATGGCACGTCAGTGACGGAGAACGATGCAGGCGCCACCATTGGCAACCTGTCAGTGACCGACGCCGATGCAGGCGACACCCACACCTTCACCGTGTCCGACAACCGCTTTGAGGTCGTAGATGGCGCGCTGAAACTGAAAGATGGCGTCAGCCTCGATCATGAAGCTGCAGACACCGTGAGCGTTACAGTCACGGCAACGGACTCAGCAGGCCTCACCTATGATGAAGCCTTCTCAATCACCGTGGGCGATGTTGCAGAAGGCCCGATCACGCTGTGGTCTGAAAACTTCGGCGGCCTCAGCAACGGCGCACAGTCGGATTCAGGCAGCTCCGCTTGGTCGGCAGATGAAAGTCAGGCATCGCTGGGCTCCAGCGCCCACCATGGCGTCCGCTCCGGCACTTACGAGTTCAGCAAAACCACAAGCAACAGTTGGGACGACGACTCTGTTGTCGTGTGGCGCAGCGAGCAGATCGATGTGTCCGGTAAGACCGGCCTCACCTTGTCTTTCGACCTGTTGGCCGATGGTGACATGGAGGAGAGCGGCCAACATCGCGACTTCTTCAAAGCCTTCGCGGTTGTGGACGGTGAGCGCCATGAACTGATGGTGCAGAACGGTGATTCCGGCCTGTCTGGTAGCCAGAGCTTTGAGCTGACCAACATTCCCGATGGCGACAAAGTCACCATCGAGTTTGAAAGCAAAACCACAGACAGCTCGGAAGAATACCGCCTGGACAACATCGAACTCACCGCCGACGGCGACAACACCGCCGTCGCATTGGGCGATGCAGGCACCCCCGCAAACTGGACACCCGATAGCGTGCTCTACGCAGACAGCCCCAATGACAATGAATGGGGCACCTCAGCGGATGAGCTGATTGTCGGCGCGACCGGCGACAACACCCTGGATGGCCGCGGCGGCGACGATGAAATCTGCGGTGGCAGCGGTCAGGACGACATTGAAGGTGGTGACGGCAACGACACCCTGTTCGGCGGCACTGGAGACGACACCCTCGAGGGCGAAGCCGGCAACGATTATCTGGATGGCGGCGCCAACAATGATCACCTGTGGGGCGGTAGTGGCAATGACGTGCTGCGCGGCGGCACGGGCAACGACACGCTGAATGGCGGGGATGGTGACGACACTTTCATCTTCGGCACTGGAGACGGACAAGACAGCGCCTCAGGCGGTGCCGGGTGGACCGATACCATCCTGCTGGAGAATGCCGACGGCACATCGATTTCCAGCGACGACTGGACGATCTCCCTGGATCAGGGCTCAATCGCCTCGCAGGGCACCGACGAAATGGTGCTGTCGGACGACGCACAGGGCATCATCACCCTGTCTGATGGCAGCGAGATCAGCTTTGAGGGCATTGAGCGGATCGAGTGGTAACCGGCGTCCCGCGCGCACGCCACCAACACCCCGAACAACAAAGCCCCCGGCAGCTGACGCTGCCGGGGGCTTTTGTTTCTTCAAACACTCTGACTTACAAAATGGTGGGCGCGGCTGGGATTGAACCAGCGACCCCTACGATGTCAACGTAGTGCTCTCCCACTGAGCTACGCGCCCCGCCATTCTTGTAGGCCACTCCTGTACGCCAAAAGCTCTATGAAGCTCTGGTGCCAGCGAGGGCGATCCGTATATCGGGATTGCCGCGCATGCGCAACACTCCAGCCCGCATAGCAAACAATTTGAGGGTATTAAGCTACCAGCAGCCGGTCGACTTCCTGCACCAGTTCGCGCAGGTGGAACGGCTTGGAGAGGACACGAGCGTCCTTCGGAGCTTCAGATTCAGGGTTGAGGGCAACTGCTGCAAAACCGGTGATAAACATGATGCGCAGGTTGGGATCCAGCTCCGCCGCCCGGCGGGCAAGCTCGATACCGTCCATTTCAGGCATCACAATATCGGTCAGCAGCACGTCAAACACGTCGCCAATCAGCTTTTCATGGGCCAGATCACCGCTGCCATAGGACACGACCTCATGGCCCGCCTTTTCGAGCGCATTGGCAAGAAACCGGCGCATGCTCTCGTCATCTTCAGCCAGCAGAATACGCGCCATGACTTCAAGGTCCCCCAAAAACGACCGGTTGGTTGGCGAATCGGCACAGTTCAATGCCCCTCTTCACCCCCGATTTATAGAGATCGAATGGTAAACGCGTGGTTATCAAACACCTCAGGAGCGGGGGATAATCCGGCACAAAATCCATGATTTGTGCGGCCTTGAGAGGCAGAAACACATTTACCGGCCTTAAAATGAACTTCGAGCGTGCTACATTCAACATCAACCCTGCGCGAGTCAGAATGACCAGCAAGGGTGCCAAATCAGGCCGAACGCACGACTTGAGGCAGGAGCCTTGGATGGCAGGACGGATGACAACACCCAGCAAAGAAACCGCCACGGGTCAGCGACAGAAGGATTTCAATCCGCCCTTCTCGATCGCCTCGCCCGACCTTCAAACCGTCCCTTTCGTGCTCAATTCTCCCCATTCGGGCAGGATTTATCCCGACAGCTTCCTTGCGGCTTCAAGGCTGGATGCCCTGGCCATCCGCCGGTCTGAGGACAGCTTTGTGGATGAAGCATTCGCGGCCGCCTCACGCCTTGGCGCGCCGCTGCTGCAGGCCAATTTCCCGCGCGCCTATCTGGACACCAATCGTGAGCCCTATGAGCTCGACCCGACAATGTTCCACGATGCCCTGCCACCACACGCCAACACCCGCTCGGTACGCGTTGCAGGCGGCTTGGGGACCATTGCCCGCGTGGTAGCGGATTCAACGGAAATCTACAGTGCGCCCTTGAGCTATGCGGAGGCCGACCACCGCATACGCACCCTCTATATGCCCTACCATCAAGCATTGTCTGACCTGCTGGAAACCACATTCCACCGGTTTGGCTGCGCGGTTCTGATTGATTGCCACTCCATGCCCTCCATCGGCGGGCCGATGGACGATGATCTCGCCAACTCACGCGCGGACATCGTACTCGGTGACCGCTATGGCGTTTCGGCAGCACCGGCACTCACTGACGCCGCAGAGCACATTCTCAGCGATCTGGGCTACAAGGTCGTCCGCAACACGCCCTACGCCGGCGGCTTCAATACCGAGCACTACGGACGCCCCACACAGGGCCTGCACGCGCTGCAGATCGAGATAAACCGGGCGCTCTATATGAATGAGACCAATGTGACGCGCGCGCCGGGTCTCAAAAAGCTGACCCGCGACATGGGCGAATTCATTGCCCGCCTCGCACTGATGGACCGGGCCTTCCTCGCCCCGGCCTCCGGCCCGACGGCGCTTTCAGCCGAATAACCCGCTGATTTCCTTTAAAAATCCTGCTGCCAGCACCATCGCTGCAGGCAAAAAAAGAGGCCGTCTGGAAAATCCAGACGGCCCAAGTTCAGGGAGGAAACGCCCAGGAAGGGCAGCGGTATGGCGGGCTGAGCGCTCGCTATACCGCATTGCAACAAGTTGACACCGCGCCGCACAAAATTCAAGGCCAGTGCGGAAAAACCACCCATTTCAGCACGCATAGCTGCCGTGCGGAGTTGCATCACTGGGTTCTGCTCCGTATCCCGGCCGCAGATCTTTGATTGCAGCGCACAAAATATGGCCCACACATCCCCCCATAGGTAAGAAGCCATTAACCCTTTCAGAAGCATCATGAAGTGCAATTTGGCACCAACCGGCCTCTTCGGAGGCTGATCGGCGGGGCAAAGCCACGTGATGCAGACCCAGTTTCACCAGATGCAGCCGTCGCCGGCATGCACCGGCAACCGGATGCAGCACCTTGCCCGCCTGGCAGGGCGCAGCGTTGCAGCGCTTATGCTTGCAAGCATTGCAGGCATCGCCCACGCAGCCCCCGATACTCAGAAAAGCATCTCCGACGATTGGCAGCTTTGCCGCAGCGCCGCCCAGAAGGTTGAGCGCGCCCACGACCTGCCCAACGCCCTCCTGCAAGCCATGTCACTGGTCGAAACCGGACGCCGCGGCCCCGAAGGGCGCCACACCGCCTGGCCGTGGACCATCAATGCCGAAGGCAAGGGCTTTCGGTTCGCCAACAAGCAGGATGCTCTTCTCGCTGTGCGCCGGATGATGGCCGATGGCGTCCGCTCTATTGATGTTGGCTGCATGCAGGTCAATCTGCGCTATCACCCGCGCGCCTTCACCAGTCTTGATGAAGCCTTCGACCCCGCTGCCAACATGGCTTATGCAGCGTCGTTCCTGCAGGACCTCAAGGCCCGGCACGGAAGCTGGCGGGCCGCCAGCGCGCGCTATCACAGCTACAACCCAAAACTGCGCGAGAAATACGCCACCCGCGTCGACAAGACCCTTGCAAGCGAGCGCAAGGTGCTTGCTGCCCGCATGCCTGCAACACCCCCCACCACGCGGGTCGATGCCACAGAGACCGACATCATGGACGGTGCTGAGATTATCACAGCCTCCACTACGGGCCTTGGCCTTCGCCCCACCCTCATCCCCGGCCTGCGTCGCGGATTTGACATACCCGCACCTGACGCCACGCGTGACGCCGCATCACTCACGACGGCACCCGCCCAATTTGCCTCCGCGCCCCACGCATCTGACCGATCAACCCAGCTCGCGGCGCGATGACACGGTCATCACGTAAAGTTGGCCTGATTGTGTGAACAAATCCCGGGCCGGCAGGTCTAGTATCGCTTGCGTAATATTTTAGAACGTCGCCGCGCCGGTACTTGCGCATATCGGCGATCAGGCAACGAAGTGGCAGCCCGCTGATGGCTGCCCCGGGGGACAGGCTTATGGATACCATCATCGCCTCAATGCAGGTCACATCGGTCACAGATGTGGTGGACATCCTTCTGGCCCTGTTCGTCTTCACACTGGGCGCCGCATTCGTAACGGTTGTGGTGCTCTACATCATCGACCGCACACAAACGAAACACGCGATCCGCCGCAACTATCCGGTCATTGGCCGTCTGCGCTACGTGGCCGAGGATCTTGGCAAATACTTCCGGCAATATTTCTTCGCGGACGACCGCGCGGAACTGCCCTTCAACCGCGCCCAGCGCGCCTGGGTCTATCGCGCAGCCAAGGGTGTCGATACGACCGTCCCGTTCGGCTCAACGCGCAATCTGAGCCATGTCGGCACCAAGATTTTCGTCAACTGCCCGTTTCCCCAACTTGGTGACGGCACCCAAAGCTCCGCAGGCGTCACCGTCGGCCCCAATTGTCGTGTGCCCTACACCACTGACAAATATTTCCACATTTCCGGCATGAGCTATGGCGCGATTTCCAAACCCGCCGTCCAGGCCCTGTCACGCGGTGCCAAGCGGGCCGGTGTCTGGATGAATACCGGCGAAGGCGCGCTCTCACCATTCCATCTGGAAGGCGGCTGCGACATCGTTTTCCAGATCGGCACCGCCAAATACGGTGTCCGCAATGACGACAGCAGCCTGTCGGAGGAAAAGCTGCGCAAGGTCGCCGCGCACGAGCAGGTGCGGATGTTTGAAATCAAACTCAGCCAGGGCGCCAAGCCCGGCAAGGGCGGCATCCTGCCCGGCGAAAAGGTATCGCGCGAGATCGCCGAGATCCGCGGCATTCCACTGGGCGAGGATTCCATCAGCCCCAACCGGCATCCCGAAATCAACAGTGTGTCCGAACTGCTGGATTTCATTCACCGCGTGCGCACCATCACCGGCAAACCAACCGGCATCAAGATGGTGCTGGGTGCCTATGGCTGGCTTGCCGGCCTGTGTGAAGAGATCAATCGCCGCGGCCCCGACAGCGCACCGGACTTCATCACACTCGATAGTGCCGATGGCGGCACCGGTGCAGCGCCTCAGCCGCTGATCGACTATATGGGCCTGCAAATTCAGGAAAGCCTGCCGACCCTGGTAGATGCACTTTTGGTCTATGGCCTGCGCGACCGCATCAAAGTCATCTCCTCCGGCAAGCTGACAACCCCGTCAGGCGTCGCATGGGCGCTGTGCGCAGGGGCCGACTTTGTCACCTCGGCGCGTGGCTTCATGTTCGCCTTGGGCTGCATCCAGGCGCTCCAGTGCAACACCAACGAATGTCCCTCGGGCGTCGCAACCCACAAGAAGCACCTTCAGCGCGGCCTTGTCGCCACCGACAAGGCGGAGCGCGTCTATCGCTACGCCACCACCATGCACAAGGAAGTCGGCACTGTTGCTCATTCCTGCGGCGTCAATGATCCGCGCATGCTCAAACGCCACCATTGCCGCATCATGGGCGCCAATGCCCGCACCATCGGCCTGCATGAAATGTATCCTCCCGGCGGTAGCTTCTCCCCCGCGCGCGATCATCCTGACTCGATAAGCGACGGATCGAGCGGTATCGCCGCCCAATAGGGCACAGCGCAGATCCCGGCTCGCTCAAGTTAACCATATTGTCCGCATACAAATGGTTCACCCCAACGTCATAAAAGCGTCATTGCCAATCTGGATATTCCGCGAAAGTCACAGCGGCTTACCTTGATTCGATTGGCAGATGACATTGATCAAATCCATGACCCGCTACGCACGCCAATCGGGAAGCAGTCTCGATGCGTCAACGGGAGCAGACTTCGGCAACAGTCGTCCACAGCACCCAAAATCCTTTCGCGAAAAGCTGACCCAGTTCGGCCTGCGCCCGCGCGGGCGTAAGCGTGT
>Ga0307929_1002858_pt1 | contig 10601 bp, 10 predicted proteins | sample AceLakmetage1330_FD_203160 | JGI IMG/M metagenome (GOLD analysis project Ga0307929, IMG submission 203160) | Saline water microbial communities from Ace Lake, Antarctica - #1330 | ecosystem: Environmental > Aquatic > Non-marine Saline and Alkaline > Saline | place: Antarctica: Ace Lake...
CATAATCTACTCCTTTTTATCATAGTTGGGGTAGACTACCTTATGTTTTCCATTTTCATTTGTCCAGAAATATCTTTTACCCTTGTTTCAATTACTTAAATTACCTATTCAACTGAACCAGTGCCAAATTCAGCCATGCCTGCTCTTTGATGCCGGTTTTTACCGGACAACTTGACCAAGGTGCACGTGGTTGGTCATTAGGCAGTAAGCATAAATTTTGCAGCCCAGTTCCGTTTTCCATTCCCGGAGATTATCCAAGTAGTATAAATAGTCACCATCTTCGGCGAACACTACCTGTCGGTTATGACCCCGCTGAATAATATGGTGTGGACAGTTTGGTATGACTAATCGAGCTCGTCTAGGCATGACAACATCTTGCCAAAAAGCTCTAATGAATGTCAAAAATAAATCTGTCCCCTTTCTTTTTTTCCAACGTGTTTTTACAGACCGCAAACGCAAGTATCACTTAACGATCAAACTCGGAAGCCAGGTGATGGTCTTAGGAAATACCACGACGATAATAAGCCCTAATTCCATGAGCCTCCAAAATGGGAACGCCCCCCAGTAAATGTCCGATGTTTTGACCTCGGGAGGCGCGACGCCTTTCAGATAGAACAGGGCATAGCCAAAAGGGGGCGTCAGAAAGGAATCCTGCAGCATGACGGCAATGGCGACGACAAACCAGACCTTGTCAAAACCTAATTGCGCCGCGATGGGGAGGAAAAGTGGAAAGACGATCATGACAATCCCAATCCAGTCGATGAACATCCCCAGGAGAAAACAGATGATCATCATGACAACAAACGTGCCCCATTTACCGAGCCCGATGGACATGATAAATTGCTCCACCACATCACCGCCGCCAAGCCCCATAAAAACGCCGGTGAAGCATGTGGCGCCCACAAGAATAATGATGACCATGGATGTGGTCTTGCCGGTCTGGGCCAGCGCTGAACAGAGGCCGCCCCAGGTGAATCTTCCATAGACGACTGTCATTATGAAGGCCAGGAAGGCGCCCACCCCCGATGCCTCGGTGGGCGTCGCGATCCCCGTGAAAATGGTTCCCAACACGCCTAAGATGAGGATCATGGGCGGAATGAGAGACTTTAAGAGCATCAAAAACAATTCTTTTGTGGAGACAGCCGCTCTTTCTTCCCGTGTAAGTGTTGGACCTGCTTCCGGGTGTACGTAACATTTGATCAAGATGTAGGCAATGTACAGGGCTGCGAGAATCAGCCCCGGGATGATGGCGCCGGCAAAGAGTTTTCCGACGGACAGGCTGGCCTGATTCGCCATGACGATCAGCATAATGCTGGGGGGTATCAGAATGCCCAAGGTCCCCCCGGCGGCAATACATCCACAACTCAGGCGTTTGTCATACTTATATTTCAGCATCACGGGCAAAGCCAAAAGGCCCATTGTCACCACCGATGCTCCGATGATTCCGGTACATGCGCCGAAGAGCGTCGAAACAACGACAACTGCCACGGCAAGCCCGCCTCGCAAAGGACCGAAGAGGTATCGCATGGTGTTAAACAACTTCTCTGCCACGCCGGATTGATCGAGAATCTGGGCCATGAATATGAAGAGGGGAATTGCCAGAAGGATATAGCTGTCCATGACGCCATAGATTCGGTTCATGAACATGCCGTAACACTCGGGACCCCATCCCAAAAATCCGAAGATTACAGCCAGCCCTCCCAAAACAAAGGCCAGCGGATGGCCCAGAAACAACCCCACCAGGAGCCCCACGAACATAAGGGCGGTCATAAGTTCAGGGCTCATATCGATCATAGCTCTTCTCCCTTAACGGCCATATTTAGTTGACGAATGAAGATGGCAAAGCCTTGGATTATGAGCAGCAAGGCCATCACGGGAATAATGCTCTTGATCGGGTAAAGCGGCGGGGCGAAAACGCTCCAGCTTCTTTCGTCCATTTCCCAGGAGTTGGCTGCGTAGGAGATCCCTTTGTACAGAAGGACGGACAGGAAAGGAAAAAAGAAGATCAAATAAGTAATCACATCCAGAATTGCTCTGGTTCTTTTGCTGAATTTTGCATAAAGGATATCAACCGCCACATGCGAGTTGTGCAACAAGGCGTAGGCCCCGAGAATCATGAAATGCAGTGCGTACAATTGAATCGTGACTTCAAAATTCCATATGGTCGGACGATTGAATATTCTTCGCAGGATGACTTCAAGAACCACTAACAAAATAAGGAGAGCCACGGTCCAATTGAATATTTTCCCTGTCCATTCGCTGATGTTGTCTATGACGCTCAGGACCCTTTTCAATCTAAGTTCCTCCAATATGACGGACGGACTTCCCGGAATGCCTCAGCCTGCCATGAATTCGGTTGGCTGAAGCATCGGAAGAAGCCCGCAACATGCTCCAAGCCCCCCGGCAACAATGTGTTTTCCGGGAGGCGCCTTCATACATCTATTTTGCGCAAGCCTTCAGTTCATCAAGGTTCGGCGTGGCAAAATTGCGACCGTGGCTGAAAGGTTGCGAAATCGATCGCCACTGGGCTAAATCATTTAGGAATTTGTATTGAGAATAAGCGATTTTTGCAAACAAGGGGTTTTCTTTGGCTGATGTCATGGTGTGTTTATTGACGATCGTTTGAATTTTATCAAGATCTTCATCTTTCAGACGCGTAATTTTGATCCCTTTTTCCAGGAATTTCTTTGTTGCGATGGTATCCTGATATTCAAAATAAGTGTAAGACCATAAAAAATTGGCCATGGCGGCAATCTTCAGAATTTCTTTCTGTTTTTCCGTAAAGTTATCCCACACCTTTTTATTGATCATTACGCCGAACATGGCGGCCGGCGCATGCCAGGGAGGGCTGGCCCAGTATTCGGTGACCTCTGCGAGACCCAGATTCCAGTCAACCGTGGGCGTATTGTATTCACAAGCGTCCACCACGCCCTTTTCCAAGGCCTGATAGACTTCAGACCCGGCCAGCATGACCTGTACACCGCCGAGATCTTTCAGGACTTTCCCCTGTATTTTGCCGCCCATCCTTATTTTCGTACCCTTGTAATCCGCTATGGTATTGATCGGTTTATGCCCCCTTACGCCGGATTCGGCTGAATGAACCCCGTGGGGGATGCAAACAAGACCGTATTTGCCATAGACTTCCTGAATGAGTTCAAATCCGCCAGCCTGGTAAACCCATACCATGTAGTCGGTGGCGGTAAGCCCCATGGGATGAGAGCCGATAATGTTGAAGGCCTCGTCTTTTCCTGCCCAGTAACCGCCCCAGTCCGCGCCCATGGCGATGGTCCCCTCCCGGACGGCGTTGAAGACCTCGAACGCGGGAACCAGACTGCCCCCCGGAAAAAACTTGATCTGTAATTTCTCACCGCCTAATTCATTTACAAGTTTAACAAAATGTTTATCGATTTCAATTAATTGAATTCCTGAAGACCAAACGGATGTCATTTTTATTTTTTTTGCCGCAGCTGTTGCGTCAAACACGCCAAAAACTAAAATAATACTCAACATCCCTAATAAACCTGGAAAAAAAACGCTTCTTTTCATTTTATCCCCCCATAGATTTTCAATTAAGGTTGACTTCCGGTCCGGACGTTTCCCTAGGTTTTATTCACCTCCTTCCTTAACGGTTTGAATGACCAAACCGCATCCTTTACGCATATGGTTTTGATTCGAGCGTTAACTAAATTTGCAGCTGATGCCGCCGTCGACTACGAGTTCCGCGCCGGTGATGTATTTGGCCTCGTCGGAAGCGAGAAAGAGCGCCGCATAAGCCACATCCCAGGCATCGCCCATCTTCTTCATGGGACACTGGGCATCACGGATCTTGATCATTTTTTCGATGTCGCCGTCCGCATATGTTTTTCTGAGCGGTTCAACGATCATGGGCGTATTGAGCAAGCCGGGGAGGATACAGTTGGCGCGGATATTTTTTTCGGCGTAGTCCACTGCAATGGTCTGAGTCAACTGGAGGATGGCCGCCTTGGTGGCGCTGTATCCGACACATGAATAGCCGAGGTAGCGTGTCGCGGAAATGGATGAAATGTTGACAATCGCGCCACCACCCTGCCTTTCCATATGGGGAAGAACATATTTGCACGTGAGGAATTGGCTATTGAGGTTGACGGCAAGAATATGGTTCCAGCTTTCCTCACTTGTTTCCACGACGCCCCCGACTTTCACAATCCCCACATTGTTGTGCAGGATGTCAATGCGGCCGTAAACGTCGATGCACCTTTCAACCATTGTTTTGACCTGGTCCGATTTTGAGACATCCGCTTGAAATGCAGTACAATGGCCGCCCTCCTTTTCAATAATTCCCTTTGTTTCCTCGGCCGCCGTGAGGTTCATATCAACGGACAAAATTTTTGCGCCTTCTCTGGCGAAAAGCACTGCCGTTGCCTTCCCGTTGCCCCATCCCGGACCTACCGATCCGGCCCCTGTCACGATCGCCACTTTGTTCTTTAATCGTTCGCCCATGCGATGCATCTCCTCCTCAGACCTCAAATATTTTCCGATAATTCATCCTTAACGGTGTCCTAAAAAGCAGACGCCGGACAGCCTGCCACCGCGGCAGTGCATGTCAGACTTTGCGCGTCTTATGTTCCCAGTATGCGGATCTTAGCTCCCGTTTTAATATTTTGCCGTAATTATTCTTGGGCAGTTCCTTTACAAAATCGATGGATTTGGGCGATTTATAGCCCGCAATGCTGTCCCTGCAAAAGAGAATTAATTCCGATTCCGTGGCGGATGTCCCTTCAACCGGGGATACCACCGCCTTGACGGCTTCACCCCATTTGGGATCCGGAACACCGATAACGGCGACCTCTCTGACGGCCGGATGTTTTACAAGGACCTCTTCAATCTCCCGGGGGTAGATATTCTCTCCACCGCTGATAATCATGTCTTTGGAACGATCCATGATAAACAGATAACCGCGTTCATCCATATAGCCCATGTCGCCCGTATGAAGCCATCCGTTCCTGATGGTCTCTTTCGTGGCCTCTTCGTTCCGCCAATACCCTTTCATGACCAAATCCGAACGGGTCAGGATTTCTCCCATTTCGCCGACGGGAAGCGCCGTGTCGTCGGGGCCAAAGATCTTGACTTCCACATCCGTACGTTCAATCCCGGCGGAGGCAAGACGTTCCATCTGACCCGGTGTTCCTTCCAGGACATGATCTTTGTGGGAAAGGCAGGTGATCGTCATGGGAGATTCCGCCTGTCCAAAAAGTTGCACGAGACATGGCCCCAGTTTCGCCACAGCTTCCTTCAGGTCTTCCACCAGCATGGGGGCACCGCCGTAATTGAGGGATCGCAAGGAACCGAGGTTAAACTTTTCCAGCGCAGGGCTTTCCACCATGAGTTTGATCATGGTGGGAGCGGCAAACATATTCGTAACGCGGTGTTTTTCAATGGTTTCAAAGACGAGTGCGGGATCAAAGGACTTGGAGCCCAAAATGACATTTGCCGCGCCTTTGGCAATGTTGGGCAGGGCGTACAGGCCACTGCCGTGAGAAAGGGGCGCCGCATGGAGCACCGCATCCTCCGGGCCGAAACCCGGGCATATATCGGCATAAAAATTCATGGTCATGGCCAGCAAGTTGCGGTGGGTCAACATGGCGCCCTTGGGCATGCCGGTTGTTCCCGACGTGTAGAAGAGCCAGGCCGTATCGTCAGGGCGAACATCCACATCGACGAATTGATCCGATTCGGCGGAGAGCATTGTCTCGTAATCCATCAGTTCGTCCTTAGCGCCGGACAATGTGATGAGGTGTTCGGCTTTCGGTATCAGAGAACGGATTTTAAGAACGGCATCATTGAATTCAGGCGACAAAATAACCGCTTTGGCGTCGGAGTGATCAATGATAAAAGCGAATTCCTTAGGGTGGAGACGAAAGTTGATGGGCACTGCGGCGCACCCTGCCTTGAAGGCGGCAAAGATGGACTCGAGGGTTGAGGGGTAATTGTATTGCAGCACGGCCACATGGTCTCCTTGCCGGATTCCCAATCGGCCAAGGGCATTGGCCAATCGGTTAGCCCGTGAGTTGAATTCTACATACGTCAACCTGCTGCGCTCGTGGGCAACGGCCGGATTGTCCGGAAAAGCACGCGCCGATTTGGTCAATATTGCGCCGATATTCATTTTTTCACCCCTTTTCAGATGATATTGCCTTTAACATATGAAAACACCTAACGCATTACCCAACCCCCATCCACATTCAAGACATGCCCGGTGATGTAATTGGAGGCGTCCGAAGCCAGAAACAGAATCGCCTCCGCCATGTCGTCGGGTTCTCCCATTCGTGCAATGGGCAGGTTTTGAACGCCATAGTCATACCCCTGGGTCATGTCGGTCCGACAGGCGCCGACGGCAACGGCGTTGGCATAAATCCCATCCTTGGCCACCTCCCCGGCAATCCATTTTGTCAATGCCACAACGCCGCCTTCTCCCGCAGCATAAGCAGGTCCTGATCGACCGCTAATCTGCTCGGATATATTTTCGGGTTTGGAAACGGCACCCCCCATGATGCCGCAGATAGAACTCACATTGACGATTTTTCCGTATTTTCGATCTTTCATATGGGGGTATATGGCCTGAATGCATAAGAATGTCCCCTTGAGGACCACATCAATGACCTTATCCCAGGTCGCTTCAGATGTTTCCAGCAGCGTATCTCTGTGAATAATGCCAGCATTGTTGATGAGGATGTCGATGTGCCCAAAACGATCCACTGCCTCCGTTACCATGCGCTTCACATCGGAAGATGCGGCCACGTTTGCATTGATTCCGAAAGCTTCGCGGCCCATTCGCCGGATATTATTGACTGTTTTCCGCGTAGAGATAATATCGGCCACGGCCACATTGGCACCCTCCCTCGCCAATACCAATGCGGTTGCCTCGCCAATCCCTTTTTCACCCCCGGTGACAAGGGCGTTTCGACCATGAAGATCAATGGGCCTGCTGATCATTTTTTTCCTCATCTGCTTCTCATTTCAAAACGCGATTGCGACGTCAGAGGCTGTTCCTTTCCATATGCCGAAAAAATCCCCTGCCAGGCCGAAAGGAAGGTCCGGTATCGCGGAGAAGGCACAGGCCGAGTAGTGAAATTTGATTCATAACTGGTTCATAGTGGAACAGCAAGAGATTGTAAATTACCCCAAAGGGTAAAAAACAGTCACACGAAAGGGTGATGGAAAATAGGAGGGAAGGCTCAGTCTGTTAATGGAAAAACGATCCGTTTTGAAAAAGCGATTGCGGGTTTTGTTGGACGAAGCCGCTACGCGGCGGAAAAAAATCTTAAATCAGTGCATGCTCCCATAGCTGCCCAATCCCGGGCGCTTTTTGAAAAGGAGTATGCCATGAACAAAGCTGAAACCAACCGATTTCACAGACTTTATGAACGTCATCTGCGTTTACTAAAACTCCAGGGGAAAGCTCAAAAAACCATTGATGCTTACGCTCGGGGCGTACGTCGAATCAGTGAACATTTTGATTGTTGCCCCGATCAATTGACTGTTAAACAACGAGAAGAATTCTTTTCCAAATTGATTGAAACCCACTCTTGGAGTACAGTCAAACTTGACCGTAACGGTCTGCAATTCTTCTGGAAGCATGTCCTTGAACGTGACTGGCAGTGGCTCAATATGGTCAAAGCCCCCAAAGTAAAATCACTCCCTGATATTCTCACCGTCGCCGAGGTGGAACAATTAATCGGTGCGACACGAAAGCTGCGCTACCGTGTTTTCCTGCTGACAACTTATTCCATGGGCTTGCGCCTTGGAGAGACCCTGTCATTGCAGGTGGGGGATATTGACGGTCCGCGAAAACAGGTCCATATCCGGCGCGGAAAGGGCCATAAGGATCGTTTTGTCCCACTGCCCGACTTGGCGTATCAAGCATTACGCGCTTTGTGGTGCAAACATCGCAACCCCTGCTGGTTGTTCCCCAATGCCGTCGGTTCACCCGAGCGTATTCGCAACGCCACCACGCACATGGATCGCGGCGGCGCTCAGGCAGCCATGAAAGCGGTCGTAACCCAGTGCGGGATTAAAAAAAAGTCTCGATCCATTCCCTACGCCACAGTTTCGCAACACATCTGCTTGAACAGGGTTTGAGCCTTCGCCATATTCAAGGGTTACTCGGTCATGCCAGCCCTACGACCACCGCACGCTACGCCCATTTGACTGATATCACAGAACAAAATTCATTTGCAGCCATTAACCGGTTGGTCAATACCCTGCACGTTGATTTGAGGAGGCTGTAATCATGGAACTCGCCTCTCTCATTCATCAATACCACGATGCCTTACAATCCAAATACGGCTCACGGCTTCTGCCCAGTCATCTGCGCGCTATGGACGCAATCAGGCGATGCCGAACACCGGAGGCCGGTGAGCTGTTCGTGCAATGCTCCGGCTGTGGCCACACTGAATGGCGGCCCCGTTCCTGCGGACACAGCAGTTGCCCACAATGTCAGAATCATGAAGCCTCGATTTGGCTGGATCGACAACAGACCAAGCTTTTACCGGTTGAGTACTTTATGGCGACGTTTACGATTCCCTATGAACTCAGATTCTTGGCCTTCGATAACCAAAAGCTCGTTTACGACCTTTTGTTTGCCTGCGTTTCCAGTACCCTGAAAGACTTTGGCCTAAATCCCAAAAACCTGGGCGCCGACATCGGCATGACCGCAATTATGCATACGCATAACCGGCGCCTGGATTATCACCCCCATATTCATGTCGTTGTTCCCTGGGGAGGTGTGGATAAAGCACGAAAACAATGGAAAAAGAAAAAAAGCAAGTATCTGTTCAATGAATTTTCCCTGGCATCGGTGTTCCGTGCCCGATTTCTGGAGGCTTTAAACAAAGCGGGACTCTCTTTGCCCGATTCCTTGCCCCGAAAATGGGTTGCTCATTGTGCCTACGTCGGCAAAGGCCTTCCCGCTTTGAAATACTTGTCGCGTTATTTATATCGGGGCGTCATCCTTGAAAACAATATCGTCTCCTGTCAAAACGGCAACGTCACCTTTAAGTATGTGGAGAGCCGTACCGGCAAAACGCGCTATCGCATGCTTAAAGGCGAAGATTTTCTATGGCTCGTGGTGCAACACGTTTTACCCAAAGGCTTTCGCCGAGTCAGAGATTATGGCTTTTTGCATGGTAACTCCAAAAAGCTATTGTCGCTCGTTCAGATGGTTTTGCAAGTCCTGATTGAAGTCTGTACTCCACGCCCCAGGCCGTTCTTTAAGTGTCCCAAATGTGAGGCTCCCATGCAGATCATGGCTTTTAGGCAGCCTGCCCGCGCATCAGGATAACATGCTCGGACGGCGAAAACCCTGCCATTTACTTGATCACAGGAGGAGTCTTCATTTGACATAAATATTTGGTTTTTTTAAAGCTTCTTTGCAGGCTAAGGCTTTCGCTCGCCCTAAAAAAAGCACTCGTCCAACCCGAACTTCCATTGCCGCACATTCAAAAAAAGATATTTGCTTATATTAAGATCCCACTCCCATATGCCGGGCTTGTCCAACCACAGGATAAGATCGTGGCTCGCTACGCTCACACAATCTATCCTTATTCGTTCGGCGAATCGGTTTTATTCGGTCAGCAGTCTACCCTAACGATATCAAGACCAAATTCTGTTATTCTGAGTCGCGCTTCGAAAAATGCTACACGGCAGCCCCCCTGTTCAGACCATTGTTTAACTGATTCGCGCACCTTTTCCGGCATCATGCAGCCAAAAATGATTCCGGTCAAAAGTTCAACTGGATAATTAAGTTTCTGACCAGCTGCATCAGGCCGGAAAATCCGATACTCTCTTTCATATGACCAATGTTTTGATTTAGTAAGAATAGCTCGAGTCACCTGACGGTTACTATCCTCATGCAAGGGGATCGGTGTATATTCATCATATTCAACTGGTTGAGACTCACCAAAAAATATACAGTTGCTTGAGCCATCGAACTCAAGGCACAGCCCTTTATGTTTATCAGCGTAATGCGCCCACATCAGGATATCATCTCTCGCTTTCGAGAAGCATACAATTCCTGCCTTATCCACTTTATTCTGAAGCCCTTTGCGTATATCTTCGAGTGCGTTGACAGACATTAATTTCGTTATCATCTGAAGCTTTTCAGCCTCGTTTGCATCCGAAAATCTACGATCAACGAATTCCTCAACAAATCTCTTTAAAAAGGTACCAGGAATTTGTGACAAATCCGGAACAGCACAATCAAAAGGATCATTAAATGACTGTCGACTAGCGAAGAAAAAGTTATGTTCAACTAAAATTTGCCTTACCCAATCCATCCTTGTAGCTCCATCGGGGCATGCCAGGTATTTGTAAAGCGGCATCGTCTCGAAGTGTGTTTCCGAATCCATAGTTGACATCTTATTTATCTTTCTCGCTTGCCGAACGCCAGCATCAGCCGATTCGCCCAAAGGGAGGAACGACCGGCGGGTGAATTCGGTCTGTATGCACTTGTTGTGTGCCGGGCACGGCACATGTTCTTAAGGGTGCGCATAATCTATCATAATTTTGATAGGTTATGCAAGTCCCAGACCCAGCCAGGTAGTGGCGAAGGGTGTAGCGGTATC
>Ga0307929_1002860_pt1 | contig 10600 bp, 9 predicted proteins | sample AceLakmetage1330_FD_203160 | JGI IMG/M metagenome (GOLD analysis project Ga0307929, IMG submission 203160) | Saline water microbial communities from Ace Lake, Antarctica - #1330 | ecosystem: Environmental > Aquatic > Non-marine Saline and Alkaline > Saline | place: Antarctica: Ace Lake...
AAAACTTATGGCTGCATCTTTGGGAATTTTCATAACTTCGGACAAGCACTTAGATAAGGTCATTGAACTCTGTAAAGCCGCAAAAGAGAAGGGAGTGGATGCAACTCTTTTTTTCAGCCATTTCGGAACCTTGTTGACCCAGGATCCTCGGTTTGGAGAGCTGGAAGGTTTGGGGAAACTGGCACTCTGTAATGTGGGGTTTGAAAGTCACGGATTGAAACCTCCGGTCACAGGTATTGGAGAAAAGGACTATGGTACCCAGGCCAGAAACGGTGAAATGATAGAAGACTGCGATCGCTATGTCGTATTTTGAGGGGAGAGGTACGGAATGGAAGACATAAAACACGTGGCTTTTTTGATCCGCAAAAAAGAGGATCTCTGGGAAGGATCCCGATCTACTCTTGGGTTGGCGGTTGAAAATTTCTATTCTTATATGTTTGTTCTCAATGTTGAAGTGGATATGACCGATGCCTACAAGGAAAATCTTGAATGGCTTGAAGATATGGAATGTGAATACTATTCCAATAACAAGGTCAATGTGGAACAAAACGGGTTCCAATATATGAGTCTCGAAGATATTGGTGAGAAGCTGAAAGAGATGGATCTTATCATCCCTTTTGGAGGTGCATCATGAAAACTCTGTTTGTATTTAAAACTGAGCCTGATGAGACCACAAAGGCTCTGGAAGAAATCGCTTCCAAAGGAGAAGAGGTCACCCGGTTTTCTCTTTATCAGGAAGATACTGATTATGGGAAATTGGTCGATCTTATTTTTGAGAACGAAAAGGTCGTCTGCTGGTGGTAGTCAATCATTGCAAAAAAAAGCCCTCTGTCTTGCGACAGAGGGCTTTTTGGTTTTCATGTCCTATAATTTAAAACAAAATCTCACCTGGAGTTGTTCTCTACCAGTCTTGTTCTGCGTCCAGATCGATTTCATCCCTTTCGTACTGGGCGTCCCGCAGTTTGTTGGCTTCCTTGACCTCTTCTTCACTCCACGGTTCCACAACCAGGGAATCCGCTACCAGTTCCCAGAGGTATTTGGTTTCGACATCCAGACCAAACTCCGGTGTGATTGCCTTCATGATCTGATCTCGGCAGTTGTGGCAGGGCGCGACGACCATTTTTGCCTTGGTGTCCATGATCTGTTTTGCCTTGACACGTCCGTAATAGATCCTCTCGGCATCATACGGCATGGCCCAGGCACCTCCCCCTGCCCCGCAGCAAAAATTGTTCATGCGATTGGGGTGCATCTCTACATAGTTGTCGCAGCACTGCTGGGTAATCCATCGCGGTTCCTCAAAAAAGGCTTCTCCAAACGCCTTCATGCTCTTACGACCGTAATTACAGGGGTCATGCACGGTAGTAAGTTCTTCGTGGATGGTTTTATCCAGCTTTATTCTTCCTTCCTTAATATACTGTTCCAGCAGCTGGTGAACAGATACGATATTGTATTTTTCAAAAACTTCGGGGTACCACGTTTGCAGACCAAGCCTGGTCGCATAGTAGGCATGGCCTCATTCGGGTAGGAGGAGCGTTTTGCACTCCAGCCTCTCCAAGTGGTTGACAATCCGGCCCACGAGCGTTTTCATGGACTCATCGTCTCCGGAAAAAAGTCCCCAGTTGACACCTTCCCATTCCGTGGATGGAATAGTCCAGTCTTCTTTGGCTGCGTAAAATATCCGCCACCAAAACTTCATGTCGTCCGGCTCCCCAAATGGTTCTTTTGAGTTTACGGTTACCAGAACATTGGCGCCCTTTTTATCCACAGGTGCGTAGAATCCCGGTAAACCTTCATCTTCATCCATCTCTTTGGAGAGATCAGCGAGAAGAAAAAGGAAATCATCCTTTGGAATCCCAAGGTTGTTTCCCCTCTCCAGGTCCATTACCACTCCCTTGTGAATGGGGCCCGGCACTTTATCTCTAGCGCGGAGTCCCCGTGCCCGGCGCAGCATTTTCAGAATCTCCACACCCTGGGGGCAGGCATATTCACATCTGCCGCAAAGGGTACAGATCCACGGGAATCGTGAATCGATCAGCTCCTGCTCCAGACCAAGGGCAGCCATGCGGACGGCTTTTCTCGGATCAAGGCCGTCTACTCCTGTGATAGGGCACCCCCCCGCACAGGTACCGCATGTAAAGCATACATCGGCCCACTCCGGAGCAATTCTCAATTTGCTCTCTTTCCGATTTATGGTCAACGGTTCCATCAAATAACCTCCTAACTGTTTCTTAAAGCCTGTCTTTTTTATTAAATTCTTCTCTGTTTATGAGGTTTGGAAATAAATGTCAATGAGTAAAATAATAAAATCACTTTCTTCTTCCATTTTAGGGAAAATGTATTGCCAAAATGGTTATTGTGCTATATAAGGTCGCATCCAAAAAAGTATGTGTGAATGTTTTCACTTGAATAAGGTCAGTACGTTTAACTATCTGAGGGAGGTTTGTTTTATGGATTTTGCACTTAGCGACGAGCTGCAGATGCTTAAGGAGATGGCGAGAGACTTTGCCGATGAGAAAATAGCTCCTTTTGCTGATGAATGGGATGAGAAACATTATTTTCCCTATGAAGAAGTGATCAAGCCGATGGGTGAACTGGGTTTTTTCGGTACCGTAATTCCAGAGGAATACGGCGGGAACGAAATGGGATGGCTGGCGGCAATGATCCTTACGGAAGAGATGGCAAGGGCATCCAGTTCCGTCAGAGTGCAGATTAATATGCAGGCCTTAGGGTGCGCCTTTACCATCTTTCGATACGGTACAGACGAACTGAAGAAAAAATATGTTCCGAAACTGGTCAGTGCTGAGTATGTCGGTGGTTTCGGCATTACCGAACCTAATGCCGGTTCCGATGTCATGGCCATGAAAACCACAGCGGAAGACAAGGGAGATCACTGGCTGCTGAATGGGTCAAAGACCTGGATATCCAATGCCAGCGCAGCGGATGCCATTGTCTGCTATGCCTATACGGACAAAGAAGCAAGGGGGAGGGGGCTTTCGGCTTTTGTCGTTGAGACCAAGAATTTTAACGGGATTACAACGACTGATCTGGACAAATTAGGGACCCGATCAACCCCCACGGGAGAGGTTTACCTCGAAGATACGAAGGTCCCCAAGGAAAATATTTTAGGCAAGCCCGGGGATGGGGCCAAGATTGTTTTCGGATCTCTCAACCAGTCCCGCCTTTCCGCTGCAGCAGGCGGCGTTGGTCTGGCACAGGCCTGTTTGGACACCGTGACGGATTATTGTAAAGAGAGAGAACAGTTTGGCCAGTCCGTGGGACAGTTCCAGATGAATCAGGACCTGGTAGCTCAGGTAACCGCGGAAATCGAGGCGGCCCGATTGATTGTGTACAAGGCGGCCTGGCAGAAAGACCAGGGGCAGCTGGGAAATACCCTTGAGGTTGCGACTGCAAAATATCTGGCCGGCGAAATAGCTGCCAAGGCATCTCAGATGGCTATGAGAATCATGGGAGCCTACGGCTACTCCACGGAATATCCGGTTGCCAGATTTTACAGAGATGCCCCTCCCTATTATATGGTGGAGGGTTCTGCCAATATCTGCAAGTGGATTATTGCCCTGGATCAATTGGGAATCAGGAAAGCAAACAGGTAAAAAGTGTGGTCCCTTAAAACAGCACGGAGGAATAAATGAAGCCGTATTTTGAAGAAATGACTCCTTTTGGTAAGGCGCTTACGGATAAGCAAAAGGAGGATACCAGAGAAAACGTTCAGAATATCAACGAAGTGGAGAAACTGGTGGCCGCTGCGGCGGATGCCGTGAAAAACGCGGGCATACCGGCGGAAATCATAAAAAAAAGAGGTCAGTTAACCGTATGGGAAAGGATCGAATACCTTATAGATCCCGGAACCTGGTGCCCTCTTCATACGTTGTTGAACCCCCAGTTTAATGATGAGGGGACCACGGGCGTCATTGATGGTCTGGCCCAGATCAATGGCAAATGGACCGTAGTTGTAGGGTTTGACAACAAGGTCATGGCGGGGGCCTGGATTGCGGGACAGGCGGACAATCAGCTCCGGGTGACCGATATGGCGAAAAGACTTCACATTCCGTTGGTATGGTTAGTCAACTGCAGCGGCGTAAAACTTCCGGAACAGCATGAAGTGTATGCTGGCAGGCGAGGAAACGGAACCACATTCTTTCGCCATGCGGAATTGGAAAAAATGGGAATTCCCATCTTGGCAGGTATTTACGGAACCAACCCGGCCGGTGGGGGATACCAGGGAATCAGTCCTACGATCCTTCTGGCGCATAAAGATGCCAATATCGCCGTTGGTGGTGGTGGTATCGTGAGCGGCATGAGCCCCAAAGGTGGTTTTGATGAAGCAGGCGCTGAACAGTTAATCGAGGCAACACGTCATTTCAAACAGGTTCCTCCGGGGAGTGTGCCTATCCATTTCAATTCTACCGGCTTTTTTAAGGAAGTGTATGAAACCGAAAAGGGCGTTCTGGATGGCCTCAAGAAATATGTGGATATGATGCCTGCCTATGACCCGAATTTTTTCCGGGTTGCGGAGCCTAAAGAACCTAAATTTGCAGGAGAAGATATCAACCACATTGTGGCATTTAACCAGAAGCGAAGCTACAATCTGGACGAGACGTTCGCGCGCCTCTTTGACAATAGCGAGCATATGGAGTTCAGGCCTGGATATGGCCCCGAAGTCTATACAGGGCTGGCCAAGATCAACGGCTTTCTGGTTGGTTTTATTGGAAACCGTCAGGGGTTTTTAGGGGCGAAATACCCTGAATATGCACCCTATCCGGGGATTGGTGGAAAGCTTTACCGCCAGGGTTTGATCAAGATGAACGAGTTTGTTACCCTCTGCGGCAGGGACAGGGTGCCCATGGTATGGTTTCAGGATACATCCGGGATCGACGTGGGTGATATTGCTGAAAAACAGGAACTGTTAGGCCTCGGCCAGTCTCTCATCTATTCCATAGAGCAGACAGACGTTCCCCAGATATGTATTGTCCTCAGGAAAGGAACCGCCGCTGCACATTATGTCATGGGCGGTCCTACAGCTAACAATCACAATGCTTTTACCCTTGGAACCCCAACCACGGAAATTCAGGTGATGCATGGGGAAACGGCCGCCGCCGCCGCATTTGCAAGAAGGTTGGTGAAGGAAAAAGATGCAGGAAAGCCACTGGGGCCGGTTATTGACAAGATGAACAATCTTGCCAAAGAATATTACGAGAACTCGAGGCCTATCTATTGCGCCAACAGGGGCTTTGTTGACGAAATTGTCTCTTTTCCGGATATCAGGAAGTATCTTGTAGCCTTTGCCGGCTGTGCTTACCAGAATCCCACATCCATTTGCCCCCAACACCATATGATGATTCCGAGAATTATCAAGGGATAAGGGTCCGTTTATTGTTTGCAGTTGTCGGTTCGCGGTTGAAAACTGTGAACCGGCAACCTTGAACGGTTGTTGGCTAAAATGGCACGAGTGTGACCATAAGCAAGGTCACGCTCGTGCCATTTTTCTATATGTGAACATCCAGTTTGTGTAGGTTGGGGTGAGGTACGAACCCCAACATTTTCTGGTTTATCATCGTTTTGTATTGGGGTTCATGCTTCACCCCAACCTAAGGACTTCAAGTCAGAATGAAGAACGAAAGAGCAGAGGCCCCTGAACTGTCATTTTTTCGACAATGCTAGGCGAAATTCATTTACGGCTGCTGATTTATGGTTACTGTAGAACCGGATTCTGCATGAAATCCGTTTCCGACATTCACCGTCGGTCCGGTAAAAGTAGCCGAGGCCCCGTTTTCAACGATCACCGTCCCTGTTACTGTGATGGATCCGGTGGCTGTAAAAGTAGCTGTGGTGCCGTTTTGAAAGGTTACGTCAGGACCTATGATTATATTGGAAAGTTCGCTACATGTACAGGTTTCGCCCGCGGGATAGATTTCACCTGTTATATTACTACTGCAAGGAGGGCATGGGGCGGGTGGGTCGGGTGCGGCAGCAAGCTGGATTACGGTAACACCTATGTGTTGCATGGGTGCCAGGGGTGGTTCTGAATAAGCACCACCCCAGGTCATCTCGTGATCAGAGTAATCCCAGGTATTATGGATGTAAATAATCGATCCGGTATCATTATATCCGTACCCTAATACGTCGTGGCCCCATAAATGAATGAAGACGGGGCGACCGGCGTCAATTTCAGTTTTGAATTGATCGAAAGTAAACCCCGCTTGTATCCCATTATAGCCAAAAATGTACTGAGAAAAATTCGCATCTACCGTATAGCCCCGGGACTCTGCAAAAAGCCGCAACCCGTGACAACCATCACGACTGCTACCGCCTGTAAAATCGGAAAGGGGGGCGTTGGATGGATCATAATAAAAGCTTGTTGAGCCGTCATAGTTGCCTTCCCCGGACTGGTTGGTTCCCATATAATCGCCCGTACATTCTCCATGGGTATGCTGGGTCCAGCTCCCTATGTAAGGATCTGTTCTCGGTGGAAGTGAATAGTCGGGAGTAGAGTTTATCCAGTAATCATCCACGTGTCCCTTGATTGCTCTACCGTCAAGACCATCACGCGTGGCACTGAGGGGACATAAAGCCCTTGTTTCACCATTAACTTCAGCGGTGCCCCACGTGGCGTTCGTCATGGGAAATACCCCGCTATTGGTGGGACCGCCATACATGTTGGAGTAGCCGGTGTTGTCGTAATACCCGAACAACATGGCTCCGCATGTTGCCGAGCATCCAAAGCTCCAGCTCAGGGCAGGTACATTCGAAATGGTACTTATTCCGGCGGCTTTGTCGGGTTCGGGAACTACCACTGTCTGCCGTTTCAAATCCTTCGGGGGGTTCGGTGGACTCGGTACGATAACTTTGTCAATGGTTTTTCCGTCCTTGACAAATCTATCTACAAGGTATGGGTTCGTTGAACGGATGCCATATCGATTTAAAGGGATCTCTTTGTTTTCCGGTTCTTCCGCAATGGCGGGTTGAATCAGAAAAGTAAGCGCCAGGAAGCACACTGCCAAACAGCAAAAGAAATTTTTCCATATTGTAGACATTGCCTGAATCCTCGAGTGATATGTTGTTTTTCGATTATTTGAAACGGGGAGCCTTGATGAATTCGTGAAAAGTCAGAATTCATCCGCTTTCGTCATTCCCGCGAGGCGGGAATCCAGGTAAGCGAGCTTGCGAGACTCCGGGTAAGCGAGCTTGCGAGACTCCGGGTAAGCGAGCCTGCGACACTCCGGTAGTTTCAGGTGTTTATGGACCCCCGCCTTCGCGGGGGTGACGGGTTCAGGGACTTTTCACGAAACTGTCAACCTTATCCCGCCGATAATGTAGAGACGAAAACTGTCGAAAATGTGATTGAAAAATACAGCTTTCACTATTGGACAAAGTCCATAGTTTCAGTTCCTTGAAATTAATGGTCATAATACTTGTTGAGAAATAAGGATGTCAACATGATTCCAGCAATTCGAGTACTTGCTCTTTTAATGATAACCATGTGGGGCGGCTTTCAAGCCGCGAAAAGTTTTAACTTTTCAACGAGTTCGGGTGGATTTTATCCGTAAGGATTTTATAAAAGGCTTACGCGTAAACTCCAAAAAAACAAGGGCTTTTTGAATCGATTTTAACCTGATTGTGTTATGGGTACCCGAACTTATTGAGACGTTACGAAAAATTGCGGAAAAATACTGCCCGTACAGGATTTTCCTTCAAAACTGCGTATCCTCCAAAAAAACGCAAACGTAGTTTACACTTTTTCGTAATAAAATCCTTACGGATGAACTCCAGAACAATACTCCCAGGGAGTTCAGGCGTAAGCCTTTTATTGTGTTTGCCAAAAAATGTGAAGTCGCAAATGAAAGATGCTCAAAACCGACCTCGTTGATAAGGCCGGCTAATGGCAATCTATCTTGACACGACGCAGTGCATTCCTTACTATATTGAACCCGACACACAGGGCGCTGCAAGCGTTTATTTGTCCGACCTGTTTTTACGAATCAGGCGGCAGGAATTAAAAGGGGGGGGGAAGGATGGGGCAGTGGGGCCTCTTCATTTTCAAGGGGATGAGGGCCTTCTTGTCATTGGGAACAGTAAATCGCCATTCAAATACAAAATTCGAATTCATCAGCCCGACTAACCGGAAAATGGTCCAGTATCAAGGAATGATGCTCTCGTGAAAAGTAGGTTTTCTCGCAAAGACGCTAAGGAAATAGCTTTTAATATGAATGAGGTTAACTTTGTGAGCTTTGCGCCTTTGCGCGAGATTTTATCTTTTTACGGATTCATCAAGGAATGAAGCATGAAAAGCATACGTAATTTCAGTATTATCGCCCACATTGATCACGGCAAGTCCACCCTGGCCGACCGCCTTATTCAGGCAACCGGGTTGGTGGAACAAAGAGATTTCAGGGACCAGATACTGGACAATATGGATATTGAAAGGGAGCGGGGAATTACCATCAAGAGCCAGGCCGTTACTCTTCCCTACACGGACCCGGAAGGCCGTTCTTTCGAGCTGAACCTCATTGACACCCCCGGGCACGTCGATTTCTCCTATGAGGTCTCCCGGGCACTGGCGTCCTGTGAAGGCGTTCTGCTTCTTGTGGATGCCGCCCAGGGGGTGGAAGCTCAGACCGTGGCGAACCTGTATGCGGCTATGGAACACAATCTGGAAATTATCCCGGTCATCAATAAGATAGACCTGCCTTCAGCCGATATCGATCGGGTGAGAGAAGAGATCGAGGTGGATCTGGGACTCGACTCTGATATGGTTGTCCTCTGTTCCGCCAAGGAAGGTACCGGTGTGGACCAGGTGCTGCAGGCCATTGTGGAGCGGATTCCGCCCCCGAAAGGTTCCCGCGAAGATTCCCTGGAGGCGCTCATTTTTGATGCCCATTACGATCCTTTTCGGGGAACCATCGTGAGTTGCCGGGTTTTTTCAGGCTGTATCCGGCAGGGGGATTCCATCAGGCTCATGTACAACAAGTCCGTACACCGAGTGGAAGAAGTGGGTGTTTTTCGACTTGAAAGGGAAAAAAGAAAGGAGCTTTCCGCTGGCGAAGTCGGGTATATCATATCTGGAATCAAGACCGTTTCGGATGTCCAGATCGGTGATACCGTCACCCTGGATTCCAACCCGACCGAAAAACCCCTTCCGGGATTCAAGGAGGTAAAACCGGTTGTGTTTGCCTCCATCTATCCCGTTTCCACCGATGAATATCGATCTCTTACGGACGCGTTAGAGAAATATAAACTTAATGATGCGGCTCTCATCTATCAGAAAGATTCTTCGGCTGCCCTGGGGTTAGGTTTCCGCTGCGGATTTTTGGGGCTCCTGCACCTTGAGATTGTTCAAGAAAGGCTGGAGAGAGAGTTTGATCAGTCGATCATCATGACGTCCCCTACGGTTCAGTACCGTTTTGTCCTGACAAACGGCGAAGAAGTGACCGTGGACAACCCGGTTTATTACCCGGATCCGGTGTCTATTGAAAAAGGGCTGGAGCCTTACATCAGGGCCGATATCCTCATCCCCGAAAAATACATGGGGGCGGTCATGGAACTGTGCCTGGAACGCAGGGGGGTGAATTCCCGCTTCAATTATCCCACCCCGGGACGAATTGAAGTCCAGTTTGACATGCCCCTTGCCGAGGTGGTTTACGATTTTTACGATCGCCTCAAGACGGTCACCAAAGGGTACGGCTCCTTTGACTATGAGCTTTTAGATTACAGGCAGGCGGACCTGGTTAAAATGGATATTCTGCTCAACGGTGAGAAAGTGGATGCCCTTGCCCAGATCGTCCACAGAGACGGCGCCCGCCCACGGGCACTTCAAACGTGCAAAAGACTGAAAGACGAAATCCCGAGGCATATGTTCAAAATCGCCGTGCAGGGGGCCATCGGAGGAACCATTATCGCACGTTCAACCATTGCGCCTTTCCGGAAGGATGTGACGGCCAAGTGCTATGGCGGAGATATCTCCAGGAAACGGAAGCTTCTTGAAAAGCAGAAAAAAGGGAAAAAACGTATGAAAATGGTGGGTTCCGTTTCCATTCCCCAGAACGCTTTCATTGCGGTTCTCAAATCGGATAATGAATAGACGGCATCCTTCATCCATACGTTTACACTTTTTTCGAAATGGGGTGTATTATCCATTTCAAAATCGGGTTCCGAAGCTTGGAATTGGATGCCGAAACTGGAAACTGGAAATTTGAAACTTGGGAAAGAAACAGCTATTCAGGTGGTTATCCAGTTTCCAGTTTCCAGTTTCTCTGCCAAACAGCGAAAACCGTAAAGTGTAAACTACTTTCTGGATTTAAGGATGCTGAATAACACACCCAACTCCGGTCTTTATATCCACGTGCCTTTTTGCCGCAGCAAATGCCCCTATTGTGATTTCTATTCTGTTCCGTCTCTCTCTCTTCTTGACCGCTGGTTAGAGGCGGTCAAAAAAGAGGTGCTTTTGTACAAGGGAGAGTTCGGCCCATTTGACTCCATCTATATGGGGGGAGGGACTCCGACTGTTATTCCGGGAGATCAGCTTGAATCCCTCATGGCGCATCTTTTTGCCCATTTTGATTTTGAGAAAGATCTTGAAATCACC
>Ga0307929_1002862_pt1 | contig 10587 bp, 6 predicted proteins | sample AceLakmetage1330_FD_203160 | JGI IMG/M metagenome (GOLD analysis project Ga0307929, IMG submission 203160) | Saline water microbial communities from Ace Lake, Antarctica - #1330 | ecosystem: Environmental > Aquatic > Non-marine Saline and Alkaline > Saline | place: Antarctica: Ace Lake...
AAAGGCGGCAGGGACGTTCACCCTTGCCTAATTATCTCGTGGGGGACAGCACAGAAGGGAGCCGAGGGGCTGAAAATCGACGTCTGGCAGCAGAGGCATGCCCATAGTATAGGTTGATGATCAGTCCCGGTATCGGGGGGGAATATTTGGCTTTCTCTGCTGGATATGGATGCCTGAGAGGCACAAGGTTGGCCGTTAAGAGTACGGAGCATATCAAGGCGAGGGGAATGTTTCCGTCTTTGGTCTCATTTTTGGAGCCGGATTAGATTAATGATAAGGCCGGTTTTTTTGTGGGTAGGGGTGCCGAGTTTTTGTCCCTGAAGGGCGTCGGAAACAAAGAAAGCGTACCATGAGTGTACCAGGCAGGGAAAATCTTTCAGACACACAAAAAATGGGGTTACGGCCTTGAAACCATAACCCCTTGAATTTATTTGGTGCCTAGGACGAGAATCGAACTCGTACAGGGACAAGCCCCGAGGGATTTTAAGTCCCTTGCGTCTACCTATTCCGCCACCCAGGCATGGTAAAAAAAGCTTGTTCGCAAAACGGTTCTTTCAAAAAAAACCGCTCGAATGAGCCAGTGTTTCGTATCATGTTTCAGCTGGGAGTGTCAATTCGTAATTTATCCGGAAACATCTCCAACTGCCGAGTTGCACACTCGAGCATGGCATCGATCTTTTTCCACCCGTCAGAATGGAACATCATTCTGATCATGGGGTGGAACATCACCAGGCCCGGTCTGCACGGGTTGTGTCCCTGAGGCAGGGTTCTCTCCTTCCAGTTTTTCAAGGAAATATCTCAGGAGTTTGATTGCCTCTTCCTTGTTGCCGAGTTTAATTTTCCACGGCAGACTCTTGTCAATCGGTTGCTTACTACCATCTTTCTTCTGTGGAAACATCCACTCCATATAGGTCTTTCCATCTTTTTGCTTTGCCGCAACGAGTGAAAATTCATTTCGGTATTCATTGAGGACAACACCATCCCCATACTGACTTGACTCATATTCGTAGAACTCATCCTGGTCCATGGTTCTTTCCTTTTCAAAAAATTGAGGTTAACAATAAATTTCAAAACCTTACAAGGAGATGCCGTAAGGGATCACTGCAATTTCGTGCCCAGTGGTTGATTCTTCGAATATAAATCTCTCGCCTGGGGATATTTCTCCATAAGGATTCTGGATTCTGCTGATATGCGCTGGTCTCCAGGTTCTCTATCGACCAGTATTTTCAAAATTTCCAGGGCTTTATGAAGGCGATCCTTCATGGCATGCACTTTTGTCATACCAAGATAAGCATATTTGTCATACCCTATGGCCATGGCCTTTCGGTAACTTACCTCTGCCCGTTCAAAATCATTGAGGCTTATGTAGGAATCTCCGATTCTGGTTAAGCCAATTTTCTTGTCCATCCCGTTCTCAAGGGCAATTTCCCAGAGCTTGATGGCCGACGGATAGCGTCTCATACCTCTCAGGCAATCCGCTTTTCCACTGCACGCATACGGATTTTTCGGTTCCAGATCGAGTGCCTTTTCATAGAGTTCAATGGCTTTTTCAAAAGATTTTCGTTTCCGATAGATGTTTGCAGCGGCTGTAAGCGCTCCAACCGGCCTTCTGTTTACGGTAATCAGTTTTTCGAAAAACTTGAGAGCTTCCCCCTCGTCTCCTTGTTCCACGGCTATCTGCCCCAGCCCCATCAGGGAATAGGGATCATGAGGGTTTTCCTGAAGAGCCCTCAAATAGTATTTCTTTGAGTTTTCAAAATCCCCTTTCTTCCTCAGGCCATCAGCAATTCTCGATACGATTTTATATTCGTAAGGATACAGATCGAGACAAAGAAACCAGGTTTTGAGAGCGCTGTCCAAATCCTTCAGGCCGCGATAAGCATCCCCAAGCCCCGCGAGAGCGTACCAATTGTCAGGTTCAATCCCAATACACCGGTTGTAATAATGAACCGCTTCCGAAAAATTCCTCTTCATCCGTTTCAAATCCCCGATTCCCACAAGGGCATAGGCATTATTCGGGTCCCTGTTCAAGATCTCGATAAATTTCGCCTCGGCCTCCCTGAACTTCCCTTCTTTTTTCAGCTTGAAGGCTCTCTTTCCAAGTTCCTTCAAATCGATGCCTGTTCTGGTTTTCTTTTTTCTGGATGCCATTTGTCACTCATACCCTTTCTACGCATCTTTCTTCAGGTTAGGTGGACATGAACGATTCGAAAAGTCAACTGCAATAGAGACTTCTATCGCCGAAGCTTCTTTGTAGAATACGCGATAGCGGTTATCATTGAAAGCAAAAAAAAATCATTCCTGATTTATTAGGTTGTCATACGGGTGAAAATCTGTCAAGAATTGATGCCAGCAATTCTCATTGACAACTGGGCATTCTTCATTTAAGCCAAAAAGTAGTTTACACTTTCGTGATTTCGCGTTTTCGCAGAGGAATTGGAAATTGGAAATTAGAAAAAAACACATTAATTCGGATGTGTTATCCAATTTCCAGTTTCGAATTTCCAGTTTCAGCATCCGATTTTCAGATTCGACGTCCGATTTTCAACCAGAAAACATACCCCATTTCCGGGAAAAATGTAAACTTATGGATGAAGGATGCCGACAACTGAATGAATTTCTGTACAGGGGAAAAAGATGTTTCGTTTCCTGCACGCTGCCGACATCCACCTTGACAGTCCTCTAAGGGGGCTGGAAGGTTATTATCAAGACGCACCGGTGGAACAGATCAGGAGCGCAGTAAGACGCGCCTTTGACAACCTTGTAGACCTTGCCATCCAGGAAGAAACTGCATTTATCCTGCTGAGCGGGGATCTTTTTGATGGAGACTGGAAAGATTACAACACCGGCATCTATTTTAACAGTCGAATGGGCCTTTTGCGGGAAGCAGGCATCCAGGTTTTCATGGTCTCCGGAAATCACGACGCCGCAAGCCGTATCACACGCGCACTCCACTTGCCGGATAACGTGGTACTCTTTTCGGACAGAACAGCCGAAACCAGAATCATGGAAGACCTTCAAGTGGCCATTCATGGTCAGAGCTTCCGTTCCCGCGTTGTATCGGAAGATCTCACGCGGAACTATCCTCAGGGAAAACACGGCTTATTCAATGTGGGCCTTCTTCATACCGCCCTGACGGGGAGACCGGGACATGAGCCCTATGCGCCATGTACGCTGGATGGACTTCATTCTAAAGGATATCAGTACTGGGCGCTGGGACATGTCCATTCCCGTGAAGAAGTATCCCGCGATCCATGGGTCATTTTCCCAGGAAACATTCAGGGGAGACATATTCGTGAAACAGGTCCCAGAGGTTGCACCATTGTCGCGGTGGACAATGGGCAAGTGACGGGAATCGAGCACCACAATATCGATGTTCTCCGCTGGGCCGTCTGCAGGGTCGATCTGAGCGGATGCGAAATCCGTGAAGAATGTCTTGAAAAGGCAAGGCAGGCCTTTGAGAATGAACTGGGACGTGCTGAAGGTCGACCGGTTGTCGTGCGCCTCATTCTGGAAGGTACAACCTCCCTCCATAGCGATTTTCATGAAAGATCGGTTCATTGGACGGAAGAATTCAGGGGAGTTGCCGCAAGTCTCCTTGAAGTCTGGCTTGAAAAGACCATTTTTCACACACGCAGGAAAGTTTCAATAGATACAGCGCCCCTGAATGATACTCCTATCTCCGCCCTCAACAGCGCAGTGGACGAAATCAGGACGGGAAGCCCATACCTACTTGATATAATACCTCAATTTGAGAAACTGCGAAGCAAACTTCCCCCCGACCTGTTGAACGAAGAAGATCCCTTTCACCTGCAGGAGGAAGAGCTGGAGACCCTGTGTGAGGAGGTGAGAGAACTCCTGATGGGGAAAATATTAGGGCAGGAGGCTCATCGTGAGAATTAAGACTCTCGATTTACGGGCCTTTGGACCCTTTTCAAACCGTGTGCTCGATTTTTCCTCGAAACTTCCCGGGCTGCACATAATATATGGCCCTAATGAGGCTGGAAAAAGTAGTTGTCTTCGAGCACTCTATGCTCTTTTTTTCGGTATCCCTGTCCGAACCGGCGATAATTTCCTCCATGCCTATGACCAGTTGCTGATCGGAGGATGCCTTCAAAAGGAAACCGGAGAATCCCTAACGTTTTTCCGGCGTAAGAAACGTAAATCAGACCTGTTTGACTCCCACGACAACCCCCTTGATCCCACACACCTCATTTCGTTTCTTCAAGGCATGGAATCGGAAACTTTTGAATCCCTCTACGGAATAGACCATGAGGCGCTGATTCGCGGCGGGCAGGATATACTCGATCAAAAAGGAGATGTGGGGCAAGCTATTTTTGCGGCAGGTGCAGGACTTACATCCCTGCATGCCATCCTTGATGCCCTTGAACAGGAAGCAAATGACCTTTTCAAGCCCCGTGCGTCCACAAAAGCCATAAATGAAGCCCTCATACAATACCGAAAATTGCAAACGGAAATGAAACACGCCACCCTGTCCGGCCGTGCCTGGCAAGAACATAAAAAAGCCCTGGTAAAGGCAGAAAATGGCCGGGAGGACTTGAGAAAGAAAAGAGACGAAAAAGACCACGAAAGAAGACGTTTAGAGCGTTTACAGCGAGCCTTATCACACTTAGGGAAGCAAAACATCATTCTGGACGATCTGAAGGAGCTTGGCCAGGTGATTGAGTTGCCTTCTGATTTCAGGGAACAGTACAAGAATCTTGAGCACGAAAGAAACGAAGCTACAAACCGACAAACTGTGGCTGTTACCAGGCTTCATGATATTCAGAAAAAAAAAGAAGCGGTTTCTCTCAACCAGGATATCATTCATTATGCCGATGAGATTGAGGATATGTTTCAACGTGTGGGGGAGCAGCGTAAAGCCGGCGCCGACAGGCCAAGACTGGAAGGCATGAGGATCAGTCTCAGGACCGAAGCAGGCGCTCTCCTGAAACAGGTCCGACCGGACCTGACGTTGGATCGAGTAGAAGAATTACGGCCCGGCCTGTCAAAACGTAGAACGATCCTTTCATTAGGCAATCAATACGAAGCGTTGGCCCAGAAAATTGAACAATCCGATGAAAACATCAGCAAAAACCAGACGGCCCTGAAGAATGCCCGAACCGGTCTTTCTCAACTACCGGCTGCACAAAACCCGGATGGGATGATTCAGGCAATTAAGATCGCTCAGAGGGCCGGTGATCTGGATCAACAGATAAAAGACAGGCAAGCGGAGAGGGAGCTTTCCAGAAAATCCTGTCTGGAGAAACTGAGTTGTCTGGGGCTCTGGAATGGTTCCCTGGAACAGGTTGGAGGAATGACCGTTCCCCTGCAGGAAACATTGAATCGGTTTGAGCGAAAACTGGATGCCATCCGGGAAAAGAAAAAACAACTTAGCACGGAAGATGAAAAACTGAAAATAGATTCAGAGAGGTTTTCAGCCCAATTACAGGAAAATCTCTTTGCGGGAGGGGTGCCTTCGGAGAAAGATCTAATCCAGATTCGTTCCAAAAGGGATTCGGGATGGCAACTGCTTCGGAGACAATGGATGGAGGGTGAGGATATTTACGAAGAAATTAATACGTTTTCTCCCGGAACGCCCCTGCCTGATGCGTATGAAAACCTCGTGGTGAAATCCGACCAAACCGCTGACCGCCTGCGCCGGGAAGCAGATCGTGTACAAAAACACGCCTCTCTCAAAGCCAACCTGCAAGGAAACGCAAAACGCCGCCGGATTCTTGGTCTTGAAATGGAAGGAGTAAACGCAGATCTTGCCCAAGTCAGCAACCAATGGCAAGAAGCCTGGAAGCCCTTCGGGTTTCACCCCCTGTCGCCTCGAGAGATGAGGCAGTGGGGCTCTGATTTTGAAAAAATCCGTTTCAACGTCAGGGAAATCGAAAAGGCTGCATCGGAGATTGCCCATAAAGAAGAGAAGCGCCGGGAAATCAGGGAAAAACTGGTGCATGCTTTCCGTACATTGGGTGAAAAAGAGGATGTTTCACCCACTGAATTGTTTCCGATCCTTCTTCATGCCGAACAGCTTCTGGATACCATCCGGAATAATCAAGCCAGGGAAGACAAACTTCAGATCAGAAGTACTGAGCTTTTGAAGGATCTGGAAACCCTGAAAGACCAACAGCAGAAGGCGGAAAAAAAACTGCGCCAGTGGCAAATAAAATGGCAGGGGGCACTTGGCCCGCTGGCTCTCCCTCCCCACACAAACACTGATGAAGCCAACAATTTCATCGATACCCTTCAAAGCTGTTTTGACAAAATAAAAGAGGCCGTTGACCTTCGAAAACGCATCGATGGAATTGACCGGGATACTCGAAATTTTCAAAGGGACCTGGAAACCCTCCTTGGGAAAATCGCCACTGACCTCGCAGGCATGGAGACCACCCAGGCCGTCTCAACTCTCCATGCACGCTTGAATAGCGCTCGACAAGAGCAGGCTATTTTAGAGCGACACCTTGAAGAAATTTCCGCGCTTGAAAAAGAAATCCTTCAGACACAGGCTGTCTTGAATACCAACAAAGAAAGGATGGCGGTTCTGATTGCTATGGCTGAATGTGAAAACGAAGAGGCACTGGACGATGCGGAACAGCGCTCCAGAAAACATGGTCAGCTCAAAGAGAAGCTTTCCGGTGTGCAATACACCCTGGCGCAAATTGCTGAAGGTGTGCCCTTGCCGGATCTCGAAAAACAGGCACAGGCGATAGATCCGGATGCTCTTCCCGGAACAATCCAAAATATCATCCATGAAATCAAAGACACACTTGATCCTGAAATTCAAAGTCTTACGGAAGAAATCGGGCGCGAAAAAAACGAAATGGCAAGAATGGACGGAAGCAGCCTGGCAGCAGAACTCGCAGACAATTCGCAACAGGTGATAGCCAAAGTTCGCCGCCTTTCGGAACGTTACATTCGACTGAAACTTGCCATCAAAATCCTCCTGGATGTCATTGAAAAATACAGGGCGGAAAACCAGGACCCAGTACTTGAAATAGCCTCGGGATTTTTCAGAAAAATCACAAGGGAATCATTCAGTGGACTGCGAACGGATATCGACGATCATGGGAAAGCCATTCTGATTGGTGTTCGGCCGGATGGGTCCTGGATCAAAGTGGAAGGCATGAGCGTGGGGACGCGAGATCAACTCTATCTTGCGCTGCGTTTAGCCACCCTTGAGTGGCGCCTGAATTTCAGCGAACCCATGCCGTTTATCGTAGACGATATTCTCATAAATTTCGATGATGACCGCTCCGGATCTACGCTCGAAGCACTCGCCAACCTGGCTGAAAAGAATCAAATCATACTCTTCACCCATCACAGGCGGGTTGTTGAAATCGCCCGTTCTCTGAATGCAGGGGAAAAGATCTGCATCCATGAAATTTAAGACACTCGGTAAAAAATGACCTTTGAACCCTAAACCTGGAACCACTCACTTTAATACAAGAGAAAGGAGTTTCATCATGAATTATGAAGCAATTACCGTTGAAGTCGGAGATGATTTTGTCGCTGAAATCACCTTGAATCGTCCGGACAGCCTGAATACGTTCAATATGGCTCTTGCCACAGAACTAAACCAGGCCTTCATGGAACTGAATGAGGAAAACCGGGCACGCGTGATTATTCTGAAAGGGGCGGGAAAGGCGTTCTGTGCCGGGATTGATATCAGCGATTTCGACGGAAAGAGCGTAAACGAGTATCGGGACTGGATAGAGTGCATGGAAAATCCCCTGGTTACCATCAGCCGTCTAAACAAGCCGGTCATTGCCCAAGTTCATGGGGTTGCCGCAGCAAATGGGGCAGGTCTCGTGGCGGCCTCCGATCTTGCCGTCGCCGGTGAAAAGGCGCGCATGGGCCTTACAGCCATCAATGTGGGGTTGAACTGTGTGGGACCTGTCGTCCCCGTCACCAGGTCTGTAGGCCGAAAGCGAGCTCTTGAGCTGCTGTTTTACGGCGATCTGATTTCGGCAGGGGAAGCCCTGGGCATGGGGCTTATAAACAAAGTCATCCCGGAAGCGGAGCTGGACAGCGAAACGCGCAACTGGGCTGCAATCCTGGCAAAGAAAAGTCCGGTGGCATTGCAAATCGCCAAAAAAGCCTTTTACGGGGCAGCGGATCTCGATTATTATAAGGCGTTTGACTATATGAACGAAGCGTTTGCCCGACTTTGTTCCACGGAAGATGCAAAGGAAGGAATCCATGCCTTCCTGGAGAAACGGGCTCCGGAATGGAAGCAAAGATAATGGAAGAGCCGACATCAAAGATCTAAATCAGGCATAGGGAAAGCTTTTCCAGAAATCCTTGTCCCGAAATTGCCAGTCTTTTTCAAATTTTTCATCATAGTAATCAGCAAAACGGTCGATCCATCGCCACCAGGTACTCTTCCCTTCCTGCTCGGCTTCGAGAACGTCCTCGAGATAGGTGGCGATATCGACTATTTTATCTTTGGGTACATAGAGGGCAGCCCCTCCCTTTTGAGACCTGGCAGTATGCTCCGGACTCAGAGCATGGGCTGTGAGGATGACGGCTGTAATCTTTTTTTCCGTCGCAATCTGGAGTAGTTCATATCCGTCAACCCCCATAATATCAAGGACTGCAATATCAAACCTTTTTGTTTCCAGGAGCTGTTTCGCATCCTTATAATTATCGACTTTGGTAATTCGAGTCGAGTCGAGTAGCTCCTCAAGGGTTTCCAACACATCGGGTTCGTCATCTACGATCAGAATTCGTTTTCCCGACAGCAATTTTTTTCGGGCCATACCCCCGTCCTCCATGGGAAGTCAGTTGTTTGCTACTGAGAAGACCACACTTAAAAGATGCTATTAGCTTTTAGCTATTAGCTTTTAGCTATTAGCCTTTAGCTTAAAGGGTTCAGGAATTTGAAGCCTTCTTTTCATATTGGAGCTTTCATTTTTTGATACCAATCTAATGTAATCGTAACCAACCGATATCGTGTGGCTAAGTAACCGCTAACCGCTAATTGCAGATTTCAGGTCACAGTAGATTATGAAGTTCCTCTTTGAGATAGGCAAGTCGATCCACATCTTCCATTTCCAGGCCATCGGGGGAGAGCTCCCCGCTGATCTTTTTCCTCAAACGCTTCAATTCATTTTCGATATCGATAAGGCTGTTCAGCATCATGTTTTGTACGTCCGGTGCAGGTATTTGTTCTTCTGATTTTTCGACGGTCATTTCCTTCGATTTGAGAATCAAACGTTCCTTCCACTGCGGGACATGAACTTCCAACTGAAATTTTTCTTTCAGCTTTGCAGCAAGGGTTTCACTGGCCTCAGATTCCCCGTGAATCACAAATACTTTCGGACTGCTTTCGAAATGACTTACCCACTCCAACAGATCTTTTTGGTCCGCGTGGGCTGAAAAGCCGCCAATCGTAAATACTTTGGCATTCACGGACACATTCTCCCGGAAAATTTTCACCTGTTTTGCGCCATCAACAATCTGCCTTCCGGTCGTACCCTTCGCCTGAAACCCCACAATAACAACGCTCGCACCTCCACGCCACAAATTGTGTTTCAAATGATGTTTGATCCGTCCGGCCGTACACATGCCGCTCCCGGCGATGACAATAGCGGAACCTTTGTTTTCATTGATGGCAATGGACTCATTGGTACTCGGGGTATACTTGAGATTCGGCATGTTAAAAGGGTCATATCCCTGGTCCACAATAGCCCGAGCTTCCGAATCATAGTATTTCTTATTTTTCCTGAAAATCTCAGTTGCCTTGATGGCCAGCGGGCTGTCCAGATAAATCGGGATGTCCGGCAGGAAACCCTCCCTTTGAAATTCACCCAGAATATAAATTATTTCCTGGGTCCGCTCCACTGCAAAGGCGGGAATAATCACCTTCTCATTGTTGGAAACGGCATATTTTATGGCTTCCAGCATTTCCTGCTTGCTGTCTTCAAAAGTGCGATGAAACCGGTTTCCATAGGTGGACTCCAGGAAAAGATAATCCGCATCGAATACTTCCTGAGGATCTCGTACAATCAACTGATCCTTCTTTCCCAGATCTCCTGAAAAAACCATCTTTATGGATTCATCATTCTCTTCGAACCACAGCTCCAGGATGGAAGATCCAAGGATGTGCCCGGCATTTCGAAGACGGGCTTTGATGCCAGGCTGAATCTCCAGAATATTATCTCTCTCTACGGGATGAAGACACTTGAGACTTGCCTCCGCATCCTCGGTCGTATAGAGTGCCGAGATTTCTTTCCTGCTCTGACGTTTGTTTTTCCTGCTCTGCCATTCCGCATCCATTTCCTGGATATGGGCCGCATCGAGAAGCATAATCTTACACAATTCTGCGGTGGGCGGAGAGGTGATAATCCTGCCTTGAAATCCGTCACGAACCAACTTGGGGATCTTACCGCTGTGGTCGATATGGGCATGGGTCAAAAACAGGGTATCGACGCTTTTTGGATCAAACCCCCAGGCATCCCAGTTTCTACTCTCCATCTGTTTTCCACCCTGGAAAAGGCCGCAATCCACAAGGACTTTTTTCCCTTCCGAACTTTCAATAAGAAAACAGGAACCGGTTACGGAACCGGCACCGCCAAG